>OGRO01000727.1_pt1 | contig 30562 bp, 34 predicted proteins | sample 1553451 | NCBI WGS metagenome assembly OGRO01 (sample SAMEA2580021, study PRJEB22360) | human gut metagenome | reverse complement strand
ATAACATTCGATGGTTTCTTTTTTAATGCTTACCACAAATAATTTTACACTATCGCAATACTTTCAAATTTGACAAAAAAAAGATGGGTGATATAATAGTCCAGGATGCATAACGAGGAGGAGTTTTTTATGCACAAAATAACACATATCGTTGATGAACAAGAATTACCAGAGTCTTGGATTCTTCTTTCTCAAGGAAAACCTGTTCATTATTCTGCTAAGCAAAAGATTCTATCTATGAACAAAGAAAAACTACTACAAGCTTGGCTATGGGAAGTAAAAAGAGAAATTCAGGTTTTAAACTTACAAAAAGAAGAAATGATGGGAAAGCATTTGCTCTCTTTCTTCCGTTTTGATTTGATCCGATTAGAAGCAGAAATGAATTATCTGGCACAACAAGGATTGGTCATGGAAGCATTGTTAAAGGAGTGTAAAAAAGAGCTAGAAAGACTTTCCGACATTATGATTACACCTGTTTGGAAAGAAGAATTAGAAGATCAAGAAACTTTAGAGAAAACAAAGGCTCTATTGGAAAATCAAATTCATCTTGAGAAATACTTAAAAGATCAGGAAAATACAAAGAATTATGAACAGTGTTACCAAGATTGGAAGAAAACTTATCACTTATCTTCCCATCGTGTAAAACAGTTTATTCAAGAAACTATTTTTGGGCCTGATTACATTCTAAAACCGAAAATGAAAAAATTGTAAAAATAACAATGCGAAAAACATTGTTATTTTTTAGATTCGATATAAATTCTAGGTACTCTTTTAGAAATACTAGTGAGTACTTCATGAGGAACGGTATGAAGCATATGAGCAATTTCCAAGATATGTTCTTTATCTTTGATGACTTGGACAAGATCATGTACTTGAACAGATTCATCTACACGGACAAACAACATATCCATACAGATATTACCGACAATTGGATATGGACGGCCATGGATATAGACAGATCTACCACGATTGGCTCGTATGACTCCATCTGCATAGCCAATGGCGACAACGGCAATCAATTCTCCCTCTTCTTTTGCTTCGTAAATCCCATCATATCCAACTGTTTCATGGAGATGTAATTGTTGAATTTGTAATACTTCACTTTCTACTGTAAAGGTAGATTCTAACTGTAATTGATCACTTGTCGTAAAACCATACATCATAATTCCAAAGCGACACCCGTTGACAAAAGGAAGTTTTGGATATCGTTCTGTTGCTTCACTTGCTGTTACATGAACAATGGGGATATCGGAAAGAGGTAACATGGAAGTAGATTCTTCAAAACAAGTGAATTGTTTTTTTGTTCTCTCTTCATTCATCGCATCGTAAATATGGGTATAAATGCCCTCTATTTCGATTGTTTTTGATTTCTTTAGGATTTGATAGACTGCCTGTAAATCTTCCTTGGAAGAGAATCCTAAACGATTCATACCTGTATTAACTTTAAGATGTACCTTTCCCTTGTATGGACAATGAGAAATCTCATCTGCTTCTTCTAAAGAACAAATGGTTAGTGTAATATGATTAGAAAAAGCAACTTCGATATCGGAAACAGCAATCGGTTCTAAACATAAAATAGGAATAGAAGGAAACTGTTTTCTAACTGCCATTGCTTCATCTAAAGAAGAGACTGCAAGATAATTACAACCAGCTTCAATCATTTTTTGAATAGGTTTTTCTCCATAATGACCATAACAATCAGCTTTTACTACCGCAAAATAATATTGATAATCAGGAAATGTTTGAATCATTGTTTCTACATTTCTTTTAATATGATTTAAATAAACTTTTACACACGTATTTCGATACATGATGATCTTCACCCTACTTCATTATATCATCTCTACCGAAAAAAAGAACAGATTTCTCTGGTTCTTAGTATCTACTCCTTTATTTTGTTTTCTTTTCCATTGGAGTAGTAAGAAAAGAACAAAACATATCTATAGGAATCTGTTCCTGATCCAGTGTGAAAATAGAAAGAGAGTCCATTCTTTGAAAATCGGATACATAATGAGATAACACTTCTCTTTGCTTCAAAGAAAGAGATTCTAATGTTCCTGGTAAATAGAAATTTCCCTGAGAGATTTCAATTAAGGAAGGATCTAATTGATAATCACCAAAGTGAATAATGGAATAGTTTTTGAAAACAACATTTCCTTGATCTTGTAAAAATGCGATATATTTTTCTGAGTCTGTTTCAAAAAGAGGAATCAATTCCTCACTTTCCTCAGGATATAATTCTTGTAGTATTTCTGCGAGTCCATCACAGTGAAATTCTTTTTTTAAGAATAGACAGTTTCCTTCTTTGGTCAATACAAAACCACGTTCTGGGATTTGAACAGGATCATACGATTCTCTCTTTGTTTCTTTTAATAAAGCATCTCTTAATTTTTTTAGTATCTCTTTCATAGGAATCCTCCCTATTTGTTCTTATACTTAATATAACACGTTTCTCATATACTGTAAACGGATAGGTCAAAAAAAGAATAGTAAAGACTATTCTTGAGATCACTTGGTAACCCGTATGGGTTTCGAACCCATGAATACCACCTTGAGAGGGTGGCGTGTTCAACCACTTCACCAACGGGTCATCTGAAAACAACATCATCATTTTACCATACTTTTCTGGTTTTCACAAGGAAAAATGAGTCGTTTTCAAAAAAAGAATGAGAAAATTCATTCTTTTTGAGTTTACTTTGTCTTTTGCTTATTATATTTTATGTTTTGTTCATAGTCTGGATACCCTGCAAAGATTTTACGTAATGTTTGACATGGGATTTGTTGTTCTTCACAGTATTTTATAAGCTTCTCATAACTATAACCAGTTTCTCGAATTTCTTGTTTTGTTTTCTCATCAAAGTCTTCTTCCAATTGCCTACTTTGTTTTCCTCTAAAATAATGATAGTAAATCATCCACTCATCATCTCCAGTGATTTCAAAACCATAATAGGCAGCAAATTCTTCTAAAATTTGATCATATATACTAGATACTTTCATTTTATGTAATTCGTCAAAATATCCAACAAAAAATGCTTGTACTGCAGCGCTTTCAATCATGATAAAACGATCCGTAATTCTTTCGTATTTTGGTGCTTTTGCTATTACAGATTCAGGTTTTGGTTCACTATTTTCTCTTTTTGGTTTATATACAACCTTTTCGCAAGGAATTAATGGTTCATCCATATACAATCACTTCTTTCCTTTTTGAATATCACCTATTCTATCTAAAATTCTCTTTTTTGTCAAGATTTGCAATAATTCATAGATGTCTGGAGTCTCTAAACTACAGAATAAATAGACACGAATCATCTCACAGACAGTACCAACATGACCATGGTATTGTTCTGGATCTTGCATATATTCTTTTACTGTTTTCGCATAATCGTACTGAGAGATAAATTCTTTTAACTTCTCATACCAAACATCTTTGGAATCACTCTCGCAATAGACTTCTTCAAAATAAGTCTTAATCAAAGATAAGTCATATGAATCTAAAATAGGAGCACGTTCCATTGAAGATTGTTTATAATATTCATCATACATATACCAAGTATGTTTTTTAATATCTTGGTAAGTAGCAAAATCTTTTCGTGGTTTCTTTCCTGTTCGTTCTACATTTAAAATAGAAATCGTATAACTTGGATCTTTCGTTAATACTTGATAAAACTCAGGATCGTTTTCTTGATAAAATGGTAATAATTCTTCATATAATTGTTTTGCTGTCAAACGACTGAAATATGTTTTAGAAAGAAAAAGTAATTTTGTAAGATCAAATAAACTTCCCCCTACTCCCATTTTTTGGAAAGTAAAGGTATAATTAGAAATTGATGCATCTTTATTACTCAAATAATAATCTTCAAAAGAAGCATTGAAAAGGGTTGCTAGATAGATTTTAATTGCCATTGTTGGAATACCCTCTTTTTGATAATATTCCATAGAACACTCTTTATCATAACGTTTAGAAAGCTTTCTAACACGATTTTCAATCTTTTTGGTAAGTGGTGCGATATGAGCATACTTTGGAGGTTTTACCCCTAACATACGGAATAATTGTAAATGAATTGGTGTACTTGATAACCATTCATCCCCACGGACAACATGAGTTGTTCCCATCAAATAATCATCTACTACATGAGCAAATTGATAGGTTGGTAAACCATCTTGTTTTAAAAGAACAATATCCATATCATTAGAAGGTAACATAATACGTCCCTTAATACAATCTTTAAATTCAAACTTCTGGTCAAAGGAACCATTGGCTTTTAATCGAATGACATAAGGATCATGATTTTCTAAGTGTTGTTGGATTTGTTCTAAGGAAAGTTTTCTCCCCTTTGCATAAGATCCATAATAGCCAATTCTTCTTTTTTCTTTTGCCTGAATCTCTTTCATTTTCTCTAATTCTTCTTTTGTTTCAAAAGCTGGATAAGCATATCCCTTTAAAATAAGATCATAGACAAAAGCATGATAGATCTCTTTTCGTTCTGACTGGATATATGGGCCATATTCTCCCCCAATTCCTGGGCCTTCATCAAAACAAATATCTTGTTTTTTTAAATCAGAAATGATCCGTTCTATTCCATTTTCTACTTCTCTTTTCTGATCTGTATCTTCAATCCTTAAATAAAAAACACCACCAGATTGTTTCGCGAATACATAAGAAATAAAACTTGCATATAAGCTTCCCATATGAATAAAACCAGTTGGACTAGGTGCGAATCTAGTTACCATGGCTTTCTCTTTTAACTCTCTTTTAGGATATTTCTTCTCATAATCTTCTCTTGTTTCTTTTAAATGAGGAAATAATAAACTTGCTAATACTTGATAATCCATACCGTTCTCCTTTATAAAAAAAGCAACATATTGTTGCGAAAATACATATTGGCTGCCCCAGTTAGATTCGAACTAACGAAATGTCGGAGTCAGAGTCCGATGCCTTACCGCTTGGCTATGGGGCAATCACAAGTACATTATATCACGAAATAAATCGAATGACAACCACACTTTCTTAATACAAATACGAAAATATATGATATAATGGAGATATGCAGGAGTGGTGGAATTGGTAGACACGCAGGCTTGAGGGGCTTGTGGATAGATATCCGTGTGGGTTCAAGTCCCATCTTCTGCACCAGATTAATAGGAAACTCGAACTTTTCGAGTAATAATAGAAAACTACTCTCAAAAGTAAATTGAAAGTAGTTTTATTTTGTCAATTTAATAAACACACGTACATTGACATAATCAATGTACGTGTGAAAAAAGAAAATTTATTTTTTCTTTTTATTAAACATAGTTTTGATCCATTTTCTAATACCTTTTTCTTGTTCAAATTCTGTGGGGAAACCCACACCTTCTGGCAATTCCATTTTTATGTGCCCTTGTTTAAACCATAAAACATCTCTTAATGAATATATTTTAAAATCAAGCAATTCACATTGAGATACCATACTCATATTATTTTCTCTTTCTTCTGGTGTCATAGAGTTAAATCTCTGTGCAATACTATTTTGTTCTTCTGCAATACTACAAGCTAATTCAATAGTTTCTTCTTCTGATAAATCTTTAACCTCATTATAATCTATCATCCAATCTATACTCTTAAAGAATTCAATTTCTTCTGGTGCTTCAAATTCAACAAATTCATATCTATTGCTATCATTAATAGTAACTATACCATTACCAAAAAGTTTCATAAATATAGATGCTGGTATTGCTCGATCAGTTAGATTTAAATAAGCGATATCGTTTTTTTAAACATATGCAACACTATCAGTAATTATTTTCATATACTAAGACCTCCCTTAATTGAGTTATATAATATCACAATTTTAAACAAATTTCTATATTTGTAACTAAAATAATTATATTTGCGTTATAATCTCAAGTTTGACAGTTGTGAGGACATAAAAAAGACTTAACCCTTTATTTTCAAGGAACTTAAGGCTTTTAAAAAACTTTTTAAAATGCGTACTATTTTTTATAAGGTTTTTATTCGAAAAATTTTTTTATTTTTTTATAAGTCACTATTTCAGTATCGGTTTTAATACCTAAAAAGCTATGTAAATCATCGGTTAAGGTGTCTCTTGTTTGTATTGGTTCAAAACCGAAATAAAAAGTCTTGACAAACAAAGTCAGGACTTTTTTAACTAAGCTTTTATTGTATGAGTACCATTTTCATAAAGAACTGTATCATAAGCATCTATTAAAGAGCTAAGACTAGACTTAAAAAAAGATTGGTCATGTGATAATTGATGTAAAAGCATCTTATCATCCAGATCTTCATCAAAATGCATTACATCTTGCATAGTCATAGCTAGTGCATTTAACATATTTTGTACAGTAAATAAACAGAACTCATATTGTTCAAATAATGATTTTTGAAAAGAATTCTCAATAGAATTTCCTGATTCTAACTGTGTCAAATCAGTAAACACTTCAGATAAATCATTCAAAGCTTCTTCTATATTTCCATTTAAACTACGTAAAATAGTATAAAGTAAATCTTTTGATTGATCATCCAGTGTAGAAACTAAAAGACGATATACAATGTTATTCACATAATCATTTTGTAAATGTTCAAAAAATTCAATTTTCTTTTCAATATTGCTTAACATATTTCCCCCTACTTTCTATAGTTTCATATTCAAGTTTATCAACTTGATTTGATAATTTAGGTTATTTAGAATGACTGTAAAAAGAAAGAAACTCATCATGATTAACGATGAATTTTTCTTTGTCTTCCAAGTTTTTCAGTAGTTTGTGCGAGCTGTTCAAGTTGTGCTTCAAGTGCCTCTTGATATGCTTGAACTGGATCATAACTAATGATAACCGGTGTGCTTTCTGTTTGCTGTTTTACATCTGCTTGTTTTTCTGCGTCTGTTTGTTTTAAAGTTTTATCAAGATCTGCATTTACTTTTTCAATCTCTGATTTTAGAACATTTTCTTGTTCAGAAATTGTTTGTAATTTCTCATCTGTTTCCTTCCAATCTTTTCTCGCAAAGAGTACAGCTCCTCCCTTTGCCAAAGACGCTTCCACAACTCCTAAAACAAATACTGACAGAGTCGAATTTATCATAGCACATGGAATAAAAAGAACAAGAGATAGTATAAATACTAATAATTCTTTAGACCAGCCATTTTTCAGTTTATTTAGAATTAGATTAGTCTGTCCTTCTGGTGAAGACTCTCTATCTAACTTTCGTTCAAAAGCCAAATTCGTTGCGCCAACTGTAGCTCCTGCAAATAACAAAGGAATACATGCCGTAGGATTACCAGCTAAGAGTGCGATTACTCCAAGACATGCTGTTAAAAATAAAGGGTACCAATTGAGCCAATGATGAGTATCCTTAACTTCACCTTGTAATTGTTGTTTCTCACCTATTTTATTCATTAACTCGTTATTTAAATTTTCTTTTGTTTGATATAATTGTAAAGCATTCATTTCATTTGTTGACAATGAAATAATTTGATCATTCATTTTCTTTTCCATAATTTTCCTCTTCTTTCTTAAATATCTAAATATATTTTATCTTTTAATGTTTACTTCGATGAATTTTCTTTTGTCTTCCAAGATTCTCGGTAGTTTGTGCGATCTGTTCAAGTTGTGCTTCAAGTTCACATTGATATTGATATGCAGCTTGAACTGGGTTATGACTATTGATAGCTTGTGTACTTTCTGTTTGTTTTTCTACAGCTTTTTGGTTTTCTTTCACATCTGTTTGGGTTAAAGTTTTATCAAGATCTGCATTTACTTTTTCAATCTCTGATTTTAGAACATTTTCTTATTCAGAAATTGTTTGAATTTTCTTCTCTACCTCCACAAAAGAAGATTTGTAAGCTCGCATGTACATTCCCTCTGCTGCAAATGACATAGCTACTCCGAATACAACAGGTGCAAGCGCTACATTTGTCAATGTACATGCGATACCAAGCACAATCAATAGAATAGATACCCCGATTTCTTTTGCCCAGCCATTTTTCACTTTATCTAATGTCAGATCTATCTTTTGGTCTGAAGATAATTTTTCCTTTCGGTTTTTATCAAAAATGAAGTACCTTGCAAAAGTTGTGGTTACCGCAGCAATTGGAAGCATGATCATGAGATCACCAGTCATTAAACTATGAGGGAACATGAGAATTAGTAAATTTACAAATGGAAGTAATTTTACAAAGTTAATCTTAAAAAAATTATCTTCCACACAACGTTGTAAGTCAAGTTGCAAAAATTTTTTCTTCTGTCCTCTTTCAGACAGGCTCCACTCTAACAGATCTTTTTTTCTATCTAATACACTTATTTCATATCGCTTATTTTCCATAACTCTCCTCTTCCTCAGTTGTTTAAATTTTTTTGATCACTTTTTATTTTCTTATTTAATACTTAATAAATGGCTTTTTTGTTTCTTCTACTTGATCAGTTGGTTGTTGATTCATTAGACTCGTAACTTCTTCACGAATAGATAGATATGCATCTTTGATAGAACTTCTTAAATGTGTTTCTAATCCAAAACGTTGAGATTCCGGTTGTGTCTTAATTACTTCTGAATCCTTACTATCGATACTTTCGCGATGATATTGTTCTGTGTACTCATCACGCTTATCGCCAAGTAATTCAAAGCGTTTTTGACTTCCTTTGATCTTACGTTTAATACTGTCACGTTTTTTATCATAACGATCTGCTTTTACTAAACCTGTCGCAGAAATTGCTACCCATCCACACAATAAAGCTGCACTTCCAATTGGTGTTGATGCGATTAGGCCTGTGGCCATTGCAATCGCTCCACCGGCAAATCCTGCAGTTGTTAATCCAGCAACTGTTTTATTGAAAGTACTGTGTTTTCTAGCTCGATGCATCTCTTCACCATAATTCATTTGTAAATTGCTTTCTCTTTGCATTTCTTTCTCACAAATTTCCATTTTATGATAAGCTAGTAATTTTCTCATTGCTTCATTTGTTAACGGACATGTATGAGTAGATCCATCTTCACATTTTACAATAAGTTCGTTATGTTCTGTTACATTTACATTTTTTACCATATACAAAACTCCTTTCACTTTGTGTGGTCTATACTATCACATAATGATGTTCGTGTCAAATCAAATTACAGTGTTTTTTGTTTTCTATTTGAATTACTATAACTAGGCATTTCTAAGGAGCGTTTAATATAAGAGGTTTCTAATTCATCTAATGATTTTTGTAACTGATATGCATACTTATTCTGTAGTTCAAGAGAAGGAACTTGAAGCTTTACTTCTTTTTGTTCACTTAACCATTTTAAAATGTTTTCTTGTTCTATTTTTTTAACATGCATCTCACTCATTCCCTGCTTTAATATCTCCATATTTTTTAAAGCACGATTATATTGATCAACACTTTTTACATTGATCCTTGCTTGCACTACAAAATTCGTCATCCAAAGTGCGATATCAGCTAAAAAGAATAGATAGTGATATGGTAGTACTCTTGCGATCAAAAGACATACCACTGTTGTAAGTACAACACTAATAATTGACAATTTTGCCTTAAAACTTTGTAATTTTAATTCTTTCTTCTCCTGTTCATATCTTTTCTCATAATCAGTAAAAAGTTGGCTTGCCATTTCTAATTCTGCTTGGGCGTGCAACATATCTTGTGTTTGATTGGTTAATACATAAGATACTGGTTTTTGATTTTCTTCACCATATAAAATACCACGGTGGATTTCTAAATTACGTATCATATTTTTTCTCCCTTCAAAAAAGCATGCCTATTCTATCATAAAAGAATATAAAATGCAATTTCATAGAGACTACTGAATGACAAAAAAAGAGAGAAATTATTTTCCTCTCAATGCTTTTAACATCTTTTTCCATAGTCCCTCAGATGAATAATTCAAGATTCCAACTTTATAGATACGTAACCCATAGTGAATGAGCAAGAAGTTTGTAATAATCACTAAGATAATTGCGATAACGACTTCAAAGATACCAAACTGTCCAATTACTAACAAAGAAGGTGCTAATATTGCAGAGATCAATGGTACAAATCCTAAAATCTTAATAAAGATAGATCCTCCAAATACATTTGCTAAAATTGCAAGATAGTACCCTACTAATGAAATAATCATAATTGGTGTTTGTAATTGTTGAAAGTCTTCGATATTCGTTGTCATACTAGCTAGAATTCCAGCAAGTAATGAATATGCGACAAAAGTTACAATCATGAGAATTAGTGTTAATGGAATAATGTATATTAACTTATCTAAGATACCAGATACTGTTAAAGCATCAAGTACTCCACCAAAACTATTTCCCATTCCTCCTAATGGATTTCCTCCACCTAAGAGCACCCTAATAACAACACCTAAAATCGCATAAATAATTAGTAAAGCACCTTGAATTAAGATAAATGCATTTCCTGCAATCATCTTAGAAAAGAAATGTTGCTTTGGTGAAACATTAGAAATAATAATTTCCATACCTCTTGTTGTCTTTTCATCATTCACTTCTGCTCCAATCATCTGTACTAAGAATAAAGTTAACATGAAAAATGGTAAGATGACAACTGGAAATACCGTTGACATAATCATTGATGTTCCTTCTGCTTGTGGTGTTTTATCATCAGAAAGGATCACCCTCTCTACCTCTGCTTCCGAATAGATCTTTTCTAACTCCGAAACAGGAATATTCGAATTCGCAATCGCAACAGCCATTTTGGTACTATTAATTGCTTGGTTAATTACTTGAGAATCTGTTGTTCCTAAGTAATCTTTCGAAATCAAAGTCGTTTTGATAATATTTTCCTCATCTTCTTCAAACACAATCACATAGACCTTATCATCTTCTTCAGCAAGTTCCTCAGCTTTTTCTAACCCTTCAGTAAATTCTTCTACAATATAATCGGATTCCACTTGTTCCTCAGTTTCAGCTCTCGATTCCTCTAAAACTTTCGACTGGTCCTCTGTTTGTAATGTGGTATTAGTTAATTGTAGTTGTTGTTCAAATATTTCATATGTATTCATGTCTGTTTGATCAATGACATAAATGGTTTCTTTTTCATTAAAATCTCCACCAAAAGCCTCGATTAAATGATCAATATTTAATGCACAAGCAATGGCAGCAAAGATCAAGATATTGGCTAATAAAAACCATTTTGTTTTAATTTTTCTTTTTAAGCTCATTCCAACTAAAAACCAAAACTTATTCGGTTTCTTTTCATTATTTGTCATATTCTTCACCTACCTTTGCTACAAAGATTTCGTTTAGAGATGGTTCTTCTACTACAAATTTTGTAACACGTTTTCCTTTTTTCGCAACGACAGAGAAGACTTGATCAACGATTTCATTATCACGAATTTTTACTTCGTATTCATCTGCCCTCTCTTCAATCGAAACAACACCATCAATCTTTTTCAGCAAATCAATATCAATGTCTGCCTTTAAAAAGATATTTTTCTTACGGAATTGTTCTTTGATATCTTGTAAGTAACCTTCAATCACTGGTTTTCCATGTAACATAATGACTAATTTTTTACAAAATAATTCTACATGTTCCATACGATGAGAAGAGAAAATAATCATACTTCCTGCTTCACTCATTCGTTTGATTTCTTGTTTAAATAATTCAACATTAAATGGATCTAATCCACTAAATGGTTCGTCTAATATTAATAACTTTGGTTCATTGATAATTGCGGTAATAAATTGTACTTTTTGTTGGTTTCCTTTTGACAATTGTTTGATTGGTTTATCAATGTATTCAGGAATTTCAAAACGTTCTAATAGTTCTTTTAAACGCGTTTCAATCAATTCTTTATTCATTCCTTTTAATGTTCCATAATAAATACATTGTTCTCTGACTGTCAATTTTGTAAGTAAACTTCTCTCTTCTGTTAAAAAACCTATCTCATCTGTAACAGAATAATCAATGGGTTTTCCATTTAAAGTGATTTTCCCATCACTTGGTTCTAATAATCCCATGATCATTCGAAAAGTTGTTGTTTTTCCAGCTCCGTTGACTCCTAATAGTCCGAAAATTTCTCCAGGTTTTACTTCAAAAGACAAATGATCAACAGCTAAAAAATCTCCATAATATTTTGTAATGCCTTCTACTTTCAGCATGTCCTCACTCCTTATCCTTTTCCATTATATTACATTCTTTTTATTTTGAAAATAGAAAAAAAGAGACTTTAAAAGAAAAGTCTCATAATATCATTGTATGTAATTAACACCATTAAAATCATAAGGAAAATAAAACCAAGCGCATGAATCGTATTCTCTACTTTTGGATTCACACGACTACCTTTTATTTTCTCAATAATCAGAAATAGAATTCTTCCTCCATCGAATGCTGGAATTGGTAATAAGTTAATGAAAGCAACGTTTAAGCTTAGAAAACCAACAAGATAGACTAAACTCATAAGTCCAGCTTCTGCACTTTGTTCAACAACAGTATAAATACCAACTGGACCAGCGAGAGAAGATAAACTCAATTTACCAATAATTAAATATCCTATAATTAAGATCATTTGGTGTAGTAAGCTAAACATTTTTGTAAAGCCATATTTTACTGCTACAAAGAAATTATGAACAACAGTATTATTTAAACTAAAACCGTATTGGTAAGTAACTTGATCATCTACTTCTACTTTCTTTGGAGTAATTTCTAATGCAACTTCTTTTCCGTCACGGTCTACTACAACATCCATTGTTTCTTTTCCATTCACTTGTACTAAAAGCATCAAGTGATCACTAGATAGAATTGTTTTCCCATTGATTTTTTCAATAACATCCCCTGATTGTAAACCTGCTTCTAGTGCTGCACTATCTTTTGTGACTTCTGCAACCGTAGTTGTATCTGTTGGGACTCCATTTACGAGTCCCACAATAAAGAAAATGACAATGGCAAGAAGAAAGTTAAAAAGAATTCCGGCAATAATTGTTAAAAAGCGTTGATACCATTTTTTATTTGTCATTTGTTTTTCTTTTGGAATGTCACTTTCTTCTTCCTCCATATCTTCTCCCGCCATTTGGACATATCCACCAATCGGAAGAAGTCGAATGGAATATTCTGTCTCATCATTTTTTCTATGGAATTTAAAAAGTTGAGGTCCCATTCCAATGGAAAATTCATAGACGTAAATGTCTGCTTTTTTAGCAAAGATAAAATGACCAAATTCATGGATTAGTACAACAATTCCAAGAATCAAGATGAAATAAATAATTGTCATAAATTCCTCCTTATAATATATTCATAAAAAACATAAATCCTAAAACGATAAAAATAACACTATCCAAACGATCTAAGATTCCACCATGGCCTGGCATAATATTTGAGAAATCCTTTTTACCAAAATAACGTTTGATACTAGAGAATACCAAATCTCCAAATTGACCGACAATAGATAAGAAAACAGTTGTAAGAATAATTCCTACAGGAGATACAAATGGGTCAATCACTGTCATATAATAAGTAACACCGACAATGGTTCCCATAACTGTCCCACCAATACTTCCTTCCCATGTTTTTTTAGGACTAACATCTGGAAGTAATTTATGTCTTCCGATTAACATTCCTGTTATATAAGCATATGTGTCTGTAATCATAGAAATGAGTAACAGATAAATAACATAAGTTAGTCCTGTAGAACGTAACAAGGAAAAAAGACTAAAGGAAGTACCTAAAAAGAAAATACCACCAATCAGATAAAACGCATCATTGACACTGTATAATTTACGATCATGGTAAACAATAACAGGAAGTAAGCATCCCAATAATAATGCACTAACGACCTTATAATCAATTGCGAATACAAGTTCACTACTATTTAAATTAAATAAAACAATCAACACAATCAATAAATAAGACACGAATTTCATAAAATCAGGAATTGTCTTTTTCGTTTCCTTAATATCCATAAATTCTTTGAGCGCTAGAATTGCAAGAATACAGATCGCAATATCAAAAATCATTCCCCCTGCTAATAATATTGGAATAAATATAGCGAGTGCGACAACAGCACTGATTACTCTTACTTTCATTTAATTTCCTCCAAATCTACGATTTCTCTTCAAATATTCATCAATTGCCTCTTCATAAGCTTGTTCATCAAAATCAGGAAAATACGTATCTGTAAAATATAATTCCGCATAGCTTGCTTGATATAATAAAAAGTTAGATAATCTTTGCTCACCACTTGTTCGAATTAATAAATCCACTGGTGGTAAATCCTGATATAAAAAGTGATAAAAATTTTGTGGGGTGAGTGTTTCTACGTCAATCTGTTCTTTTACAATTTTCTTAACAGCATCAATGATTTCATATTGACTGCCATAGTTTAAACAGACATGAAAAATTCCTCCAGTATTATTTTTTGTTTCTTCTTCTAATGTTTTTATTGTTTGTAATACATCTTGACGAAGTGGCTTTTCTCTTCCTGAAAACAACACCTTAATATTCTTTTCTTTGTAGAACTCTTTCTCTTCTTGAAATTTTTTTACAAATAAATCCATAAGATAATTAACTTCTTTTTCACTACGATTAAAGTTCTCTGTTGAGAAAGCAAAAACAGTTAATACTTCTACCCCGTGTTCTAATATGTAAGTACTGAGCCTCTTAATATTGTTAAATCCGGCTTGATGTCCTTGTAGACTCGTCATACGATGTTCTTTTGCCCATCTACGATTTCCATCTAATATAATGGCAACGTGTTTGGGATATCTTTCATTTTCCATTTTATTCACTACTCCAATACTATTATTATAATCTATTTTATGATATTTTACAATTCTTTTCCCCTATGCTTTACAAAAACAAAAGGAAAATAGCCTATTCGTTATTTTCCTTCAATACTTCTAATGCTTTACGCATCTTCATATCATATTTTACCATTTCAAGATCTCCGAAGTTCTCTTCAAATTCTTTATCTGTCATATGATATTTTTCTTTCATCTCTTTTTGTTCTTTTTTCGCATCTTTATCAGAAATTTCAATCTTTTCTGCTTTAGCAACTTCTTCTAATGCGAAACGAGATAAAATACGTTTCTTTGCTTCTTCTGTTACTTGTTCTCTTAAAGCTGCTTCATCAGAATTTGTAAATTGATAGAACTGTGTTAATGTTAATCCTTGTAATTTTAAGTTTTCTTCTACTCTTTTTACAAGACGTGTAATTTCTTCTTCTAACATTTCTTTTGGAATTTCTACTTCCATGTTTTCACAAACTTTATCTAATAAATCATCGATAAATTTATTTTCAACATCAGCTTCTTTACGAGAAATGATATGTCCTTTGATTTCTTTTTGTAAAGATTCTAAGGAATCAACTCCATCCATACCTAAATCTTCAAAGAACTCTTCTCCAAGTTCAGGAATAACAGTTGTTTTAACATCGTTTACTTTTACTTTAAAAGTTGCTTTCTTTCCTTTTAAGTCATCACTGTGATAATCTTTTGGGAAAGTGACTTCGATTTCTTTTTCTTCTCCTGTTTTCATTCCAATTAATTGTTCTTCAAAGCCTGGAATAAATGTATGGCTTCCAATTTTTAAGTTATAGTTCTCTCCTTTTCCACCATCAAATGCTTTTCCATCTCTGAATCCTTCGAAATCAATGATTGCAGTATCTCCATCTTCTACTGTTTTATTTTCTTTTGGCATGATTTCTGCAAAACGATTTCTCATGTTTTCGATTACTTCATCGATTTCTTCTTTTGTTGCTTCTACTTTATCTTTCTTTACTTTTAAACCTTTATATTTCTTCAATTTTACTTCTGGTCTTGTAATCAAAATAAATTGAAATACTACTTTTTTATCATCGATTGATTTTAAAGTAATATCTGGTTGTGCAACTAATTCATCATCTTTGTGTTCTTTTAACATTTTATCATATGCTTTTGGTAATACACGATCAGCGGCATCTAAATATAAAGATTCTTTTCCATATTTCTTTAAGAAGATATCTTTTGGAACTTTTCCTTTACGGAATCCATCAATTTTCACTGTTTTTACTGCTTTTTGGAATGCTTGATCTTGGGCTTCTTCCCATTCTTTTCCTTTTATTTCAATTGTAAATTCTTTTTTCATCTATAACACCTTTCCTTACAACCAATAGTATAACGAAATTTTCTTTCTTTTTCAAGAGAATACAAGAAAATAAAAGCCTTTTTGACTTTTATTTTAGCAAATTTCTAGGATTTTCACTGGATAACTACCAGCAGGGCTTGCGACATCAACGATATCATTTACTTTATGATTCAAAATTGCTTGTGCGATTGGACTTTCATTTGATATTTTTCCAGCAAAGGAATCTACTTCTTTACTACCTACGATCGTATATTCTTCTTCTTCATCGTCATCTACATAGTAAAGTCTTACTTTAGAACCGATGCCAATCTTATCTTTACTTGTCTTTTTTACAACAGTTGCTTTTTCTAACATCATTTCTAATTCAGCGATTTTTCCTTCTACTTGTGCTTGTTCTTGACGAGCTGCATCATATTCTGCATTCTCACTCAAATCTCCAAGTGCACGAGCTTCTTTTAAAGCTTGAATCACTTCAGGACGCTTTACTAATTTTAATTCGTCCAATTGCTTTTTTATATCTTCATAACCTTCCTCAGTTAAATAAATTTCTTTTGTATCCATATTTCCACCTCTGTTCTTCTTTCTATGAAATCTACAAAATAATACTACGAATTCATTATTTTGTCAATCTCTTTTTTTCTCATGAAATCATTCTTGTGTAAAGTAATGTCAGTTTCTATCCATACAATTTGTCTAGGATGATTCACTATTTCTAATGGTTTGCCCTCTTCATCATATATATGTTCTATTTTTAAAATGTTGACAAAATCATTCGGTCCAAAAAACTCTACAAGATCCCCTACTTTAAAATAGTTTCTCTGTTCGATTTTTGCCAAGTTTTTCTTTTCATCATATTCTAAAACAATTCCTAAGAAATCCTGATTAGATAATTCAAACCTACCATTATAATATTGACAGTCTTTTCCATAATATCCATCAAAGAATTGAACTGTACTTTCTCTATTTGCAACACGGTCTAATACCTTCTTCTCTTGTTGGATTAATTCTTTGGTTAAACGGTTTTCGTAATAAGCATCAATGACGCTACGATACGCACTGACTACGGTTGCGATATAGTAAATAGAACGCATTCTTCCTTCGATCTTGAAAGAAGAGATTCCCAGTTCAATCATTTCCGGTATTTTTTCAATCATGGATAAATCTTTGGTACAAAATGTGAATGGTTTTTCCCCTTCGATTTTTTCTCCATCTTCCAATAAGTCAAAATCCCAACGACAGATTTGACTACATCCTCCACGATTGGAATCTCGTGCGGTAAAGTAATTAGAAAGAACACATCTTCCACTGAATGAAGCACACATTGCTCCATGGATAAATGTTTCTATTTCAATTGGAACGTGTTTCATAATATCACTGATGTCTTCTTTTGTGGCTTCACGGGCTAATACAATACGACTCGCACCAATCTTTTTTAAGAAACTTGCTCCCAAATAATTCAATGTTGATTGTTGGGTTGAGACATGGAGTTCTAATGAAGTATGTTTTTTAGCAAAAGCAATAATGGCAGGATCACTAACAATGATCGCATCTGCTTTGACTTGTTCTAAGGCTTTTAAATAAGTTTCTAATTCTTTGGTTTCTTTTTCATGCATGACAATATTTACAGTCACATATACTTTCTTGTTTTTCTGATGGGCAAACTGAATTCCTTCTTCTAATTCTTCTAATGAGAAATTCAATGCGTTTGCACGTAATCCAAAACTAGGGCCACCGACATAAACGGCATCTGCACCATATAAAATGGCCCATTTCAAGCTCTCTAAAGAACCTGCAGGCGCTAATAATTCTACTCTATCCATTTTTCTTCACCCTATATATCGTTTCTTTATATAAAAAGCCTAAATCATAGTTGCCACCAAGTAATTGATCTACTTTCTCTTTTTCTTTTTCATCACCCGTGATCAAATAATGAGTATAACTATTTAACACAGAGAGGAAAAGGTCATGATCCAATAATTGCTCTGATAAAATCACGTAAGAAATTCCCATTTCTTGAAATTGTTTTGTCTCTTTGATGGCATGTAATGGGACAGAAGTATAAACCGTTGTTCCATATGTATGATCGACAATTGGATATGTTTTCTTCTCCTTTTCTATGCGATAAGTACCATAATGAGTATCTAATGAGAAGGTCTCTAAATAATTCTGAACAAGATGTCTTTTACTTTCAAACATTGGATAATATCCAAAAACTGGAACAAAACAAGATAACTGTGTTTCTTTTTGGATTGTCTCAATTTCTTGAAGGGTTAAATTGGTAGAAAGTGAAATTCCTTTTACCCCTTCTTTTTCATAAAATCTCGCACTAAAAGAATTCGTTGTCATGTGTTCCTGATCCCAAATAAGAGAAATAGAAAATCCCCTTTCTTGAACGAGTTGTAGAATAGCTAAATCATAGAAAAAGACACCATCGACAGATAAGTTTTCTATTTCCTGTAAACAAGCTTCTACCTTTTTTAAATCATGATGATCATAGTTTCGATTCAATGAAAGATAAACTTCTTTTCCCTGATTTTTGATATCATGAATCGTTTCTTTTAATTCTTGTATAGAATAAGTATGTTCAAAGTGAACAGCAAGGTCTTTTATACCAAACAAAAAAGCATCTGCGCCTTGGTTTATCTCATCTAAAACATACTCTTTTTTCTTAGGAATGACTAACTTTTTCATAACACACCTCTTTTAAACAATCGCATTATATCATACGAACAAATGTTTTGCAACCCCCTCTAAAATAGAAAAAAAGAAAACCCTTTACTACTTTAGAATAAATTGTTTTCTTGATCTTCCTTCCTCTAACTCATTTTGAAATGATTGATTCAATAATTCTTGAATCGTTTGCAATGTTGCACGTATTGCATCTTGTTCTGTACTAGACAATTTTGTAACTTGATGTTTTTCGGAATTCGCAACGGCTACAGTTGTTAATTGGTCATCACTGGTTTGAAAAATAAGATATGGAACAACAAGATTTTCGTATACATCATTGACATAGTTTGGATTTCCAGAAACGATGCCATGATCTCTAAATCGATCTGCACCGACTTTACCTTTGTTATAAATATCTAATGCATAATCGACAGTAATATCAGATGATTTTAATGCATTATATAATTCCATTACACCAAGACGGGAATTGATTTCAAAATCACTTAATAAATCAACTAATCGTGGAATCGCATCTGTCTGTTTTGTTACATAATTATATCCTTTACGATCTGGTTTTGATTTTTTTTCTTCTTTAGAAGCTGTTTTGGTATAAAAGTTTGTTTTTTCTTGTTGTGTAATTCCAATCGCATATAACGTATTTCCGAATGGATCTTTGGTACCGACAAAATCTTCATGATTTAAACCAGATTCTGTTTTTTCTAGTGCGAATAATAAATATGGATCCATACCATACTCTCTACAAATTTGAAGTTGTAATTGTCCATCTTCTGTATTCATATACTTTTGACATTCTTCCATACTCCAGTTTGTTCCTAGTACTTCTGGTTGTCCCATCTCTTTTGTTTTTTCAGACATTAAAATAGAAACGAACTCTTTATCCATTTCTTGTGCATTTAATAGTCTTTCAGAATGAGCAATCATTTGAAAACGTACTGTTTCTAGATCCATATCTAGTTCCTGTGCGATGCGACCTAGGCAAGTATCTGTAATAAAATTAGGACTTGTAACAAAATTCAGCAACATTTCACAAGCTTGTTCAAATGCTTGTGGAACTTCTTTCGTAAGATCTTTTGTCTGTTCCTCCTGTTTTACTTGCTCTTGTCCTACTTCTTGTTGAAGTGAAACAGAGCCACCACATAGTAACATGGCTAAAGCTGTTAAAACATATTTCTTCCTACTCATGTTATCTTCCCCTTTCCAAAACGTTCAATAGGATACCACATTTTTTGCGATTTGTCAAAAAAGGCTTAAAAAAATAAAGCCTTATTGTAAACTTGCAACTTTTTGTGTCTTTATTTTTTGTACTTGATTTTCAAGGATTGTACTGCGTTGATAAGCTAATTCATCGACTAATTCTTGTATGAAATTCTTTTCTTGTGGTGTGAAAGCATCCGATAATTCCATGTGTTCAAGATCAATGGTTTGGTAAATTTGATGGAATGTTTCTTGATCGTAATAAGTATCAAGATATTCTTCGTAAATTTCTTTCATTTGTTTTTGATATTGATAAGTTTGTAAGTATTCTTTTAACCATTCTTCCTCTTCTTCTAAAAGAAAATAAGGCTTTAATTGATCGACAAGACGCATAGAAGAATTCCAAACATACATTCTTTCTTGGAATAATTTCATCAAGTATGCTTGATCTTGGATCGTCAATTGACGACTTGTTGTACTGTTCATGAGTGACCATAAGAAGTTTCTCGTCAATTGTTCATCGGCAAAATTGCGCTGATCTTCTAATTGTAATAGATCGTTTTCACGTAACAATCCATTTTGTAAAAGTTTTTCAATATCACGGAACTCGCTTTGATAACAATCTAACATGGTATATTGTGACAAAAACCAAGTCTTTTCTGCTTCCTCTGTTCCATTCAAAACCGGAAATTGTTGTAATAATGCGATTGGGTTTTGTAACATCAATGCTTTATCAATCGCATCCAACTGAAATTGTGGTTGTAAAAGAAGAGAGAGCTGTAAGTTATGGTATAAAAATACTTTTTTGGAATTCCACAAAGAATCTTGATCTGAAAAATAAGAAGATAGTAAATCGGTATATGCATCTCCTAAAAAGGAAGAAGAATACATATCTGTAATCGCAACCGCTGAGGAATCATTCATTGGAAAGTTTTGATTGACTACTTCTGGGCAAGCACACATAATTGTTTTTAAAATCATCATATCTGTATCTTTTTCTAGTTGTTCATGAAATGGTAAGAAGTTTTTTCCTGATATATCAGAATAACAGAAAAGATGCATTTGGTCTTCATAAATACGTTCACAAACAGGTTCTGATTCCATGTTACTAGAATATACGACTGCACTGCTTCCTAAGGTACAGACAATTTTAGAAAGATCTAAATTGGGAATGATACGATAGATTCGTTCTAATATTTCACGAAATTGACAGACAAAGATATGAATTTCTTCTTCTGTAAAAGAAACATATCCTACTTTCTTCTGCAGTTCTTTGGAATTATTCAGAATCATTTGTTCTACAGAATCCCAATGAATTGTTTTATCTGTTAATAATTCCTGATGAATGTGTTCTTGATTTTGAAATTGTAATAATGCATGTTGTAAAGTATCGATATTTAATTGATAAACATGAGAGAAATTCATTTGGTTTAAAAATATTTGTTTGGCTTTTTCATAGGGGATTTCTTTTACTTGTAAGTCACTACTAGATAAAATTAAGTCTTGTGATACACCAGAAGAATAGAATGGAGAGTCTTCGTCTAGTTCTCCATATGTTAAATCTGACTCTGGTTGTTTCCATACGAGTTCTCCTAGTAATACATTGGTTGTAACAAGAATACAAGTGATTGGTAAAACCCCATGGGTAATCCATTTTTTGGTATGTCCCTTCATATTCATCCTTCTTTCATAGGCAAAAGGTATTATAGCTTATTTTTTTCTTTACTGTCAAGAAAAATCACTCTTTTCGAGTGACTCCGATGCCATCGCCAATCTCATAAATTGTTGTCGTAAAACCTTCTTTTTGTTCTAAGTATGAGATATAGTTTCTAATCTTCTGCACTAATTGGCGTAAATTTTTACTTTCTATTCTCTCTTTTTGTTTGGTATAACCGTGAAAATATAAATTATCTGATATCACAGTTCCCCCTGGTTTTAAAAATGGGGTAAATTGTTCAAAGAATTTGATATATTGACTTTTGGCTGCATCGATGAAAATCAAGTCATAAGTTTGATCAGGAGTAAAGTCAAAAGCATCACAATAATGAATGGTAATTTGCTCTTCGAGATGCATTTTTTGAATATTTTCAACGGCTTTTTGATAACGTTCTAAATCACGTTCGATCGTTGTTACATGGATTGTTTTTCTGATCTGTGCCATACGTATGGCAGAATAGCCAATCGCACTTCCAATTTCTAAGATTTGACAAATCTCTTCATGTTCCTGAATGTATTTTGTAAGAAATTGGATTCCTTCTTGTTCCATGATGGGAACGTGATGTTCTTTTGCGTAATGTTCGATTTCTTTTATTCCCATGTTAACCACAATCCTTGTTCTTTGAGATCAGCGATGGTCTGGTTATGGCCACTACTGGTCTCATTAAAATATACTTTTTTATTTTTATCTGCGACAAAGTAGTAATAATCGTTTTGGGCAGGTTGAATGGAAGCAAGTATGGTATCGATTCCTGGATTACAAATGGGTCCTACTGGTAAATGACCAGCACTAGAAGCAACTCTGGTGTTATAAGCATTTTCTTCGTTGATTTCAGAGACATATAAGTCTCTACTTCCCATATCTACTTGTGCGCCATAATAGGTTGTAACATCGCTTCCTAGAGCCATACTGCTTTCTAAACGATTATAAAAGACACGAGCTACCATTTCACGATCAGATGTTGTACTTGCTTCTAATTCGGCCATAGAAGCAATGGTTAGGATTTGATGATAGGTATAGCCACTTGCTTCAATGGAACTACGATAGTCCTCTAACCTCGTCTCTGTTTCATCGAACATCTTTTTAAATAACTCTTTTAAGTCAACATCAGCACTCGTAAAACGATAGGTATCTGGAAGTAAATATCCTTCTAAAGAATAATAAATATCTGGATTTTTTACTTCATCCGTAATAAACCAATAAGTTTCTATTAATTCATTTAAATAAGTTTCATCTTGTAATAAAGTGTAAACTTCTTCTTCGGTATGATTGGTATTCTCTGCAATAATGGATGCGATTTGCCTTACATTTCTTCCTTCTGGGAAAGTAATAGAGATCTCATCTGTAAAAAATGTTTCATCCCCTGAAAGACTATGAATCAGTGTTCTTAAGTCCATGTTTTGATTTAAGTTATAGTTTCCTTCTTTTAAAGGGTTTAAGCTCTGTAAACGAATGTATAGTTTATAAGCAAACTCAGAGCGAATTAAGCCTGCTTCTTTTAATTTTGGGGCAATGGAATAATAAGTTTCTCCCTCTTCTACAGTAAAAGATACAGGATGAGAACTGTTTGAAACCGCACCAAACAATGTCATAAACCAAATGAGTCCAATGATGAGAATAATACAAACAACTAAGATAATCACTGGTTTTTTCTTTAATCTTCTTCTCTTTTTCATGTACACCAAAAACGAGCTTACGCTGGCTCGTTTCCTTCTTCTTCGATTTCTGATTGTAATTCATCAATAATTGTTTGAATAATTTTCCACTCTTTCTCTGTTTCAATTGGTTCTAATACGGTTGTTTTCGCATTTGGTGTATAAATAGCTGCATATACTCTTGTATTTCCATCTTTGTCTTGCGTATTATCTGTATACACCATATAATTTTTCTTTGTCTCTTCACTTTCAAAAGTAAAAAGTACATCACACTCTACATCTTTTCCATCTTGATCTTTTAACGTAAAAGTCATTCTTTCTTCTTCCATTACTGGTTCCTCCTTTTATCTAAATAAGTTTGTAATATAATATTGGCAGCTAAACTATCTATCTTTTTCTTTCTTTTCTTTCTAGAAATATCAAATTCTAACATGTAATTTGTCGCTTCTTTTGTCGTGAGTCTTTCATCTTGTAAATAAACAGGAAGATGAAATGTTTTTTCTAACAACTCTTTGAATTCGATCGACATTGTCGCATGTTCTCCAATACTATTATCCATATTTTTCGGTAAGCCTAAGACAAAGCTCTCAATTGAAAATTCATTTAATACGTCTTTTAATTGATCGAGTAATTGTTGATAGTTTTCCTCTTCATAGCGAATGGTATAAAGGGGTGTTGCGATCGTTTTTGTCTCATCAGAAAGGGAAAGTCCTAAAGTTCTTGTACCTAAGTCTAATCCTAGAATTCTCACTTATGATCCATATACTGATGAATTAAAAACTCTAAGATTTTACTGCGATCATAACGCATAATCATATTACGTGCTTCTTTATGGCTGGTAATATAGCCAGGGTCTCCACTCATCAAATACCCTACAAGTTGTGTCATCGCATCATAACCACGTTCTTCTAAGATGGCAATGACCTTTGTTAAACAATCACCAATGAGTCCCTCTTGAATCTCATTAACATGATAAACTTTAGTTTCTTCTTTCATCGAATCACCTACTTTATGAATACAATTTTATTCTACCATGAAATAAAAAAATAAACAACAAAGAACAAAAAAATAACAGAAATTTGTCCTGTTATCTTCTATATTGTCTATGTTGTAGACGTGCTAATTGATTTTTTAACTCTCGGTTTTCACGTGATAATTCTTCTAGTCTTCTCTCGAGTACTGCTTCCGAATCAACGATTTGACGTTCTGGATGACGATCATGATAATCTGTTACAATCTTTCCTTTTGTTAAGATTTCTTGGATTGCTTTTGGTCCTAATGATGGAATTCCGGATAAAATTTGTCCAGGGCGTGGAGAACGCAACATAGCAAAGAACTCATTTCCATCATTGAATTTTTTACTTCTTCGAATCGCATGGGTAATTCTAGTAGAAAATCCAAATGCGTGACAAATCATTTCGATAGGAACTTGATTGACTTCACTCATTTTAGGATCCTCATCGAAGTACTGACATCTTAATAAATCATAGCCCCGAAGAATACCAAGATAATGAGGGTCATCGACAATCGATCGTACAAAATCTTGATCTTCCATTTTTAGAAATAAGTCACCTATGGTTTGTATTTGGTGTTGATGAAGAAGATTTAATGATTGTAAAGAGAAAAGACCTACTTGACTATCTAATAAATAAGAATAGATCTGTTCTTTTTCTAAAAATAGTTCATTCACTGGTACAGTTTCTGATGTTCTTTGCTGGGGTTGAATGGACTTTAAAAACAGTTCTTTGATACAGTCAGGAGAAAGATAAGTAATTGCTTCTGGGAATCTTTCTAAAAACTGAAGATAATGAGTATGTGTTAAATGTTCTCTTCCTTGAATCCAATCAGGATATGGGGTATTTTTGATACAAATATCTACTAATGTAGGAGTCAATAATTCATCGGGAATCAACATCGTAAATTCTGAAGCTGTCAGACAAGCCCAAACAAGAAATTCTTCATTCCATAAAGTTTCATCCATATCAAAAATAGATACCCCTTGATAATCAATATTTTTTAGTGAATAAGTAGTCTGTTGGACTTCATCCCAAACATAGTAAACTTTACCAGAATAAAACTCCTTGAAAGAAAATGGCAATGTTTCTTCTGATGGATGAAGCCATGTATAACGATTTGACATTTTCTCTTCCTCCTCAAGATTTGTTCGTATTATACCACAAAAAATAAAATTTGCTGCATGAATTGTTTCAATATCTGTTATAATAAAGACAATAGGAGGAGATAACATGACATTTGAAGAGATCATTCGACAAGAAATTGAGAAAATAAATATAGATACTTTAAAATATCAACAAGCCATACAAAGGCTATTTCAAGGAAAATTAGTTCCAACTGGAGAAGGACAACAGTTAAAATATCGTGATTTGTCTTACTCCCAACAACAAGACTTCCTCTTCTGTAAGAATGAACTGTTGATTGCACAAGCAAAGAAGACACTTCTTTTCAACAATCTAGTACAGTTATTATCTTATGAAGCACAAGGGAGATATCAATTTATATCTCAGGAAGATCTTCTTACCAAAGGATTGGAAATCCCTGCAGATGTACTAGAATTTGATGCGGATGGAAAGTTACAGGCTTGTTATTTTGAAATCGGAAATGAGAGGATTACTTGTCCCCCTACTGTTCGATATGAGGAATATTCTAAGCTCTATAAAGACTGTATTACGCATTTTATTCAAGATGAGATTACGAATCACCCTAGTTTTTCCGATGCCAAGAATAGTGATCCTATCATTCACACGTTAATCGGAGCTTTGGGATATCAAGGAACAATGGGTAAGCAAATATAAAAAATATGGAAAATCCATATTTTTTTGGTATCAACACATACCTTTATGATTCATTGGTTAGTACTGCTTTAATTCTTCTTACTCCTGCACTACTAGACTCTTCCTTTTTTATTTTAAAATGTCCTAGTTCACTGGTATTAGACACGTGAGGTCCTCCACAGATTTCTAGTGATACATCCCCTATTTGATAAACAGTAACACGATCTCCATAACGTTCTATGAATTGTGCTTCTGCTCCAAGTTTTACAGCTTCTTCTTTAGATACTTCATAGTGTGTTACTGGAATTGCTTCTTGAATCCATTGATTGACTAATTCTTCTACTTGTTGTTTTTCTGTCTCTGTTAATTTATGATCACATGGAAAGTCAAAACGCATTCTCTCATCGGTAATGTTACTACCCATTTGATGAGATTCAGGTCCAATGACTTTTTTAAGTGCTGCATTTAAAAGATGGGTTGCTGTATGATATTTAATATTCATTTCAGAATCGCTTTGTAATCCACCCTTAAAACGCTCTTTAGAACCAGCGCGAGACTTTTCTTGATGCTCTTTAAATTTCTCATCAAATCCTTTGGTATCCACTGTCATGTTCTTTTCATGAGCTAATTCTTCTGTTAATTCAATTGGAAATCCATACGTGTCATATAAATGGAAAGCAGTCACCCCATCGATTTCTGTCCCATTTAATTTTGATACAATCTTGTCAAATTCCTTTAAACCTTTGTCCAATGTGCGTGAAAATTTCTTTTTCTCATTCGTTAATACTTGTAGAATATGTTCTTGATTTGTCTCTAATTCGTGATAATATCCCTTAAATTGTTCAATATACATCTTAGCAATTTCAACATCAAAATCAGAATGAATATCAATATCAATCTTCTTTGCATAACGAATCACACGACGAATCAAACGTCTTAAAATATATCCTTGATCTGTATTCGATGGTACAATTCTCGCATTATCTCCACTAATAATCGTAATTGCTCTCATATGATCAGCAATAATACGCATTGCTCTTTGATAATTTGTATCATAATAATCATGATGAGATACTTCCTCAATATATTTAATGACATCACGGAATAAACTCGTCTCATAATTATCTTTCACACCCTCTAGTATCGCTGTAACTCGTTCTACACCCATACCAGTATCAACATTCTTCTTCTCAAGTGGAGTGACTGTTCCATCACCATTCCCTTGATACTGTGTAAATACATTATTCCATATTTCAACCCAACGATTATCTTCTGGATCAAACACTTCAGGGATCTCATCATCACTACGGAAATAGAAAATCTCAGTATCCGGTCCACATGGTCCTACACCACCACCAAGACTCCACCAATTTCCTTCTTTTCCAAGATAAGCAATATGCTTTTTAGAAATCCCTAAACTCTCCCATAACTCTGCACTCTCTTCATCTCTTGGAATCATATCATCCCCTTTGAAAACAGTAACAGCTAATCTTTCTTTTGGAAAGTTTAATACACTTGTTAAAAACTCATAACTCCATGTAATACTCTCTTTCTTAAAATAATCTCCCAAAGACCAATTTCCTAACATCTCAAAGAAAGTATGATGTGTCGTATCTCCAATCTCATCTAAATCTGTTAAACGAAAACACTTCTGATAATCTGTTAAACGAGTTCCTAAAGGATGTGGTTGTCCTGATAAATAAGGTACAAGTGGTTGCATTCCTGCTGTATTAAATAAACAAGTTGGATCATTCTCTGGAATAATTGGAGCAGAAGGAATCAATGCATGTCCCTTGCTCACAAAAAAATCTGTATATAACTTCTTTAAATCTTTCATTACTTCTCAATCCTTTCTAATATATCAAAGACTTTCTTTTTTAAATCTTCTAATGAGCCATCATTGGTAATCTCATAATCATAATCGTGAAAATCATCTAATCCATGTTCAGTCGCATGAGCCAGTTCTTCTTTCTTTAACCCACTTTCAAAATGTGGGCGATAAACATGAATCACAATGGTATTGGGATATGCTTTTTTCAACTTCACAACTTCATCGACAAAACGTCCATCAGAGACTGTAATCACATCAAAGAAATACCCATATACCGCTACATCATCAATCATACGATGAATAAATAAATCCGGATCAATTCTCTTACGAATGATATCGGTACCAAGCATTTGTAATAGTGCTCTAGGTTTGGTCTCTTCTCTCCCATCCCAATCGGTAATATTTTTCGCATATTCTTTAATATAATGGGCATAACGTAAATTCATCGTATCCATTTCTTTCTGTTTATAATATTCTTGAATTGCTTTAGCAATCTCATCTTTCCCATGACGAGCACGACCACAAATTAAATAAATATGTGGAGTTGTTTCTTTTAGTTTCATTTCATTCCCTCTTTCTTTCCAATAAAAAACCACGTAAAGCTAGGAGCGAATTACGCGGTACCATCCTATTTGTTCTTAATTATGATAACGGGTAACCCCGGTAAGGTTTTCTTACACTCTAAGAGGAGCAAATCATCCTATCATTTATCTATTTCCACCACCCATAGACTCTCTTTGAAAATGAATATGATGATCTATATCTCTTATTCTTCGCTTTCAGATGTTTCTAGTATATCATATTTTTCATCAAAATACATAAAAATTGATTTTAATGAGGTAATAATTGGTGTTGATACTACCATTCCTAAAATTCCCCAGAAATGTCCAAAGACCAAAAGTCCAACCATAATGGTAACAGGATGTAGTTTAGTTGTCTTGCTCATAATCAATGGTTGGAAGAAGTTTCCTTCCACAAATTGAATGACTACAATGACAAGTAATGTGAATAGTCCAATCATCGGATCTTCCGCAAACCCGACAATCACTGCTGGAAATCCTCCAATGTATGGTCCTGCATAAGGGATGATATTGGTGATTCCACAAAATAAGCCAAATAATAATGGAGATTGTAAACCTACGATCCATAAACCAATACTCGTGACAACAAAGACAGCCGTACAATCAATCAAGGCTCCTCTTACATAACGTTGTAAAGAAGTATCGACAGCATGGAATAAGTCTTTCGTCTCTTTACGGTATTTTTTGGGGACTAATTCAAAGATACTATCACTGGCATTATCAAAGGTAAGCAAGAAATAAAAGCCAATGATCAGTCCAATCACAATCACACCTGCTCCAGAAAAAACAGAAGTGAGAAAACTAATAGTCATCTGTGGTAATCCTTTAGCAAGTCCCGTTCCAAAAGTTTCTATCTCGCGGAAGATATCCTGTTGAATCCCCTTGGTATCCATACTAATTAAATTTCCGGCACGAGCAAAAAGATCTTCAATCCATATTTTAACTGTATTAAAAATATCTGGTAGTGTTTTTACGAAGTCATTAATCTGATAAATCAACATTGGAATAATCGCTTGCATCATAACATAAAGAATACTGAAAATTAAAAAGTAAGTAACGGCGGTTCCAATTCCTCGGCGCACTCCCCTCTTCTGCAACCATGTGACAAAGGGGTTGAATAACCAAGCAATGACGATTCCAACAAATAATGGAGCTAGAATTCGTATTACGGTTAAGAAAAATTGTAAAACGTTCCACTCTTTTCCGATTAATGTAATCGCATAGATTGCAATAATGACAATTAAAATATAGGCGATTTTTAATATTTTGTTGGTCAGACTAAGAACGCCATTGACATTTTCTATGTCGATTTTTTTACTATTAAAATGTTTACGAAACATGCCAGTTCACCTCTTTATTTATTATACTAAATTTTATGTGGATTTGTAAATGAAATGCGAAAAGAAAATACCCTGGGATGGGTATTATTTGCTTTCTACAATTAATTTAATAGCGGTTCTTTCTTCCCCGTCGATAACAATATCTGTAAATGCAGGGATACAAACCAAATTCTTTCCAGATGGAGCAACAAAACCACGAGCAATAGCAATTGCTTTAATCGCTTGATTTAATGCTCCTGCACCGATTGCTTGAATCTCTACTGTGTCATGTTCACGCGCTGCATTTGCCAGGGCGCCTGCCACTGAATTTGGATTTGATTTTGATGAAACTTTTAGTGTTTCCATTATGATTCCTCCTTTTCACTTAAATATATGATGTGAATAGAAAATTATGCTTGGCAGTGGTGAATACACATGCGAAAAGAAAAGGAGAACATATAATAAAGTAGGTTTTATAAAACCAAGTACACCCCCGAGAGAGAGTTCTTCTCTCTTTTTTTGGAAAATGAAGGAGAAGAAAATCTTTAATTCTTCGGGAAAATGGGTTTACAAAGTCAGATTTTTTTCATATAATGGAAATATGCAGGTGTGGTTCAATGGTAGAACATGGCCTTGCCAAGGCTAGGACGCGGGTTCGATTCCCGTCACTTGCTCCATTGAGGTTAATACTCGCACACTTAAATACTAGTGTGTGAGTTTTTTTA
>OGRO01000722.1_pt1 | contig 30696 bp, 28 predicted proteins | sample 1553451 | NCBI WGS metagenome assembly OGRO01 (sample SAMEA2580021, study PRJEB22360) | human gut metagenome | reverse complement strand
ATTACTCCTGGTGTACACTGTCCTATTGCATAATAGTCCATTAATTCTTCATTGCTAGCCCAATTATTCTTTTCTACTATTTCTCTTTGTAAAATTGGAAGCATAGCATATCCACCACCAAAAGTTAATACTCCAACTTTTGCAAAGGCCAAAAACAAATTAAACAATTCCTTCATACTCTGTCTCCTCTTATTTATTTAATACAAAACTGCTTTCTCTTGGAAGAAGATAGTATATTCATTTCCTCTCTATATTTTGCTACAGTTCGTCTAGCTAATATTATACCCTCTTCACTTAATAATTTGCAAATTTTGTCATCACTTAATGGTCTTATTTTGTTTTCTTTATCAATAAGTTCTTTTATGATATTTTTTATTTTTGTACTTGATACTCCTTCTTCCTTCTCACTTTGAATAGCTGTACTAAAGAAGTACTTAAATTCAAACAAACCAAAAGGTGTCATCATATATTTATTATTTATTCCTCTACTAATTGTGGATTCATGATATCCTAAATCTAAAGAAATATCTTTCAATTTTAATGGCTTTATATATTTTATGCCTTTATTAAAAAAGTCATTTTGCTCTCTTAGTATTACCTCTGCTATCTTTAAAATTGTATTTTTTCTAGTTTCTATATTTTTTAAAAGATTTAAAGCATAATTTAATTTATTCTTTATATATTCTTTTGCTTCTTCATCTGCAGTATTATTAAGTACATCTTTATAATAGTTATTAATAGTTAATTGAAAATTAGAATTATCGTTCATATAAACAATAAATTCCTCGCCTATTTTTTCAATTGTTACGTCTGGTTGAACATATATAGACTTATCATTACAATATATTCTACCTGGTCTAGGATCAAATTCTCTTATTTTTTCAATATATTGCACACATTTTTCAATACTAATATTATATTTTTTAACAATATCTTTTAATTTATTTCGAGCAATTAAATCTAAGTCTTCAGTTATAATTGATTCTAATATACTATTTTTTATACTTTTATTTCGTAATTGAATAAGTAAACATTCACTTAAATTCCTAGCTCCTATGCCACTTGGTTCTAATTGTTGAATATATTTTATACATTTATTAAATAATTCTTTATCTATTTTCATCTCTTTTATGATAATATTTTCATCACAACTTAAATAACCATCTCTATCTAAGGAGTCAATTATGTACTCACAAATTCCTTTTTCTTGCTTATTTAAATTTAGACATCCCAGCTGTAATTTAACATATTCATATAAGTTACTCTCATTCTTAACCATATTTTCAAAGGACATATCATTGTCCAAATCATAACTTTTAGTACTATAATTTCTATTGTTAATATTATTTACAAACTCTTGCCAATTTACATTTTCTTTACTCTCAACTTCTAAAAGAGGATTTTCTTGTGCCTCACTTTTAATTTTTTCTTCTAATTCTAAACTACTCATATTTAGTATCTCTAAAGATTGTTTTAATTGAGTTGTCATAACTAGTTTTTGTGATTGAACTAAATCTAGTCTATTATTTAAATACATGCCATTTATCCCCTTTTTAATATAGTTAATATTATTTGATACTTCTTATTTTTAATATTAAATCCATTATAATAAATATACTTCAACCCTTCAAATAAATATTATAAAAAGTTATTACAACTAAAAAGAGATTGAATCAAGTGATTCAACCTCTTTAATAAATAAAAATAAATTTACATCTAAATTATTCTACTACTACGTCTGCTTCATTTTCTAAGTTTTTCTTAGCTCCTGCAATCATGCTAGCTCCAGTATAAACTAATACTGCCATTACTAACCACTTTAATGTTTCAATTGGTAAAGATTTAACTATGAATGCTGCTACAAATACACCAACTGCTCCACATAAACTTAATACTAATGATGCTTTTCTTGGATAAGCACCTTCTTTTATAAATTTAACAGAAGAAACTGGCTGTAACATTGCACAAGATCCCATCATTATTGGGAATACCACTTGTGATGATAATCCTAAGAAGTAGCAAAGTGCCATACATGGTGCAAATAACCCAACTCCTGCTGTCATTAATGCGCCAAGAACTGCATTACCAATTATACCTATTACTAATTTAATTCCAGTAAGTCCTATTGCTTCTCCACCACCTGGCATATAACCCATTTTACTACAGAACATTAATACTGCTGTAAATAATAAAGCTGTCCCCATTACTAATTGAATTTTTGCTTCATCTAATTTTGCTATTATTCCAGCACCTATATATGAACCTACTGCTGCTGCAATTAACATTGCAAATAAAGTTACAGGGTCTACTTTTATAACTGTTGTAAATATAAATGCTTCACACATAACAGGTAAACAACAACCAACATTTAAAAATCCCGGCAGTTCTTTATCCTTTATTCCTATTTTAAAGAATTTATTAGCTGCAACTATAATTGCAAATGACCCTATACCTAATGTATCAAAGAAATTTGCTATACATCCTAAAACTCCAACTTTTGCTACAGATATATTATCTAATTTATTTGATTTTTTTACATTATTATAATCTTTAAAAAATGTAAAATAATACACACCTAATAAAGACACTAATATTCCTCTCAATGCCATTAACATATATTATATTTCCTCCTTATTAAAATTATAGTATTTGCTGCTTTTTATCTAATTTTGCAACTCATTATATTAAATTATAATTGTTTATCAAATAATATTCAATTATTGATATATCTTTTTCTTAATTTTGCCAAAAATTTAAAATGTATTTAATCAAAAAAATATACCATGATTTTCATGGCATATTTTTTGACTTATGTATTTTTATTTATACATTTGCAGTATATAAAATTTCTTCACTCTTAGTACTTACTATTATCTCTAATTTCAATAGATTTAATATATTTATTGTTTTTACTATTATTAGATTTAATTAGCATTTATATGGAAGTATAAAATACAACTATTATTACAATCCACCTTAGTTTATTAAGTGGCAATGATTTCACTATATACACTGCAATAAAAACACCTATTGATCCAAATAAACCAAATAACAATGATGCTTTTCTTGGATATGCTCCTTCTTTTATAAATTTAATTGAACTTATTGATATTTATGTTGCACAAGAACCCATAATTATTGGAAAATCCACTGTAGGAGATAAACCTAAAAAATAACAAGGTGCCATACATGGGGCGTATAATCCCATTCTTGCTGTTATTAACAAACCAAGTATAAAATTTCCTATTGCACCTATAATTAATTTTTCACCAGTTAAACCTATATTATCTCCACCACCTTGAATTAAGTTGAGCACACCTAAAATCATAAAAATCCCTGTAATAAATAAGGTAACAGACATTACTTTTTGTATTTTATTTTCATCTAGTTTAGAAATAATACCCGCACCTAACCATGCACCCATAGCCAATGATATAATCATAGTTAAAAGTGTAACTATTTCAACATCTATAACTGTAGTAAATATTATAGCTTCTAATATAAGATGTAAAGTGTGGCCAACATTTAAAAATCCTGGCAAATGATTATCTCTTACTCCCATTTTAATAATTTTGTTAAAGGCTATAGTAGGGGCAAAAGAACCTATTCCTAATACATCAAAAAAATTTGTAATAAATCCTGTTATTCCAACTTTAAATACATTGACTTTATCAAGCTTTCCATGGGATTTAGTATATCTATAATCTGTTATAAATATATAATAATAAACTACTATTAATATTATCCAAAATCCCCTTGCTAAATTCGACATTTATTGCCCCCTTTATATTTATAACCAACTTAAAATATATTTATTTTTTAATCCTTTTCATTAAATTTCATTAAATTTCATTTATAATTTTTATTCAATGAAATACATAATAATTTCTTCATATCTATTACAAACCCTTTTAATATAGAAAATTCGATATGCTCATACAGCCAACGACTTCGTCCGTTGCTAAAGTAGAAATTAAAAAACCTCCTTTGAAATAATTCAAAGAAGGTTTTATTAAAAATTAACTAACTTTTTTCACTTTTGAATCTGCTTTATTCTCTTTATCCTTACACATGAAGTAAGTTAAGAATCCATAAAATCCTGCTCCACCAACTATGTTTCCTAGTGTAACAAAAACTATATTATGAACTGCATTTGCTATAGTTACATCATTTGCAACTGGTGAGAATAAACATACTAATAATGTAGTCATATTTGCTATACAGTGCTCAAATCCACTTGTTACAAATGCAAATATTAATAAGAATGCTATAGCTATTTGAGCCATTTCATCTTTTGTTTTGTATGCTGAAAGTACAGCTGCACAAACTAACACATTAGCAAGTAATCCTCTAACAAATAATTGTAATGCTGGTGCTGCTACTTTATAAGCTCCAGAATATGCAAAATATTCCATTGTATGTCCTTCATTTGCAAATCCTGTTGCAACAAATAATAATGAAACTATTATTGCTCCTATGAAGTTTCCTACATAACTATATCCCATTATTTTTATTGCATCTAGTGCAGAAACTTTTTTATCTAAAGCTCCTACAGTCATTACCATTGTATTACTTGTAAATAATTCATAACCTAATACTATTATAGTTGTCAGTGCAAATGAGAATGATGCACCTGCTACTATTTTTGTTGCTGGTGAATGTACTGCATGTAATTGTCCACCTATAGTGAATATTAATATACATCCTAATCCAACAAACATTCCTGCAAACATTGATAATACTAAGTATTTTAATTTACTTTCATTAAGTTTATCAATCTTTACTTCAGCCTTATGAGCTAATAAGTTTATTGTTTCTTGATTCATTAATCTACTCTCCTATTTATCTTATTTCTTATAATAATTTCTTTTTGTATTCTGTATACAACTTTTTTATTTTAACATATAACTATACATTTTTGAAATAAAAAAACACAAGAAAAGCAAATTTTTTTATTCTATACCTCAAATTAAGTTAAATTTTAAGATTCTAAAACAAAAAGATTAACTCTTAAATAAAAACATATTATTTAAAAGTTAATCTTTTTACTTACTTATTCACTTATATATTTTGCTTCTATCAATAATTCTTTAGATTTTTCTAAATTAGCAGAACTAACTAAAACTATCGGTCCTGTACAACCCATTCCACTTTCAGCATAAATTTTATTTTTCCACAAAACTTCTACTGCATCTTCTAAATCCATTACATCTATTCCTGATATTTGTTCTGTCACTACTTCTTTTTCTGGTGCTTCAACTTTTTCTTCTGTAGCTACAGCTGATTCTATTCTTGATTTTTTAAGTCCTTGTAAAACTTCCTTAAACCCAGCTTTTTCAACTTTTTCAAATTCTTCTTTTGATATATTATGAATACCATTATTTACAAGCTCTGCAGCAAATCTTATTGCACCTTCAATAACTGGAGCTCCTGATGCTCTTGATATTATCATTATAAGTTTGTTAAAATCTTTTCCTATTCCTGGTCCATATCCATATCCTACTGATTCATATTTTCCTCCAGAATTGTAAGCAGAGAATAATTTAATTAATAAATTACCAGTTAATGAATCAGTAACCATAACATCAGCTGAAGCTGTCATTAAATCATTCCCCCTCATAACAACTCCACCATCTGCTCTATCAGAACTTGCAAAGTTTATATCATAACCATTTTCTTTTAAAGCTTTTAATGCTATTTCAACTTGTCTAGCTCCATCCACATTGGCAATTCCTACTGTTGGATTTTTAATTCCACAAGCTTTTGCAGTTATTATTCCATAAATAGCATTTTTGACCATACCTTCAACTCTACCTGCTGAAGAAGTTCCTGTTGTTGTAGCTATAAACATTTCCTTACCTTTACTTGGAGTTACTACACGACCTACAGTAGATACTCCTATTGGAAATGGATAGTGCATAGTTACTGCACCGTCAACTTTTTTACTATCTAAAAGATTTTCCATTAACTCATGTGCTTCTTTTTCACAACTTGTTTCAACATGTTTTAAACCTGTAGCAGTTTCACTACCTATAGTTGTTACTGATATATTTGATTTAGTAGCTCTTAAAGCTCCCTCTATTACATTTTCTTCTCCATGTTCGCTACCTAAAGTAGTTATGGCTATTTTAGGTCTTTTTACATCTACTTGATTTTCATCTTCTTCTACTTCATTAAATTTCTTAGAAGAGTTTTCTTCTATTACAAAAGATATACCATCAAATAAATTTGTCATTCTTCCAAGGAATAAACTTCCTTTTCCAATTATCATGGCATTTTTTATTTTACCATTCATTATATCTTGTCTTGCAAATCCTAAATAAGGTACTCCTGATGGTATATGACCTTGAGTTGGAGCCCATCCTACCATACCGTGATTTTCAATAAAAGACATTAATTCTTTTCTCTCTAAATCTCCTTTTTTAACAGCTAAAGCTCCAATCATTTTGTAATTTGCCATTGGCACATCTCCAGCTCCTGCTGGTTTAGTTATATCTGGATTTTGCATTTCTGCAGAATATTTTTCTATATCAGTAATTTTAAGTCCTGCTTTTTCAAGAGGATCACTTACCAATGAAGTTATTACTGCTTGAGGAGAAGATCCTGTTCCTACTGTATGTCTTCCTACCATATCATTTCTTATTTCTGGACTTACTTTATCATTTTCACTTATTAATATAGCAAAACCAGCTACCATATCTTCAAGAATTGGCATTCCTTTTTTAACATGGTCTTTACCATTCATACCAAGTTTTGCCGTTGATCCACCAGCACAAACTATTACATTTTTAAATGTACCACTTTTTACAAGAGCTGATGCATGAACTATGGCATGTGCAGGTCCTGCACAAAATCCTCTTACATCTGAGCCTGTAGCATTATTAAGTCCTGCTATTTCAGCAGCAGCTTTAGCGAAGTTTCCTCCACCTCTTTGGTTCATATCTCCACAAGCTTCTTCACAACAATCTATAACATAATCTATATCATCTTTATTTATATTATATTTATCAAGCATATTTATTATAGAAAATGAACAAGATGCTTTTGAAACTATGTTTTCAAATAATACATGTGCAGATAAATTTTGATCCACATCATGTGCATTTTTAACACATCCAACGATTTCTCCTTTATTATAAAGAGGCTCAGCATGTTCTTCTTCTATAAATTTTTTTATTTCTTGTAATTCTTCACCATCTTTAATTTTCTCAATCAAATCAGATGAAATTAATTTGTTTTCGCTTAATAATTTTTTTGTTAAAGATGCAAAGTTTTTTTCTAATTTAACTAAATCAAAAACATCGCATATTTGCATTAATCCTATAAATTCTTCTTGGGGCATTATTTCACCGAATTTACCATACTTACTTGCATTTGGAATTTCCTTATCATACCAAGGCATATCATATTCTTTTAACTGTTGTGGTGTTATATTTCCTATATATGCTTGATTAGGTGGGTATTTTATAACCTCATCATAAGTTCTTATATGATCTTTTAGTACTTTTAAATATTTTGAATCTGGATTAACTACTCTTTCTGTAGTTTGAGTAGTTCCATTATGTATTACCATATCAGGAGTGTGAGCAAGAATATATCCTGCTGCTTTTAATACACTATTCATAGTTTTCCCCCTATTTTAAAATTAGCTAATTAATAGGAGTATAAAACTCCCATTAATTAGCTATATAATTTTATGTTTATTTTTAATATTTACAAAATTGATCTCTTATAGTTGTCATTTCATTTACTATATCATCAACATCTAATACCATTTCCATCATACCTATTTGTTCATCATATACACCTTGGTCAAACTCTTCTTTTATTACTGGTTCACAAACATGGTATACTCGAAGTCCTAACTGGACTCCTGTCAATGGACCTGCATATGTTGGGTCACCTGCAGTAACAGTTTCTGCAGCAAGACCTGCAGCTTCACCTTCAGCTGCACCTAACATAACAACAACATTGTCTGGGCCGTATTCTTCTGCGAATTCTTTAACCCTTTTTTGATTTTCAAGGTCCATTGCTCCAGCAGCAGTTCAGACAAAGCATTCAGTTGAAGAGAAAACTACCTCTCCACCAGCTGTCTTAACACATTCTTCTATTGCTGGACCAGGAATACCATCTCTGTCACCTATTATGATGACTTTCTTATTTTCTAATATACTCATTAGAAATTCCCCCTGTCCTCTTTTTATTATTTATTCTAATTTCAACAGATAAATTACCTTTTGAGAATCTATCTATCAAAATTAATTACAATATATTTTATAAAATTTTTAAATTATATATATTTTTTAATCATTGCTTCTATATTTTCTTCAGTTGCATCTTCTTTGACAACTTCTTCAATTTTAGCTCCATCTTTATATATAGCTATAACTGGTAATCCCAATACTTTTTCACTGATGGCAAGTCTTCTAGCTTTAGTTGTATTTATTTTAGTAAATTTTATTTTATCACCATATTTTTCACCTAAAGCTTCAACTTTTGGCATTAAAGCTGCGCATGGTTCACAACCATCACCAAAGAAATCAACTAATACATATCCTTCATTTTCAAGTACTTCTGTTTTAAAAGTATTTTTATCTACTACTAACATGTTATTCCCCCCTTTTATTTAAGCAAAGATAGGTCATTGCACTATACTCATAATGAATTTTATTTCAAAGATTCTATATATTTTTCAGCTTGAACAGCTGCTATAGCACCATCTGATGCTGCTGTAACAACTTGTCTTAAAGATTTAACTCTAACATCTCCTGCTGCAAATATACCATCTATATTTGTTTTCATATTTTCATCTGTAACAATATATCCACGCTCTAGCGTTAATATATCTTTAAATATATCTGTTTTTGGAATATATCCTATAAATCCAAATACACCAAATGTCATATCTTCTTCATCAGCAACTATGGTAGTTTGTTCTCTTGTTTTTACATTTTCAACAACCATAGTATTTAATATCCCGTCTCCTTTTAATTCTTTTACTATCGTATTCCACATGAATTTTATTTTAGGATTTTTAAAAGCTTTATCTTGAATAGATTTAGCTGCTCTAAGTTCATCTCTTCTATGAATTATAGTTACACTTCTACCAAATTTAGTTAAATACATTGCTTCTTCTACTGCTGTATCTCCACCACCAACCACATATATATCAAAATCTTCAAAGAAAGATCCATCGCAAGTTGCACAATATGAAACACCTTTTCCAATAAATTCTTTTTCACCAGGACAACCTATAGGTCTTGATGATGCTCCTGTTGCTACAATAACTGCCTTTGATTTATACACGTCTTTTTTGCCATTTAATTGCTTTATAGATCCTTGTAAATCTACCGATTCTATTTCATCATACACAAACTCTGCCCCAAAGTGTTTTGCTTGATTGTACATTCTATCTATTAATGTTGGTCCAGATTCTCCTTCTACACATCCTGGGTAGTTTTCAACTTCAGATGTTAGAGCTATTTGACCGCCTTCTTTTTTCTTTTCTACTACAAGAGTTTTTAGTCTTGCCCTACCTGCATATAATGCAGCTGAAAGTCCTGCTGGACCAGCACCAATGACAATAACATCATACATTTTGCTCATATTATCCCCCCTTTTTTATCATAATTTTATAAAATAGCATTTTCTATAATTGATAAATCTATAAGTTTAAAATCATCTATTATTTTATCTGTTAATTCAATTGTAAAGTTTTTATCTTTTTTAAATTTGTCATATGTCATTATGGCATTTTCTATAATTATTAAAGAGTTATAATCCAATGATTTTAAATCATCTGATATTAAAATAGATTTATATGGAGTTTCATTTGGTTTAATACTACTTGATAGCGGATGTGTCAAAAGCTTATGTCCTTCATGTATTCTATCTCTAACATAAAGCAGTACTTCTCTAAAAGAGCAATCTTTATAGTAGATACTATAATCATCTTTAAACTTTTCATATACTTTATCATTATTTGTTACTATCACTTTTTTCCTCCTATAATATCTACGATTTTTTCATATCAATAATTCGAAACATATTTTTATAAAAAGTACTACAAAATTTTTTTAAATGATCTATATATAGATGATTTTTATTTAGTTTTTATAAATGAATATTATTCAAATACAGTTTGACCTTCTATTTCAGTTTGTAAAGCTTTAAATGCTTTTTGGATTAATCCTCTTCTTATTTTCTTTTCTTCTTCATATGGTAGTGCTGGATTTCCAAGTGGATGAGGTATAGCTATAGCCGGAACTATTCTATTTGCTCCAACTGTTAAAGAAATAGGAACTACTGTACAAATATGAACTACAGGTATGCCAGCTCTTTCTATTTCTTTTACCATCGTTGCACCGCAACGAGTACAAGTACCTCACGTACTTGTTAGAATAACAGCGTCAACACCATCTGCCACCAATTCTTTTGCAAATGTAGATGCATATTTCTTTGCATTTGCAACTGAAGTACCATTACCAACTGTAGCATAATAGTATTTGTGTAACTCTCCTATTACGCCTTCTTTTTCAAATTCCCTCATAACATCTACCGGTAAAACCCTATTTGGATCATCATTTGCATAAACTGGGTCATATCCACCATGAGCAGTTTGATGATCTGAACTACTTAATTTTTCAAATCCTTCTAAGCTATATTTACCAAATTTAGATGCACTTGAAGATTCAATATGATCTGGATTTCCTTTTGGAACTATACCTCCAGATGTAACTAAAGCTATTTTAGCCTTTGATAAATCTTTAATTGCTTTGTTTGGAGCAACTCTATCAAATGCAGGCATTGGATATTCTGTTGTAAATTCTTCACCTTTTAATTTTTTAATAAGCATATCAACAGCTCTCTTTGAACCTCTTTCCTTATCAAAGAAGTTCTTTCTTACACCATTTGGCATATACCCTTCCTCAATTGATGCTCCAATAGCTTCACCTTTAGCAAGTTTTAAAGCTAGAGGTGCCATAACTTTAACTGCCGCTCTCATTCCAACTGCTGAATTTTTAGTAGCTACCATATAAACTTTTTCTTTATACATATCAGCACCTGGATTTTCAACATACATACCAGTTAACGCTGGTATATTAAGTTCATTTTGAACTGCTGTAGCTATATCTCCACAAGCAACTCCGTATCTACCTGCATTAAATGCTGGTCCTGCTATAAATACATCGGGATTATATTGTTTTATCATATCTAAAATTTCTTTTTTAGCTGATTCTAAATTTTCATTATAATAAGTATCACCACATATTACTGTTGCTACAATTTCTGCTTCTCCCTTAAATGCTGCATTAAAAGCAACTCCTGGCCCAACTATACCTTCTCTAACTTCAGGTTTAACATGAGCCATTTCTTCACCACCAATTTGGGCGAAAAATTGATTTATATAATGTACAACTTTTATCATACTCAAACCTCCTTTCACACTATCTTGCACTTAATTTATTGAAACCTATTTCATTTGTAGATCCTGTAATAACTTGAAGTTCAGCTTCTATTGATCCATCAACTTTCAAACTTCCGTCAAATCCACCAGCTATAATATCAGCAACTTCACTATATCCTATAACTTTATCCATTGGAGGAAGAACTATTATCTCATTTGCATTTCCTCCTGTAACAACAGCATCAGCAAGTTGGTCTGCATCGGCAAGTGATTGAGATTTACCATCTCTACCTGCATATTCATCAGTTATTATTACAGTTTTTATTCCTTTTTCTTCTATTTTTTTACAATTCATAATTAAGTCAGTATCTGGATTACCAAATCCTTCTTCATTAATAATTACACCATCTACTCCTAAAAACTCAGCAAGTTTTGCACTCCAATTAGAAGATCTTTCTTTATCAGCAAGGTAAACATTTTCATTTGTAATTATTACTCCTACAAAATTTAATTCTTTCCCATGTTTTTCAAATAAATCATGTATAACTGGATTATTCAAATGATGATAAGTTGTATTTTTATCACATGCTGATACACAGTTACCACTTACTATAGCACCATCCATAACTTCTGTTGGATAAATAAATGTAGATATTGTTTTTTTAGCATCTACTCCATATACATAAGTATCATGTAATAATCCTTGTGTTTGAAGCATATAAACATAAGCTACTCTTGGCAAATCAGGATATTTTTTATATCCTTCTATTATTGAATCTGTTTCATAAACTTTAACTTCATCTGGTTTTATTTCTTTTGCCAATTTGCCTAAATAATCTGCTGCTTTATATCCTGCAAATCTCACTGCTTCTTCATGTTTATGTTGTTTTAATCCATCTATAGGCTCACAAACTACTACTAAATTGTTAAGTTTTGAAAAAGGAGTATATTTAGCACCTTCTCCGCTCATATCTATAATGCCTTCTTGGAATCCAACAATTTTACCTGTAGTAATTACTGCTGAACCTCTAAGTACATTCGTTTTTCCTGAGCCAACTGTTGTTACCTTACTTAACATTCCTGGGAATATTCCCCCTGGCCCTTCAACTTTAACTCTCGGTTCTATTACATCTTTTACTGGTATTATACGAATGCTATCTCCTGGTTTTGCAATTTCTAAATCTACTGATTTTATATTTTCATCTTCCATCAATAGATCAATCAATTCTTGCTTATTAACGTAGATGACACCATCTTCTACTTTTGAAATATCTGAAAAGCATATGTCTTTAATATTTACATATCCTAATTCTAATTTCAAAAAATCACCCCCAAATATTTTTATTTTGAAATAGGTGTTGCTTAATTTATTCAAACGCATATTTAATGCTATTCAAATACAATTTTAAGATTATACAATTTAAGATAGTCGTGGAATTTATAATTGATTGCGTACAGTTTAAATAACTTTATATGATAATAAAATATACTTATATTAGTTTTTATTTTTTTAATCAAAAAAAGCAGAAAGCCCATAGCTTTCTGCTCTGTATTAAACCTGAGAGTTTCCTCAAAAAGAGTTGCCCCTTCGGTGCATTATGCAATATCGTGTTGAAAATTTGCTTTCCAGAGGTTAGGTCCTATTACGGTCCTTTTGCCTGAGAGCATCACCAATATTCGCTTAATATTAGCTTATTCCTTCGGCGCTTATAATAAGTCTCTCCCGCAATAATCATTCCTAATAAAAATATTTATATTTTTTTCTATTATTAATTATATTATATTTATCTTATCTATATTTTTCAATAAATTTTATCTATATTTTAATGTACTTTATAAAAAATAATTATGACAAAAATATACTTTTTATTTAAAGTAATATTATAAAAACTTATATGATTTTTTCTTATACTTAAGTATATTAACTTTTTAATTAAATCTCTAAAGCTAATTTTGCTCCACCAAATATACCTGCATCATTTCCAAGTTTAGCTACTTTAAATTTTGTATCAACAGTGGCATGGAATGCATTTTCACGGTAATATTGTTTTACTTTATCAATTAATATATCTCCAGCTTTTGATACTCCTCCACCTATTACAAAAACTTCTGGGTCACAAATACAAGATATATTAGCTAAGGCACGTCCTAATATAGATGCAAATTTATCAACTACTTCTAATGATAATTGCTCATTTTCTTTAGCAAAATCAAATATATCTTTAGCTGTAATTTCTTTAATATCTCTTAATTTAGATTCACAATTTTCTTTTTCTAAGGCATCTTTTGCTAACTTTACTATTCCTGTAGCAGATGCATATTGCTCTAAACATCCTTTTTTACCACAGTTACAGCTTATTTTTTCATGAGGATTTACAGATATATGACCTATTTCTCCTCCGGCACCATTATTACCAGCTAAAACTTTACCATTGATAATAACTCCTCCGCCAACACCAGTTCCCAATGTTACCATTATCATATTTTTATATCCCTTACCTCCACCTTTAAACATTTCACCAAGGGCTGCAATATTTGCATCATTGGCTACTTTTACAGGTAAACCTAAAATCTTTTCCAATTCAGTTGATACATTAAATACTGGCCACCCTAGATTTACACAACCTAAAACTGTACCATCTTCTTTAACTGGACCTGGAACACCAACTCCCACACCTAAAACTTCTTCTTTTTTAATTTTTCTTTCATTTAATATACCTTCTATAGATTTAGATATATCTGATAAAATATATCTCCCTTTTTCAGTTTTTCTAGTTTCAATTTCCCACTTATCTAATAATTCTCCATTTAAATCAAATAATCCAAGCTTTACTGTAGTTCCACCTATATCAATTCCCACCAAATATTTTTTCATTTTTTATCCTCCTAATTGCTGTATATGTTAATATCATTCTTTTATATTTCTATTGTATAAAACCATACTTTTCATCTTCTCAAGTAAAGGCTCTTTTTCTATTAGTTTAGTATTTATAATGTAGTATTTTTCACCTGGATTTTTGCTTTCCAATTTATCTATTATAATTTTTGATATATAACTTCCCAAATATTTACCATTTGCTTCATGTATAAATTTTTCATTTTCTTCTTTAAAATTTAAAGCATTTTCCATGTTATCAGGTAAACTTACAGATACAAACGGAAATCCTATATCTTTTAGATATTTGATTGTTATTTTATCATTTTCTTCATGAAATAATAAAATCCCCTCTACAAAATTACTTTGTATAAATCTATTAATCCAAGTGTCATCATCTTCTTCTTTGAACCCATACATTATAAAATAACCCCTATCTTTAGCACAATTACTTATTCCCCTAAAAACTTGAAGAAAAAAAGGATGATAAAAGGAATCACAAATCCATTGTGGTATAATCACTGCCAATATATTTGTTCTTTTTGTAGCAAGACTTCTAGCCATTTCATTTGGAATATAATTCAGTTTTTTTACTGCATCTAAAACTTTTTTCTTTGTCTTATCACTGATCTTATCACTATTAGAAAGAACTCTAGATACTGTTGAAACAGCCACATTAGCTTCTTTTGCTACATCTTTAATAGTAACTTTCATCCTCATCTCCTAATTTATAATATATTTTATTTAATTTTGGATTTATTCTTTTTAATTATAGTATATATCAAGGCATATTCAAATAGTTGCCCTTAGAAATTTTATTTACGATATATAATTTTATTAAAATATGATATTTATATATTTTTTGCAATCAAGATATTTATCTTATTATGTATAAATATTAGTGGAATATAAATCTATTCACCTTCTTTATATCTTGTTACCTTAAATCTTTCTATATCATATTCTTCATCAAGACTTATACCTGCTTTTTCACAAGCTATTTGAAGTTGTTGTTCAACTGTATCAACACCTTCTAAATCAGGAAGAAGCAAGCCTTTTTTATGTCCTTGAATAGCAATCACACCATACTTTTTAGGATCTAATTCTTCTTTTGTTGCTTTATGTGGTCTTTCTAAAACATCAACTGATATATCTAAATCTAGCAATTCATCTTCACTAACTCTTTCAAATCTTGGATCTTGTGTAGCTGCTAAAACTACATTTTTTATTATTTCTTCAGCTATGGAATCAGTTGTTGGTAAAAAAGTTCCCATGCATCCTCTTAAAAGTCCATTTTTCTTTAATGAGACGAAAACGCCTCCTCTATCTTTACTTAATTCTTTTGATAAATTAATTGGTTTTGCCATAAGATGACCACTACTATAATAATGATTTAAACTTTCTCTTGCTATTTTTACATAAGGATTTGCATTTGATATTTTTTTATTTAAAATTTCTTTTTTCATATTAATTAATGATTCCAATTTTACATCACCCTTTTCTTCATTATTAAAAGACATTACACCATACCCAACACCAAATGGCCCTTCATATGATAGTAATTTTCCTTTAGCCTCTTCTCCCTCCATTGCTCCTAGCATAATAAACACTGATCTTAAACCACACTCACCTGCACATTTAACCATATATTTATCCATATTAAATATACTTAATACATCACCTTTTTCTAAATTATCTAAAAGAGCTTTATCAAATTTAGCTCCTTCTGGTGAATATTCATAAGGTCCATCTTCTTTGAGTTTATGTGATAAATCTCCACTTGCTATGAACACAATTTTCTTATTTAATTTTTTTGCACTTTCTTTTATAGCCATACCAAATTTATATAATTCAATATCATTAAGTGTTGCATATGTAACATGAACTATTTTATAGTCTTTATAAAATTTATTTATAAAATACATAGGAATCATTGCACCATGGTCTAGTTCATATTCACGATTAAATTTTTTTAAAATTTTTGAATCCACACCTAATACAGGTATATTTTTTTTATTGCATATGTCAATTAATTTTTCATTGAATTCCTTATCAATCCTACCTTCAATATAAGTTTCAAAATCTCTAAACTGAGTAAAATTGCCCTTTATATATTCCTCATTAGATATGGCAAGGGCATCCGAAAACATCGTTCCATGAGGAGTTATAATTACAACCGTCTCTGGTTTTAATTCTCCTATTTCTTCTCCAATTTTATTACATGCATCTATAGTTTTTTGTATTACTTTTTCTTGTCCCCTTCCTACTTCCGGTATTATCAATGGTGGATGGGGCATTAAATAATATCTTAATATATTTTCCATTGTATACACCTCTCTTATTTATTGTTTTTACCTATATTATTATTTTTTCTACCTTTTTAAATAATATTTTTTCAATAAAAAACCTTATTATAAAATTTATAGAAAATATGGAAAAATACCTTCTTTTTTATATAAATTTTCTTTGTTCAAAACTCCATCTTTTTCACTATAAAGAGATAAAACTTCTAAGTCTTATTAGCTTTCTTCGGCAACAATATTGCTAGATTTAGAGGCTCTTTGCAATTACTACTTCATATCCTTTTAAAGCTATTTCTTCTTCATATTGGTGCATAGCTTCAGGTTCTACCCCTGCTCCTGAATAAAATATAAAACCTTTTTCTACTTTTTGATTTTTGGGAGTAAATGATATAAATTTATCATTTTTAACCTCTATTTTTTTATTACTATTTAATGTTTGCATTGCTAATTCGTTTGGTTTATAAGATTTTTAATACCAAACTAAACTTCCACCAATAATTATTCCTAATATAACACTTATTGTAATAATAATTTTTTCTTCATTAACTTTAACTCGTCCTTATTCATTAAATTTTATTTTATATTTATATAAATATTAAATAATATATCACAAAAAGCTATGAAACTTAATTAAAAAATTAAATCTCATAGCCTTTGTTCACATTATTATTTTACTTTTTATGTATAAATATTTTATTTTATAGCATCTGATATTTCGTCTATCATTACTTTAGTAGATTCTATACCACCAGTCATTGTGTACCAAACAACTGAATCTAAGTATACTACATTGCCATTTTTAGCAACTTCTGTTTTATTCATTACTTCATTATCAAATAAAGCTTTTGCACTTTCACCTTTTCCTGTTACAGCCCCTCTATCTACAACAAATACATAATCTGAATTATGTTTTAGGAAATACTCAAATGTTATTTGCTGTCCATGAGTAGATTCATCTATGTTGTTATCAACTTGTTTAAATCCTAAATCACTGTATATTATTCCATATCTTGAAGCTTGTGAAAATAAGCTTATCCCACCTTCATTAGCCATAACTACCGATGCTGATAAATCTTTTTCTTCTATTGTTTTCTTTAAATCTGCAACTTTTTCATTTATTTCATTTAAAGCTTTTTTTGCTTCATCTTGCTTGTCAAATAAGTTTCCTAAATCTGTTACAACTTGAGAGAAAGAGTTCATGTAATTTTGTCCATCTGTAGCTAAGTTTACTGTTGGAGCTATTTCTTTAAATGAGTCAATATCTTCAGCTTGTCTTCCACCTATTATTATTAAATCTGGATTTAAAGCTTCTATAGCTTCAAAATTAGTTTCTTTTAAACTTCCCACATTTGCATATTTATCATCTTGATAAACTGATAATATCTCTGGTAATTTTCCATCTTTAGGTAATCCAGTTATTTCTACTCCTAAGTTTTTTAATATATCTGCTACCCCATAATCAAATACTACTACCTTTTTAGGATTTTTATTTAATTCAACTTTTTCACCATTTGCATCTGTTACTGTTACAGTTTCTACTTTATTTCCTTCATTTTTAGCTGTATTATTTTCTTTTTTCATACCTATTGAAAATACACCTATAATTGCTATTAGTATTACACTAATGATTGCTGCTATCTTTTTGTTCATTTAATTATATCTCCTTTTCCTTAATATAGATAATCATTATCATTTATTTTTTATTTTTTTACTGGCTAAAAAGCCAGTATATTTCACTTAAATCATTATATATTTAGAAATAAATACTTATTTTGTTGCCATCTATTTCTTCAACCTTAAAGTCCATTTCATAAATACTTTCTAAAGTTTCTTTATTGATTATTTCATCTACTGTTCCTTCTTTAGCTATCATACCATTTTTTAAGCAGATAATATAATCTGAATAACAAGATGTAAAGTTTATATCATGCATCACAAGTATTATTGTTTTACCTAAATCATCACAAAGCTTTCTAAGAACTCTCATCATTTGAACTGAATTGTTCATATCTAAGTTATTTAATGGTTCATCAAGGAATATATACTCAGTTCCTTGAGCAATAACCATAGCAATATATGCTCTTTGTCTTTGACCACCACTTAACTCATCAAGATATTTATCTTGTATATCTGTAAGTCTCATATATTCTATAGCTTCATCTACATATTTAACATCCTCTGGTGTTAATTTTCCATCACAATAAGGAAATCTGCCAAAGCTTACTAGCTCTTTAATTGTTAATCTAATATTTATATTATTAGATTGTTTTAAAATCGCTATTTTTTTAGATAATTCTTTTTTATCCCAACTTTCAAGTTCTTTTCCTTCTATGAAAACTTCTCCTTTATCTCTTTTCATAAGTCTAGTTATCATTGAAAGAGCCGTACTTTTACCTGCACCATTTGGTCCTATAAAAGAAGTTATCTTTCCTTTTTTTATCTGAAGTGATACATCATTTACCACAGTTTTATCATTATATTGTTTACTTAAATTTCTTACTTCTATCATATTCTGCTCTCCTTATAAAGTAGATACATAAAGTAAATTCCACCTATCATATCTATTATTACACTTACCGGTGTTGTTAAATGTAAGACTCTTTCTATCATTAATTGACCAAATACTAAAGCAAAGATACTTACAAGCATTGATACAACTATTAAATAACTATGTTTATATGTTTTCATCATTTCTCTAGTTACATTAGCTACAAGTAAACCTAAAAATGTTACTGGTCCAACTAGCGCTGTTGAAACTGCTATTAATATTGATATTATAACTAGAGATTTTCTCATTATTTTATCATAATCAACACCTAAGTTAATTGATTGATCTTTTCCTAAACTCATTACATCAAAGAATTTAATATCATCAATTACAAATGGAATTATTAAAAGTATTATTACTACTGATAAAAGTAATATATCTACATTTACATTGTTAAAACTTGCAAATAATTTTGATTGAAGTATTAAATATTCATTTGGATCTATTACCATTTGCATAAATGAAGATAAACTTTTGAAAAATGTTCCACATATCATTCCTACTAATAATACAAACATTATATTTGAATTTTCTCTTTTAAATATTAACTTGTATAAACCTAAAGATCCTATAACCATAAATACTACACATATTAAGAAGTTAATTTTAGGATTTGATGCAAATATACTTGCTGATCCAAGGACAAAGTATATAACAGTCTGCACAGCTACATATAAAGAATCTATTCCCATTACACTTGGTGTTAGTATTCTATTATCTGTTATTGTTTGAAAGATAATTGTTGAAAAACCAATACACCCACCTGTAATTACAATTGCTATTAATTTAGGTATTCTCTTTGATAATGCATAGTTTGTACTTCCTGGATTAATTCCAAGACTTAAAAATAATGCACACGATACTAAAATTAAAACTGATAAAATTACGATTGGCATAATTAAATTTTGCTTATTATTTCTTATTCGTTTACTTTTATTTCTAAAAGCCTTTTTCTCTAAATTAGCTTGCATATGACTTCCTCCTTAGTATTAGATAAAGGAATATTGCACTTCCTATAACTCCAACTGTAAGTCCTACTGAAAGTTCATATGGATAAATCATTATTCTAGCAACTATATCACATATTAAAACAAATATTGCTCCAAATAAAGCTATATCCCATATATTTTCATGAACATTATCTCCTTTATATAGAGACACTATATTAGGTATTATTAATCCTATATAAGGTATTTGTCCTGCTGTTATAACAACGCAAACAGTTACTATTGAAACTATTATAAGTCCAAGGTTTACTATTTTTTTATAATCAAGACCTAAATTAGTTGCAAAATCTTCTCCCATACCTGCTACAGTAAATTTATGAGCATATACAAATGCTAAAACCATAAGAGGTATTGCTAAATATAATAATTCATAATTTCCTTTTAATATCATGGAGAAATTACCTTGCATCCAAGAACCTACATTTTGCATTATGTCAAATTCATATCCTATATATGTAGTTATTGATCCAATTATATTCCCAAACATTATACCAACTAGAGGTACAAATACTATATTTTTCACTTTTAAATTTCTTAAAAAAGTCATAAACATTAATGTTCCAACTAGTGAAAATACAAATGCTATTATGGCTTTTTGCATAACTGTAGCTCCTGGTATAAGTACCATAGCTATAACTATACCCAGCTGTGCTGAGTCTATCGTTGCACCAGTAGTTGGCGAAACGAATTTATTTTGACTTATTTGTTGCATTATTAATCCACATATACTCATAGCACTTCCTGCTACTAGTATACTTATTAACCTAGGAAATCTACTTACTGCCATCAAATGTAGGGCATCACTATTTCCTTGTAAAACATCTACTATATTTATATTTTTAGCTCCTAAAAAAATTGAAACTAAAGATAGTATAATTAGCATTATTATTAAATGTATCTTTTTCATATTATACTCCTATGTAAAATAAAAATCCCCTTTGATAATTGATAAAGATTATCAATTTCTTTTTAAATGATACATTATATGATAATTATTTTCAATACTTTTCCAGAAAAATTATTATTATTTTTGTTTAATTTTATTACTATATGTAAATATTTTTTAAAAAAAGTCTTAATTTTAATAATTAAGGCCCATTTTCTATATTATATTTATATTTTCTATATTATAGTCTTTATTTTTTATTGTCATAATAACAAAATTTATGGGTAAATTAAATCTTTTCTTTCCACAACTACCAGGATTTAAATATGATATATTATCAATTACTTCATAAAAATATTTATGAGAATGTCCAAAAACTATAACATCTACATTTTTCAAATTATTAGGTATATCTTTTATATTATGTATCATATAAAAGTTAATCTCACCTATGTTAAAATATAATTCTCTTGGTAAGTCTTCTGCCCATTCACCTTTATCATTATTCCCTCTGACAACAAATATAGGTGCTATTTTTTTAAGTTCATCTATAATTTCCTTTTTATTAATATCTCCACCATGAATTATATAGTCACAAGTTTTTAATGTATTAATTACTTCTTCTCTTAATAATCCATGAGTATCTGATATAATCCCTACTCTATATTTCTCTTTCAACTTACTCCTCCTGTTCTTTGATTAATTGCTCTTGCTTATCTTTTATTTTGTCTTGTTCTTCATAATATTTTTCTAACTTTTGAGAATTTTCTTTTATACGATTTTCTAGTCCCTTTTCATAAATATCACTATATAAAAATTCTTGTATATCAATAGATTTATCATTTGGATTTATATTTTCATCTTCACTACGAGGTTTTTGAAGAGAAAAATCCATTGCATAAAAGGATACATTTTTCTCATCTAATATTTTCTTTATATGTAGTAAAATTTCACTTGCTTTTTTTATACTAATATCTTCATCTTTCGCATAAAAAACAATATGTCCATACTTTTTACCCATTTCATTTATATCATAGCTTTTATCAAGCTCTAATTTACTTAAATCTATTCCATATATAGGTCCAAAATTAGTATATTCACTCTCTAATTCTTTTGAAGTAATTTCTTTTAACTCTCCAAAACAAATATCACTTTCATATGGAAAGTTTTTATCTTCAAAAACTTCTTTGACTTTTTCACCATACTCTTCATTTAGCCTTATATATGTATTATTTCTCTTTGTTACATCATTTTCATAAGAATCATACTGCAACTTTCCTAAAGGTGAAATACTTATATTAAAATAAGTATCTTTACTTGTAGGTGATTTTACATATACATGATAATTACCATCTTTAAAACTATAAGATACTTCTGATATATTAAGGTCCATATCAGAGTAATTTTTTGCTATATACTTTTTTGCTGTATTATTTGCTAATGCTTTAGAAATAGGATTTCCTAAAAAGCCATTTGCAAACCATAATATTCCCCCAATTAAAATAAATGCTGTTACTGCCGCTAATATCTTCACTGATTTTTTCATACTATTTACTCTCCTTTTTAAATGCTATATAAAGTAAAAATCCAATTAATATTCCCAATGTACAAAGACCAGTATATATTGTTGCCCATGTGGCAGGCACTGTTAATATTTCTCTCCAACCCATTTCGTTAGTTGGTCTTTCCACCATGTACTTAATAAAATCCCATACATATGTAAGAGTAAATATACTTATAGGTAATATATATGATTTTTTTCTAAAAATAAAATATCCAACTCCACCAATAATAGGCATAATAACTATATTGTAAAACATCCACTCACTTTCAGAAATTCCCACACCTATAAATGATCCTAAAACAATCATTATTATTGCTCCCCTTATAAGTTGATTTTTAATTTTAGAAATAATCTTTTTATCGTTCATTTTAATATCTTCATTATTAATTTTCTTTTTCTCTTTTATTTCATCAAATTCCACCTTACATTTTTCACATTTACTGATGTGTTTTGTAACAGCATCACAACTATCTTCACTTGCAATACCATCTTTCACAAGTGGTATCAAGTCCATACAAATATCACACGATATTTTATCCATATATAATGCCCTCCTTTATTAAGGTCTCTTTTATTTTCTTTTTAGCACGATAATCAATAACCCTTGCTGAACTTTCCGATACTTCATGTTTTTGTGATATTTCCAAGTATGAATATCCTTCTATCCTCATCAAAACAATATTCCTTGTTCTTTCTGGTTCTTTCTCTAGTAAATATAGTATTTTATTTGAAATATCCTTTTGTATTAATTTTTCTTCTAAGTCTAATTCACTAACTATATAGTGATATGTTAAATCATCTAAAGAAGTCGTTAACTTTTCTTTTCTTAGATATTCATACCACTTATTCCTAGCTATGGAAAATAGCCATGTCTTAATACTAGATTCCCCCTTAAATCTATGAATTGATTTAATTGCACTTAAAAAAGTTTCTGACACTAAATCTTCTGAAAGGCAGGTATCATTAGTTAAACTCACAAGATATACAAAAACATCTTTTTTATACTCTTCATATATTTTTTTAATAATTAACATAAATCCTCCTTTCATATTATTAGTGATAATAAACTCTCTTTTGTTACAATATATTTTAATTTTTTATTTTCACTAAAAAAATAGGAGCAAATTGCTCCTATTCTAATTATACATCTATTATTTCATACTTAAGTTATAATTTGAATCATAATATAATCCTAAATCATTACAAATACGATTATTTATTGATGTTAATGCATCATGATATTCTTTATACTTTGGTGACAGTATTATCATATTAGGAATAAATATATCATTATAGCCACTATCTTGTAAATTTTTCATAAATTTTCTCTGTGAAATAAATGCTGGATGATATTTATATAATAAACTATTCTTTAATTTTACATTTTTTCTTGTTTTTTCTTTTAGTTTTTCATATTCATCATCACTAATATTTATATATGATTTTGTTTTGGCATCTATTTGTTCTACCATTTTATTTATATCTTGTTTTGACAATAGTTTATACATAATGAAACTATTGATTTTCATAATCAATGGTATTTTTATATTTACATTATCTAAATATTCAACAATTCTCTTATAGGATTCTTGCTGTTCTTTAGTTTCAATTTTGATTTGTAAATATGGCATAAAATGATTCATAAAGTAATACCCATAAAATCCTGGAATCATCTCTTGTATTGAACATGCCAAATTTTCAAAATCTAAAATATTATATATTTCTTCCACATTATCATTATCTATAAACTTTCTTAATGAATCTATTTCTTTTTGATTTTCTTTAATTTTAGAAAGTTTCTCTTTATAGATATTTTCTAGCAGTTGTTTATCTTTTGTATTAAGTAAAACTTTAATATCTTTTATACTAATACCTAATTTCCTATAAACAGAAATTTCTTTTAAAGTTTTTACATCTTCTTCACTATAATTTCTATAACCATTCTTATCTTTGTTAACGGATATTAAACCTTGTTCTTCATAGTATTTAATTGCACGCTTAGTTAAATCTACTTTTTGAATTACTTCATTTATCTGCATATTATTCACTCCTTATATGAATCTTTGCCAAAATTATATTACTATACGTAACGTGCAAGTCAATATTTTATTTTAATATTCCTCGTTTTATAAGCTCTTTCTTTACACTTGGGTACATATCTAGATTTGTATGAGGTATAAAACTTGCAGCTCTCATTTTTCCTACAAAATCAGTTGCATTGCTAAGTTGTAAATATTCTATTTTGTCTTTTATTTCTTCCACTTCAGATAGTAAATCTCTATTCATCAGTAAAGCATAAGACCCCTTTAATGAGCTATTTCCCGGGGAAATAATTTTGTTTTCTGGTAAATCTGGATACATCCCTATTGTAACGGCTGATTTTACATCTATATGTGTACCAAAAGCTCCTGCTGTATAAAAATAATCTAACTCATTAATATCAAGCCCTATTTCTTCTAATAAATAGGCTACCATTGTATTTGCTGCTGATTTAGTTTTCAAAAACTGATTGATATCACTTTGAGTAAAAATTAAACTTTCCCCATTAAAGCTCTCTTCTTTTGTTACATACTCTACTACATATTCATCATTTATTTTCACTATAGAAGTTGAGTTTTCCGGTATTAAAGTTCCTGAAAAATCAATCCATTTATTTAAAAATAACTGAGCTATTAAATCAACTATTCCCGAACCACAAATACCTCTTGCTTTTTTATTATTTATGGTTGTGTAGGTAATTTTATTATTTATAATTTTCACACTATCTATGGCTCCATCACTTGCTCTCATTCCATATTTGCTAATTCCACCTTCTAGTGCAGGTCCAGCTGCTCCTGCTGCTGCAATTAGAAAATCTTTATTTCCTATAACTAACTCTCCATTGGTTCCTATATCAATAAAAGCAGATAGTTCATCTTTTTTATAAATTTCACTATATAAAAGTCCACTTACAAGATCTCCCCCGAAATAATTAGCAATTGATGGGAAACAGTAAACATATCCATCAATAGGTATACCTATTTCTTTTCCTTTAATAAATCCCCCTTCATTAAACACTGGTGTAAATGGTGATTGAAAAATAGTCCAAGGATTAATTCCAAGTAAGAAATGCATCATCGTAGTGTTACCTGCAACAGTCATAATTCCACAGCTTTTTATTTCTATATTTGTTTTATTTTCTAATTTATCAATTAACTCTTTAAATGATTCTATCGTACTATTTTGAATTTCATCTAATCCATTTTCATATTGCTTTGTATAAAAAATTCGACTTAAAATGTCTTCCCCATATTTAATTTGTTTATTAAAAGTACTTTCCTCTGCTATAACTTGTCCATTATTTAAGTCTACTAATTGCATAATAATAGTAGTACTCCCTAAGTCAACTGCTAGTCCATAATGATTTTTACTGGTATTTCCCGATTCTACTTTTGTAATAAGCCAATTATATTCCTTTTTTATCATAGTAACAGTTATTTTAAAACTACTATTACGACACATTGGATACAAAGTTTTTACAACATTATATGGCATAACTACATTTGTATATTTTTCTTCTAAAGCTTTGATTATCCTATCTTTATCACCTAGTGTGTCTTCATCACTAGGCATATCTAATTCCAAGTATATCTTTTCACTTAATGAATTCAATTTATTATCCCCTTTTTAAATTTTTACATATATTTAATAATAGTATAAAAAGTCATATATTATCATATATATTCAAAAATTATATAAATTAATGCTTATAATATAAAAAGACAAGAGAATAATCTTAATTCTCTTGTCTTTTTATATTAAATTTAATTACAAACTAATTCTACTTCTTGTTTATTTTCTAAATTTTCTCCATTTGATGCAATTACTTGCTTATACCAATTGAAAGATTTCTTTTTACTTCTTGATAAGTCTCCACTTCCATCATCATATTTGTCAACATATATAAAACCATATCTTTTGGCCATTTCACCTGTTGATGCGCTCACTAAATCTATACAACCCCATGGAGTATATCCTATTAAATCTACACCATCTTCAACAGCTTCTTTCATTTGCTCTATATGAGCTTTTAAATATTCTATTCTATAGTCGTCATTTATAGTTCCGTCTTCTTCTTTCTCATCGTAAGCTCCAAGACCATTTTCTACTATCATCATTGGTATTTGATATCTATCATAAATTTCATTTAGTGAATAACGAAGGCCTTTTGGATCTATTTGCCATCCCCAATCACTTGCTTTTAAATACGGATTAGTAGCCCCGCCTAATATATTACCATTTCCTTGTAATTCTTTTTCATCCGTAGTCGCACATACTGACATATAATAACTAAATGTATAGAAATCAACACATCCATTTTTTAATATTTCTTCGTCACCATCTTCCACTTTTATTTCTATATTATTTTCTTTAAAATAACGCTTCATATAAGTTGGATATTCACCACGAACTTGCACATCTCCACAGAAATAATTCATTATCCTATTTTTCTTTTGCGCTTCAATTACATCATCTGGATTGCAAGTATATGGATATGTTGTCGCATATAATATCATACAACCTACTTGATAGTTTGGATCTATTTCATGAGCAAGTTGAACTGCTTTTGCACTTGCCACAAATTGATGATGTAATCCCTGGAATCTAAGTTGTGGTATATCTACTTGATTATTAAAATCAGTAGTACCTTCATTTAATATACCTTGTGATAAAAATCCTCCCATTGGCATAGTAGCTGAATTTATTTCATTAAATGTTAACCAGTATTTCACTCTACCTTTATACCTTTTAAAGATTACTTCACAGTATCTTGTGAATATATCTATCATTTCTCTTGAAGCCCATCCATTATATTTTTTACATAATGCAAATGGTACTTCATAATGAGATATTGTTATTAACGGTTCTATGCCATATCTTAAGCATTCATTTATTACATTATCATAAAATTGAAGACCAGCTTCGTTAGGCATAACATCATCGCCATTAGGGAATATTCTACTCCATCCTATTGAAAATCTAAATACCTTAAAGCCCATTTCTGCAAATAAGGCTATATCTTCTTTATATCTATGATAAAAGTCTATAGCTTCATGAGAAGGATAAAAAGTACCTTCTTCTATTTCTCTAGTTATTCTTTTACTTCTTGTGTGAGAACCTCCTGTACACATATCTGAACAAGAAGGTCCCTTTCCATCTATATTCCAAGCTCCCTCAAATTGATTAGCAGCAGTTGCTCCTCCCCATAAAAAATCTTCTCTAAATCCCATTGTAATCTCCTCCTTATTATAATTAAGCTAAATCTTCACCATTTGTAGCTATAACTTTTTTATACCAATGGAAAGATTTCTTCTTACTTCTTTTTAATGTTCCACTTCCATCATTATTTTTATCTACATATATATATCCATAACGCTTTTTCATTTCTCCAGTTGAAGCACTGACTAAATCTATGCATCCCCATGAAGTATATCCCCATAAATCTACTCCATCTAATTCAACTGCATCTTTCATAGCTTTTATATGTTGACGTAAATATTCTATTCTATAATCATCATTTATTTCTCCATTTTCATCTGGAGTATCTACTGCTCCTAAACCATTTTCAACTATAAACAGTGGTTTTTGATATCTATCATATAGTGAATTCATTGTTATTCTAAGTCCAAGAGGATCTATTTGCCATCCCCATTCACTTGCTTTCAAATATGGATTTTTTAATGTTGCAAATACATTTCCTTCAGTAGTTGCGCTTATTTCAGGATCTGCACTTGTTAATCTTGAAGAATAGTAAGAGAACGATATAAAGTCTACTGTATTTTCTCTAAGTATTTTTTCATCCTCTTTCTCCATTTTTAAAGATATTCCTTTACGCTCTAATTCTTTTAAAGCATAAGCTGGATAATATCCTCTTGATTGTACATCTATAAAGAAATAATTTTCTCTATCTTTTTGTATAGACTTAAATACATCTTCTGGGGCACAAGTATTAGCGTAAGTATTTCCTGCCGCTAACATACACCCTATTTTAAATTCTGGATTTATTTCATGAGCAAGTTTTGTAGCTAATGCACTGGCAACTAATTGATGATGAGCTGCTTGATATTTAACTTCTTCCTCATTATCTCTCTCTTCAAAATATAATCCTGCTCCTACAAACGGAAGATGTAGTATCATATTTATTTCATTAAATGTTAACCAATATTTTACTTTATCTTTAAATCTTGTAAATATAGCTTCACAATACCTTACATATAAATCTACTAACTTTCTATTTCTCCAGGATCCATATTTTTCAACTAGATTCATTGGTACATCAAAGTGGCATATAGTAACTAATGGTTCTATTCCGTATTTTAGGCATTCGTCAAATAAATCCTCATAGAATTTTAGTCCTTCTTCATTTGGAGTAGTTTCTTCACCTGTTGGGAATATTCTAGTCCAAGCTATAGATAATCTATAACATTTAAATCCCATTTCTGCAAATAATGCTATATCCTCTTTATAGTGATTATACATATCTATTGCCTCATGCGATGGATAATAATGATTTTCATCACATTCAAACATTTTCATTTTCCCCATTCCCACAGGAAATCTATCTTTACCAAAAGGTTGAACATCTACGTTTGATAAGCCTCTTTTACCTTCTTTGTATCCACCTTCACATTGGTTAGCAGCAGTTGCTCCTCCCCATAAAAAATCTTTTTTAAATCCCATTTTTATTACCTCCCTAATAACTGTCTAAACAAATATAAAATTCAAATTTATCAATTTTATTAAACTATTACTTTTATTAACTCATCTTTTATATTTACATTTTTCTCTTGCGCTTCTATTATTTCTAAATAGTCAGAGTGATTTGTAACTATAACTGGTGTTTCTAAAGAGAATCCTTCTCTTATAATTTTATCCTTATCAAAAGTTATTAAAGTTTCTCCCTTTTTAACTTTATCCCCTGTTTTTATACTTGTTTCAAAATACTTACCATCTAATTGAACAGTATCTAATCCTATATGAACTAATACTTCACATCCATTATCTGAAACCATACCTATAGCATGTTTTGTTGGGAATAAAGTCATTATTGTTCCATCAAAAGGTGCAACAACTTTTCCTTCTTCAGGTACTATAGCAACACCTTTTCCTAAAACTCCTGAAGCGAAAGCATCATCTTTTATTTCAGATAAAGGTTTTACTTGTCCTTTTATAGGGCTATAAACTACATCTATTTTTGATTTTACTGTTTTTTCTGGCTCAACTGGAGATGTTTCTTCCACAGTATCATCTTTCCAGAATAAGAGTGTTAATACAAAACCTGATATCATAGATACAGCTATACATAATATTGATGCATACATACCTCTCATATCACCAGTTGATGTATTTATATAACTAGGTATACCAAATACTCCAAGTCCACCCATAACATATAGTTTAGCATCCATTAATCCCATAACTAAGCCACCTAAAGCTCCACCTATACAACTTATTATAAATGGTTTTTTTCTAGGTAGTGATAAACCATATATTGCTGGTTCTGTTACACCAAATATACCTGAAATTATTGCTGGTATACATAAATCCTTTGTCTTTTTATCTTTTAACTTAAAATACATTGCTGCTACTACTGCTGTTTGTGCAAAAGATGGTCCAAATGATCCTATTAGTATAGTATCAAATCCCATAGTCATTGTATTTGATATAGCAATTGGAACAAGCCCCCAATGTAAACCAAATATAACAAGCATTTGCCAGAAGAATCCAACTAATGCACCACAGATTACTGGTGATAAATTATATAACCATAAAAATAAATCTCCAACCATGTTAGATGCAAATGTAGCTATCGGTCCAACTACTATAAATCCTATTGGTAAAGATACTAATAGGACTCCCATTGGTACTAAGAAAGTCTTTACTACATCTGGTATAATCTTTGTGAATACTTTTTCTAATTTTGATGCTAAATAAGCTATTAATATAACTGGTACTACTGTTGAAGTGTAGTCCATTGCTATTACTGGAATTCCTAGGAATGTTATATATACAGGAGATTCAAACATCGTTCCTGCAAATAGTGTATATAAAGGTTCTAAAGAACTA
>OGRO01000721.1_pt1 | contig 30728 bp, 24 predicted proteins | sample 1553451 | NCBI WGS metagenome assembly OGRO01 (sample SAMEA2580021, study PRJEB22360) | human gut metagenome | reverse complement strand
TGATTTTTCCGGAAGGATTTATCATGAAGCCACCAGGCTAAGCAGTCTTGTGGCAGATATTATCCAGTTGTCCAGGCTGGATGAAGGAGAAAGCAGCATGGCATTTGAAAGGGTAGATCTGTATGAACTGGCCAAGGATGTGCAGTGCAATCTGCGTCAGCAGGCAGAGAAAAAACATATCCAGCTTACCTTTTCAGGGGAATCCTGCTATGTGCAGGGAGTTCGTCAGGTTCTGTATGAGATGTTGTATAATATTGCGGATAATGCAATAAGATATACGCCAGACGGCGGACAGGTTCACATAAGCGCAGGCAAGAAAAAAGGCAGGACTTTTTACCGAGTAGAAGATAACGGGATAGGGATCCCTAAGGCAGAGCAGGGGCGGATCTTTGAAAGATTTTATCGGGTGGACAAAAGCCACTCCAGGGAAACCGGAGGCACAGGGCTTGGTCTTTCCATTGTGAAACACGGAGCATTGATCCATCATGCAAAGGTTACTGTGGACAGTGATCTGGGAAAAGGAACAGCTATGGAAATCTTGTTTTCCCAGGATAAGTGATCAAATATGAGTGAAAGAGCAGCGGCGAAACACAGAATAATGTTTCATCGCTGTTTTGTATTTCACCGGGGATGTCAGGCAATGGTGATTAGTGTCTTTAGAAGTTGATATCTGGCAGTTTTTTTTGCGATATGGTATAATCTAAATGTTGCATATCAGAGCAGCTATTTCAAAATGATTTCAAATGCAGGAGGTTGCATAAAATGAAAAAACCGGTATTAGTGGTAATGGCAGCAGGAATGGGAAGCAGATACGGCGGATTGAAGCAGATCGATCCGGTAGATAAGGAAGGACATATTATTATGGATTTCTCGATCTTTGATGCAAAACGCGCAGGATTTGAGAAAGTCGTATTTATTATTAAGAAAGAAAATGAAGCAGATTTTAAAGAAGCTGTTGGAAAGAGAATTGAGAAGATCATGGATGTAGCGTATGTATTCCAGGATCTGAACAATCTCCCGGAAGGTTACGAAGTTCCGGAAGGACGTGTAAAGCCTTGGGGAACAGCACATGCTGTTTTAAGTGCGATCGATGAGGTGGATGGACCATTTGCAGTAATCAACGCGGACGATTATTACGGACGTCATGCATTTGAGACGATCTATGAATTCCTTACAACACATGAAGATGATGATAAGTACCGTTATACAATGGTAGGTTATCGTCTGAAGAATACAGTTACAGACAATGGACATGTTGCTCGTGGCGTATGTGAACTCAATGAGGCGAAAGAGCTGGTTGGAATCACAGAGCGTACAAAGATCGAGAAGCGTGACGGTGGAATCGCTTTCTCAGAAGACGACGGAGAGACATGGACAACTATCGACGGAGATACTCTTGTATCCATGAATATGTGGGGATTCACAAGAAGTATTTTAGATGAGATCAAAGCAGGATTCCCGGCATTCCTTGAGAAAGGTATTAAGGAGAATCCGATGAAATGTGAGTACTTCCTGCCATCCGTAGTCAGTGACCTTCTGGCAGAGGGCAGAGCAACCGTAAGAGTGCTTGAATCCGAAGATAAATGGTATGGAGTTACATACAAAGAGGACAAGCCGGTTGTAGTTGCAGCGGTACAGGCTTTGAAAGACGAAGGTCTTTATCCACAGAAATTGTGGGATTAGATTATGTGTTGTCAGTTACAGAATTTGTGAATCATAATGATCATGCAACATTTTTACCATAAGAGGAACTATTCGTATAAAGATTTTTGTGGTGGATGTGTTATAATCAGAGACAACAAAGCAAAGATAAGCAAGCTGCTGAACACAGTTACTGTGAGGAGCAGCAATTTGAGCAATAAAGCTCAGAGGAGGAATTTTAAAATGGCAATTTTAGTAACAGGAGGCGCCGGATTTATCGGAAGCCACACATGTGTAGAACTTTTGAATGCAGGATATGATGTTGTAATCGCAGATAACCTTTACAACGCATCAGAGAAAGCTGTAGACAGAGTAAAACAGATCACAGGAAAAGATCTGAAGTTCTATAAAGCAGATATCCGCGACAAAGAAGCAATGAACGAGATCTTTGAGAAAGAAGAGATCGAGTCGGTTATTCATTTCGCAGGACTCAAGGCAGTAGGTGAATCAGTTGTTAAACCACTCGAATACTACGAGAATAACATTGCCGGAACTTTAGTTCTCTGTGATGTAATGAGAAATCACGGCGTGAAGAATATCATCTTCAGTTCTTCTGCAACAGTATATGGTGACCCGGCATTTATCCCGATCACAGAAGAGTGCCCGAAGGGAACATGTACAAATCCATACGGATGGACAAAATGGATGCTGGAGCAGATCCTGACAGATCTTCATACAGCAGATCCGGAGTGGAACGTCGTACTTCTTCGTTACTTCAACCCAATCGGAGCTCATGAGAGCGGACTGATCGGAGAAGATCCGAAGGGAATCCCGAACAACCTGATTCCATACATTACACAGGTCGCAATCGGTAAACTTGAGTGCCTTGGTGTATTTGGAGACGATTATGATACACCTGACGGAACGGGTGTACGTGATTATATCCATGTAGTTGATCTCGCAGTCGGACATGTCCGTGCAGTAGAGAAATTGAAAGAGAAAGCAGGAGTTTCTGTTTACAATCTTGGAACAGGAAATGGATATTCCGTACTTGATATGGTAAAAGCATTCTCCAAAGCTTGTGGAAAAGAGATTCCTTACCAGATCAAACCACGCCGTGCAGGAGACATTGCTACATGTTACTGTGATGCTTCCAAGGCAAAGAAAGAACTTCACTGGGTAGCTGAGAGAGATCTGAACAAGATGTGTGAAGATTCCTGGAGATGGCAGAGCATGAATCCAAACGGATACGAGGATTAAGATTGAATAATCATTTATAATGTGAAATAGAAAGTTGTTGATGAGCAGGGGCGCGCGATGATAGTGTAGTTTCCTGTGCCATCAACAACTTTTTTGTATCATTTGTAAATTATATTGACCAACCGCGAACAATAACACAGCTCTTGCAACCAACAGTCCATCTGTATTATACTAATAGAACACGATTAAATTCAGAAAAAATGGAGATAGATAGAAAATGAAGCGCAAAGTAGATCTTAATGAAATTTCAGACGGACGTCTGTATTCCTCCGGAGATATGGTTAAGGTGGACTGTCATGACTGTGAAGGCTGCTCTGCATGCTGCCAGGGAATGGGAAATTCCATCATATTAGATCCAATGGATTTGTGGAGATTGCAACTCGGAAAAAAAGAGAATTTTGATACATTGCTTGCAAACTATCTGGAATTGAATGTAGTTGACGGGATGGTACTTCCTAATTTAAAGATGGCAGGAGAGGAAGAAGCCTGTCTGTTCTTGAAAGATGGAAGATGTTCTATTCATGGATACAGACCGGGAATCTGCCGTTTGTTCCCTCTTGGACGTATTTATGAGGAGAATGGATTCAAGTATTTTATCCAGGTGCATGAGTGTAAGAAGCAGGAACGTGGTAAAGTGAAGATTAAGAAGTGGCTTGGAATTGCAGATCAGAAGAGATATGAAGATTTCGTGTGGAGATGGCATACATTTCTTAAGAACTGTGAAGAAGGAATGAAAGAACTTGATGAGCAGAACGCGAAAGTACTGACGGTTGTGGTTCTCCGCAACTTTTATCAAATGCCTTATCAGGCAGAGGAAGAAGCACAGTTTTATCCGGAATTTGAAGAAAGACTGGAAAGACTGAATGCAATGTTTGGATTTTAGAAGTGAAAGTTAACAACAGGTGAAAGGCAGCAGTAGATGGAAAGCAACAGTAGAAAAACACAGATATTAAAAGAAATTTTTGGATACGATTCTTTCCGTAAAGGACAGGAGGAGATTGTAGATCAGATTTTGAATGGAAGAGATGTGTTGGCAATCATGCCGACTGGAGCGGGAAAGTCACTTTGTTATCAGGTTCCGGCACTTCTGATGTCTGGAATCACGATCGTAGTATCACCGCTGATTTCATTGATGATCGATCAGGTGAAGGCACTGAATGAAGCAGGAGTTCATGCAGCGTATATTAACAGTGCACTGACAGAACGGCAGATTACAAAAGCATTAGAACTGGCAGCGGCAGGCAGATATAAGATGATCTATGTCGCTCCGGAACGCTTGTTGACACCACGGTTTCTGGACTTTGCATGTCATACAGAACTTTCTATGGTGACAATCGATGAGGCTCACTGTATTTCCCAGTGGGGACAGGATTTCCGTCCAAGTTATGTGAAGATCACAGAATTCATCCGCCAGCTTCCAAGACGCCCGGTCGTCAGTGCATTTACAGCAACAGCAACACAGAAAGTAAGAGAAGATATTCTTGAAGTACTTGATCTTGAATCTCCTTATATAAATGTATCCGGTTTTGACAGAGAGAACCTTTACTTCGAAGTAAGACCAGCGCGTGGGAAGAAGGATGCAATTAAGGAATATCTTACACAGCACAGAGAAGACAGTGGAATTATTTACTGTGCAACAAGAAAAAATGTAGATGAACTCTATTTGGAATTGCAGAATGCCGGATTCTCTGTCGGAAGATATCACGCAGGAATGGGGACAGAGGCAAGGAATGAAAGTCAGGAAGATTTCATTTATGACAGGGCAGAGATTATGATCGCAACGAATGCATTTGGAATGGGAATAGATAAGTCCAATGTCCGTTTTGTACTTCATTATAATATGCCGCAGAGCATGGAAAATTATTACCAGGAGGCAGGCAGAGCCGGACGAGACGGAGAACCGGCAGAATGTATCCTTTTCTATTCACCGCAGGATATCATGATCAATCAGCTCCTGCTGGATAGTAAAGAGCAGATTGGAGAATACACAGAAGAAGAACTTCGGGTGATTTGGGAACAGGATGTTCTCCGGCTGCGTAAGATGAGTAATTATTGTACGACAAGCATGTGTCTTAGAAAATACATATTGAATTATTTTGGACAAGAGACAGAAGAACATTGTGGAAATTGTTCCAATTGTCTGGAAGAATTCGTAGAGCTTGATGTCGGAGAGATTGCGGCAGATATAATCGAATGTGTGCGCGAATCCAGACAGAGATACGGTATGACAATGATCCTTTCCACACTGGCGGGAGCGAATACAGCGAAGATCAGAAGTGCAGGGATGAATGAACTTTCCGTTTATGGAAGACAGAGTAAATGTCCACAGCAGAGACTGAAAGATGTAGTTTATACACTGCTCGAACACGGATACCTTCAGCAGAGCGCAGACCGTTATGCGATTCTGAAACTGACAGACCGATCAGAAGAATTGCTGGAATCAAGAGAATTGAAACTTCGCTGCAAGAAGTCAGAACTTACAGAAAAGAAGAAGTCCGGAAGCGGAAAGAAAGCATCTCATAGAAAAGGCGAGATTTCCGGAAATCTTACGGATAAAAGCCGGGAATTATTCGAAGAATTGCGTTCTATGCGTTATTCTCTGGCAAAGAAAAAAGGAATTCCGCCATATATGGTCGCTTCAGATCGTACATTACATGAGATGTGTGTACTTGTTCCATTTAAAAAAGAGGAATTGCTTGAAGTACACGGTATGGGATTTAAGAAATATGAACAGTACGGAGCAGTTTTTCTTGATAAGATTCAAGAAGTGACAGCAGGTGATAAAAAAGGTTACGGTATATCAGAAGATGCTGATGGGACAGACGCAGTTCAGAACCAGAATCCTCTGGACATCGGACCATTTGGAAGCGTAGAGAATTAACAGCAAAAAAGAAGTAAAAGAAAGAAGTGACATAAAAGTGTCTGTAAAAATATTTTCAACATTAAAAAATTATAAAAAAGAATACTTGCCAAAAGATATTTTAAGCGGAATTATCATGGCAGCGGTTTCAATTCCAATCTCTATGGGGTATGCACAGATCGCAGGTGTTCCGGCGGTGTATGGACTTTATGGATCTGTTCTGCCGATCCTGCTATTTGCCATGCTCTCAACTTCAAAACAGTTTATCTTCGGAGTAGATGCGGCACCGGCGGCAATTGTCGGAGCTGCACTGGCAACACTTGGAGTGACGGCAGAATCAGCCCAGGCATTGCAGTATGTACCATTGATTGCATTGTTTACAGGACTCTGGTTATTGTTGTTTTATCTTTTACATGCAGATAAGATTGTTGATTTTATCTCAACACCGGTTATGGGCGGATTTATCAGTGGTATTGCAGTGACAATTATTATGATGCAGATTCCGAAACTGATGGGAAGCCCGGCGGGGACTGGAGAATTCATAGAACTTGCAGAACACATTTTTCAGGCAATCACAAAGATAAACTGGTTGTCCTTTGGAATGGGAATTGGAGCACTTGTAATCTTGATTGTATCCAAAAAACTGATTCCAAAGTTCCCGATGGCAATCGTTATTATGATTGCCGGAGTTCTCTCGACAATTGTCTTTCATGTAAACCAGTATGGTGTAGTTCTCCTGCAGGCAGTTCAACCAGGGCTTCCGCGGCTTATTTTCCCGGATTTTACAGGAATCAATCTTACCCAGGCTGTGGGAAGAGCACTTATGGTTGCTGTTGTGATCATGGCAGAGACACTTTTGTCAGAGAACAATTTTGCATCCAAAAACGGATATGAACTGGATGACCGTCAGGAAATCCTTGCCTGTGCCGCAGGAAATCTTGCTGCCGGTGCCGTTGGATGCTGCCCGGTAAATGGAAGTATTTCCAGGACTTCCATGAATGAACAGTATGGAGGAAAGACACAGGTTGTATCCATTACAGCGGGATTGACCATGGCAGTTGTACTTATAGGTGCAACCGGATTTATCGAATATCTTCCGGTTCCGGTATTGACGGCAATCGTAATCTCTGCACTGATGAATGTTGTAGAGACACATCTTGCAGTACGCTTGTTTAAAGTAAGCAGAAACGAATTCTATATTTTTATTGCAGCAGGGATCGGTGTGCTGTTCCTTGGTACGATTTACGGAGTTGTGATCGGAATTCTGTTATCTTTTGTAGCAGTAATTTTAAAGGCTACAAACCCACCGAGATCTTTCCGTGGAATGATTCCGGGAAAAGAAGTTTATTATGATCTGGAGAGAAACCGTTTTGCATATCCAATCAAGCATGTGATTATTTACAGATTTAGCGAGAACCTTTTCTTTGCAAATAACAAAGTGCTGGTTTCAGATATTGAAAACAGCATCAAAGAGGATACAAAGGTCGTAATTCTGGACGCATCAGCAATCAACAGCCTGGATATTACAGCGGCAGATGCACTCGAAATGCTTGCAGCAAGTCTGAAAAAACGTGGAATTAAGTTCTATATCACAGAACATTCCAGAGAAGTTAACGATCAGATGAGAAAGCTTGGAATCGGACATTTGATAAAAGAAGGTGCTGTGCGAAGAACAATTCTTGCGGCACTTCATGATGCGGGGATTGAGCAGCCTTGCCCATTGGATATTCCAGAAGAAGATCTCGAAAAACTTAAGCGAAGAGAATATTTTTCCCTTCCTGCAGAAGAAGAAAATACACTGGAAGAGTTTGCATGGGCATTTGGTGATGATGCAGTCAAAGAAATTGAGAAACGAGTGCTTTCTATTGTGAAGCAGATCCATGAGATTACAGATCTCGAGAAACTTTCCGAAGAAGGAATCAAAGAAAAACTGGAATTTTGGAATTCACTTGGAGCACTTGATGAAGATGAGTTGCTCCGCAGAATGGAGCTTCACTTAGATGATCTTCCAAGTGATGTAAAAGAAAACAAAAAACTCGTCATTGAATTGATCGAGCGTAGAAGAAGAAAACTTAGAGATCGTCTCCTGAAAGAACATCCAGAGATTGTTGAGCATATTGAAGAGCGAAGAGAGCGGCTGGAGCGAAGACTTGAGAAACAGAATCCAGATGCAGTAAAGCGTCTGAAACACTGGAAAGATGAAGAAATCTAAAGAACAATCTTTAAGATTCTTAATAAATCATTAGGATTGATGGAGTTCCCTTGTTTCCGCAAAAAAGGAATGTTATGATTAATATGGAAGAAAAAGTCAGGGGACAATTTTGATTGTCCCCTGATTCTAAGAATAGAAAAGAAAAAAAGGGATAAGCATGTGGTCTAAAGAAACAAAAGAAGAAAAAGAACGCAAGAAAGAACAAGCGTTTTACGAACATTATAGCGCGATGGGAAAAAGCACAGATTCCATTAGAAAAGAGTGGGAGAGACGCAAGAGGAATGAACAACGCATTCGACGCCTCAAGAGACGAAGGAGCATTGCAATCGTATTGATTCTGCTCGTTGTATTAGTTCCGGCAGTTTCAACATTTACTTATTTTAAAATGAATCCGATTGTATTACGGAGTAAAGTGATCGCGCAGGAAAAGAAAGAAAGTATGGATCTGATGTCCAACATCCGTTTCGTTGTTGGTGGAAAAGCGAAAGATGTGAAGACAGAAGGGAAAGTAGATACGAATAAAGAAGGAAAATATACGGTTTACTATGTCTATGGTAAACAAAAAGTAAAAGCTGAAGTCGAAGTTAAGGATACAAAAGCACCTAAACTTAAAATGAAAGACAGTTATACAACAGAACTTCCGAAAGATATCAAGCCGGAAGATTTTGTAGAATCAGTAAAAGATGCATCAGATGTCACACTTGAATTTGTCGGACAGGATTCCTGGGAGAAGAAAGGAAAATACGGAGTAACTGTTGCTGCAACAGATAGTGACGGTCATAAAACAGAAGGTAAATCAACACTGAATCTGGAAGAGGATACAACAGGACCGACTATTGAAGGAGCAGATGATAAAGAACTTGCACAGGGCGATACGATGGACTTGAATGAAGGGGTTACGATAAAGGATGATATGGATCCAGAGCCAACATTGGAAGTACAGGGTGCTGACAAAGTGGAATTTGCGACACCGGGAACCTATATTGTCACCTATCTTGCAAAAGACCGTTCCGGAAATGAGACAAAGATTGAGCGAAAGATCAAAGTGAAAAAGAATCCGGATTGGAATGAGAAAGTTGTTTATCTGACTTTCGATGATGGTCCGTCAGAGAATACCGGAGAGATTCTTGATATCCTGAAAGAAAAAAATGCAAAGGCAACCTTCTTCGTCACAGGAAATAATCAGGAACATGATGATATGATAAAAAGAGCCTTTTCCGAAGGACATTCGATCGGACTTCATACCTATACACACGATTATGCAACAGTTTACGCATCCGAAGATGCATACTTCGCAGATCTGCAGAAAGTATCGGATTTGGTAGAGAGTATCACAGGAACGAAATCCATGATCATTCGTTTCCCGGGAGGATCCAGCAACACCATCAGTGCAAAATATGTCAAAGGATTGATGACAACACTTACGAAAGCAGTGAGAGACAAAGGATATCAGTATTTTGACTGGAACTGTGATTCTACTGACGCAAGCGGAAATAATGTGCCGGTAGAAAAGCTGGTTTCCAACGCAACATCCTGCACGGCAAATCATGTTGATATTCTGATGCATGATACAGATGCAAAAGATACAACCGTACAGGCATTGCCACAGATTATTGATTACTATAGAAGTCAGGGATACACATTCAAAGGACTGACCGTTGATAGTGTGGCAGCGCACCATGGAGTGAATAATTGATAAATATTAGAAAGAGCCAGGGCAGGCACAACACACGGTGTCTGTTCTGGCTCTTAATTATATCTTAATCCTCATCATCTGTCTGTACAGAGTAAGTCTGTCTCTTTCTTGCCATCTCATCGCTCTCAAGATATTCATCATAAGTTGTAATCTTATCGATCAGCTTACCGCCCGGAACAATCTCCATGATACGGTTCGCTGTTGTCTGTACGATCTGGTGGTCTCTGGAAGTAAAGAGAAGTACTCCAGGGAACTTGATCAGACCGTTGTTGAGTGCTGTGATAGATTCCATATCCAGGTGGTTTGTTGGCTCATCAAGAAGCAGTACATTTGCTCCTGAGATCATCATCTTGGAGAGCAGGCAGCGAACCTTCTCACCACCGGAAAGTACAGCAACTTTCTTCACTCCGTCTTCACCGGAGAAGAGCATTCTTCCAAGGAATCCACGAACATAAGTTACATCCTTTTCCTCTGAGTACTGTGTCAGCCACTCTGTGATATTGTAGTCATTGTCGAATTCTCCGCCGAAATCCTTCGGGAAGTAAGCCTGAGAAGTTGTAACTCCCCATTTATATGTTCCCTCATCCGGTTCCATCTCGCCGATCAGGATCTTGAAGAGGATTGTCTTAGCAAACTCATTTCCACCAACAAAAGCAACTTTATCCTCACGGCCAAGTGTGAATGTAAGATTATCAAGAATCTTCTCGCCGTCAATTGTCTTGGAAAGTCCTTCTACAGTGAGAACTTCATTACCAATCTCACGGTTCGGACGGAAGTCAATGTAAGGATATTTACGGCTGGAAGGTCTGATCTCATCAAGCTGGATTTTCTCCAGGGCACGCTTTCTGGAAGTAGCCTGTTTGGACTTGGAAGCGTTCGCACTGAATCGGGAAATAAATTCCTGCAGCTCTTTGATTTTTTCTTCTTTTTTCTTGTTGGCCTCTTTCATCTGACGAATCAGCAGCTGGCTTGACTCGTACCAGAAGTCGTAGTTTCCTGCGTAAAGCTGGATCTTACCGTAATCGATATCGGCAATCTGTGTACATACCTTGTTCAGGAAGTAACGGTCATGGGATACAACGATAACAGTGTTGTCAAAGTTGATCAGGAATTCTTCCAGCCATGCGATCGCATCAAGATCCAAGTGGTTGGTAGGCTCGTCAAGAAGCAGGATATCCGGGTTTCCGAACAGTGCCTGTGCAAGAAGAACCTTAACCTTCTCAGAACCTGTCAGGTCTTTCATCAGTTTATAATGAAGCTCTGTCTCGATACCAAGTCCGTTCAGAAGGTTGGCAGCATCAGATTCTGCTTCCCATCCATCCATTGTAGCGAACTCAGCTTCCAGCTCACTTGCTTTGATTCCGTCTTCATCTGTGAAATCTTCTTTTGCGTAAATTTCTTCTTTTTCTTTCATGATTTCATACAGACGTGCATTTCCCATGATAACTGTATCAAGAACAGGGAATTCGTCATATTTGAAATGATCCTGCTGAAGGAAAGAAAGTCTCTCGCCCGGGGAGATAACTACATCACCGGATGTCGGCTCAAGCTGTCCGGAAAGAATCTTGAGAAATGTAGATTTACCGGCACCATTCGCACCGATCATTCCGTAGCAGTTCCCCTCTGTGAATTTGATGTTAACATCTTCGAACAGCGCCTTTTTCCCGACGCGAAGGGTTACATTATTTGCACTAATCATTTGAAAGTCTCCTTGTAAATAAATTAGAATTGTGATTACGTTGTTATAATTGTCCTTTTTCAAATACGTGTGAATAAGAACATACCAATCCATATATTAACATAGAAGAAAGGGTGCTGACAAGTACTGAAATAGAAAAATGCATACGAAAAAGCAGGGCAAACTGTGTGAAAATGTATAAGAACTAATCCTTGTTCTTTCCATTGTAAAAAGTTATAATGTTACTAAGAATCTCACAATATAAATAGCAGTAGAAAAGAGGAGAAACCATGGCACTTAAGAAAGCAACAATCGTACTGGAAGGTGGAGCAACAAGAGGCATATTTACTTCTGGTGCTCTGGATTACCTTATGGAACAGGATATTTATTTTTCAGATGTGATCGGTGTGTCTGCCGGCGCATGTAATGCAGTAGATTATGTTTCCAGACAGCCGGGACGTACAAGGGACTGTATGATTCCGAATACAAAAGATATGAAGTATATTAATGGAGTGAAAGATACGATCAGGGAGAAAAGTCTGATGAATATGGATTTGATTTTTGATAAATATCCGAATGAACTGATCCCATTTGATTTTGATACATATTTTCAGTCAGAGATGCACTGTGAGCTGGTAACGACAAACTGTCTGACTGGAAATGCAGAATATATGACGGAAACAGAAGATCCTGACCGATTGATGAAGATCTGTCGTGCATCAAGCAGTATGCCGCTTGTGACTCCGATGGTGAATATTGACGGTGTCCCGTATCTGGATGGCGGACTTGCAGATTCTGTTCCGATCCGTCGTGCACAGAAGCTTGGGAATGAGAAGATCATAGTGATCCTGACGAGAAATCAGGGCTATCGTAAGAAAGTGATCTCACCGGCAGTGCAGAAGCTTTACAGACAGGCATATAAGTCCTATCCGAATGCAGTCCGGACAATCTTCAGAAGAAGTTTTATCTATAATAAAACGATGAATTATCTGGACCAGCTTGAGAAGCGTGGAGAGATCTATGTCCTTCGTCCACATGTGAAACCAGTATCACGACTCGAACAGCATCCGGATGTTCTGCATGCATTTTATGAGCATGGATATCATCTGATGGAGCGAAAGACAGAAGAAATGCTGAAGTATCTTGAACAGTAATAAAAATAAATCGACTTGTTAAAAGAAGAGAGAAAAGGGAGTTGAGTTATATGAGAGAGATTTTAGAAGAAACTCAGAACCGTGAATTATCGTGGCTTCGGTTCAATCAGCGTGTTCTCGAAGAAGCACGGGACGAGACAGTTCCTTTGATGGAACGTATGAAATTCGTAGCTATTTTCACAAGTAACTTAGACGAGTTTTTTATGATCCGCGTAGGAAGTCTGTATGATATGGCATCAGCAGACAGCAAAAAGATCGATCAGCGATCCGGTATGACAGCAAAACAGCAGTTAGATGCAATTTATCGAGCTGTTTCCCCACTTTACAAGGAACGAGATAAGACATATGCAGAGATCAAGAAACAGTTAAGTCCGTATGGTGTCTGCGGTCTTGACTTCAAGGAACTGGAACAGCAGGAGAAGAAGTTTGTAAAGAAATATTTCAAAGAAGAAGTAATGCCGGTGCTTTCCCCACAGATTGTAGATGCGAACCATCCGTTCCCACATCTGTTAAGTAAAGAACTGTATGTGGTTGCGAATCTGAAGCAGGGAGACAAGACGATGCTCGGAATCATCCCGGTACCACAATATATTTCTAATATTCTCTATCTTCCGGGGTATGACATCCGTTATATCCGTATGGAAAAGATTATCCTGGAATTTATTGATCTTGTTTTTGACCAGTATCAGATCTCAGACAAGAACTATATACGTGTAACGAGAAATGCAGATGTATCACCGGATGATGAAGCTTATGCAGACAGCGGAGATTTCCGTCATGTGATGCAGGAGACACTTCATAAGAGAAGAAGGATGGCTGTTGTCCGTCTTGAGGCAGCCAATTCTCTGAGTAAAGAGATGGAGAAATATTTCTGTGAGAAATTCAATATCCATCCGGAATGCATTTTCCGAACAAAGATGCCGATGAAGCTGGACTTTATCTTTGCAATCGCTGATAAACTTCCGGATTCGAAGAAAAAAACGCTCGTGGATGTACCATTTTCTCCGCAACCGTCTTCCATGCTTGCAGAGGGTAAGGTGATTCCGCAGATAAAGAAGAAAGACGTACTCCTTTGCTATCCATACGAAAGCATGGAACCGTTCCTTCAGCTGATCAAAGAAGCATCAACAGACCCGGAAGTTCTGACGATCAAGATCACAATCTACCGTCTGGCGAAGAAAGCACGACTTGTAGAATATCTCTGCGCAGCGGCTGAGAATGGAAAAGAGGTTACGGTCCTGATCGAGCTGAGAGCACGTTTTGATGAGCAGAACAACATTGACTGGTCCGAGCGTCTGGAAGAGGCCGGATGCCGTGTTCTGTACGGATTCGAGGGTTATAAGGTACACTCCAAGATCTGCCTGATCACATACAGAAACCGTACCGGAATTCATTACATTACACAGATTGGAACCGGAAATTATAACGAAAAGACAGCGAAGATGTATACCGATTACTCGCTGATGACAAGCAGACAAGAGATTGGTGAAGACGCAGCAGTCTTTTTCCAGAATATGTCGATCAGTAATCTGAATGGAGTTTACAAGCATCTGATTGTTTCACCGACAAGCCTGAAACAGAAAGTACTTGCCTTGATGGATGAAGAAATTGCAAAAGGTGAGAACGGAAGAATCATTATGAAAATGAATTCTGTTACGGACATGGATTTCATTCGCAAAGTAACAGAAGCATCTCAGGCAGGGGTGAAGATAGATCTGATCGTGCGTGGGATCTGCTGTATCCTCCCGGGAATCAAGGGAAAGACAGAGAATCTGCGTGTGACAAGTATCGTCGGAAGATATCTGGAGCATCCAAGACTTTTCGTCTTCGGAAAAGGAGCAGATGCAACAGTTTATATTGGATCTGCTGATATGATGACAAGAAATACAGAGAAGCGTGTAGAAGTCGCGTGCCCGGTCTATGATGTAGAGATCCGGAAACGCCTGTTCCATCAGCTTCATGTAATGCTTTCTGACAATGTGAAAGCCCGCGCGATGACAAGTGACGGAACATATGTGAAGAAACCGGTGGAAGACGGAGCAAGTCTTGTGAATGCACAGGAGACCTTTATGAGAGAAGCATCACAGGCAAAACGTCCGGCTGAAGCCAATGTGCCGAAGAAGAAAAAAGAAGGATTCTTAACAACCGTACTGAAGATTTTCAGAAAAAAACAATAGAAGGACGAGAGATGGAGGAGCAGAGAAAGATGAAACCGTTACAGAAAAAAGACTTTGGAAAGACATCGAAAGGGGAATTGGCTACCGTATATACACTGGAAAATGAAGCAGGAATGCAGATCAGCGTATCTGACTTCGGAGCAACACTGACAAGCGTACTTGTTCCGGATAAAGATAACAATCCGGTAGAAGTGACACTGGGATATGATGATGCAGCCGGATATGAAGCCGGACTTGGAAATGCATTTGGAGCATCTGTCGGACGTAACGCAAATCGTATCGGTGGGGCAGTGATCGAGATTAATGGAACAGAATATCACTTGACAAAGAATGACGGAGAGAACAACTTGCACAGCGGACTTGATTTCTATCACGGAAGAATGTGGAAGGTTGTGGATGCAGATGATACTCATGTAACATTTGAGATGGACAGCCCGGATGGGGATCAGGGATATCCGGGAGCACTTGTTATGAAAGTGACCTATTCTCTGGATGAAGAGAATACTTTGATGATCCACTACGAAGCAGAGCCGGATCAGGATACGATCATCAATATGACAAATCACAGTTACTTTAACCTGAACGGACATAAGAGCGGAGATGTTCTGAATCACACATTATGGCTGAATGCGGATGCATTTACACCGGCAGACGCAGCATCCATTCCGACAGGTGAGATTCGCAGTGTGGAAGGAACTCCGATGGACTTCAGAACAGATAAGACAATCGGAAAAGACATTGAAGCAGACTATGAACCGCTGGTATTCGGAAAAGGTTATGACCACAACTGGGTATTGAAAAATGAAGGCGAATTTGATAAAGTAGCAGAAGTGGCCGGGGATGAAAGTGGAATCCATATGAGCGTACTGACAGATCTTCCGGGTGTGCAGATCTATACTGCGAACTTCCTTGACGGAGTGAAAGGAAGAGACGGAGCGGTTTATGAGATGAGAGATGCAATCTGTCTGGAGACACAGTACTATCCGGATGCGATCCACCACGAGAACTTCCCAGGACCGATCTGTAAGAAAGGCGAGAAATATGATACTCGTACTGCTTACAGATTCCGTGTAAAATAAGTGAATGGAAGATAGATAACTAGTTTATGGGAAAATCAGTATACATTGCGGAGAAACCGAGCGTTGCCCAGGAATTCGCAAAAGCATTGAAACTAAATACAAAACGACGGGACGGATATCTTGAGTCAGACGAAGCCATTGTCACCTGGTGCGTCGGCCATCTGGTGACGATGAGTTATCCGGAGGAATATGATCCGGCACTTAAGAGATGGAACTTGCAGACACTGCCGTTTATCCCGGAAGAATTCAAATACGAAGTCATTCCGTCAGTGGCAAAGCAGTTTCAGATCGTCAGTGGGATCCTGAACCGGGAAGATGTCGATACGATCTATGTCTGTACCGACTCCGGGCGAGAGGGAGAATACATCTATCGACTCGTGGAACAGGAAGCACACGTGGAAGGGAAAAAGCGCCGGAGAGTATGGATTGATTCCCAGACAGAAGAAGAGATTCTTCGAGGAATCCGTGAAGCCAAAGATCTGTCAGAGTATGATAACCTCGGAGCATCTGCATACCTGCGCGCCAAAGAAGATTATCTGATGGGAATCAACTTCTCCCGTCTGCTGACTTTGAAATATGGCAACAGTATTTCAAATTTTCTGCAAACGAAGTATTCCGTTGTATCTGTAGGACGCGTTATGACGTGTGTTCTTGGCATGGTTGTGCGCAGAGAACGCGAGATCCGTGATTTCGTCAAGACACCGTTTTATCGCGTACTCAGTACGATCGATGCACAAGGGCATACGTTCGAGGGTGAATGGAGAGCAGTCAAAGGCTCCCGCTATTTTGAGTCCTATGACCTTTATAAGGAAAATGGATTCAAAGAGCGCAAGAAAGCTGAAGAATTGATTCAATACCTGCAGACACCGGATGACGAGTCTGTAAATGTAGCAGGAATACAGGGACAGTCAGGATTGAACTGCAGGATCGAGTCGATTGAGAAAAAGAAAGAGAAGAAGAATCCCCCTCTTTTATATAACCTGGCAGAGCTTCAGAACGACTGTTCCAAGAGATTTAAGATCAGTCCGGATGAGACACTGCGAATCGTGCAGGAGCTGTATGAGAAAAAACTTGTGACTTATCCGAGAACCGATGCCCGTGTTCTGTCTACCGCAGTGGCAAAGGAAATCACAAGAAATCTGAACGGGCTGTCAAAGTATCCGATGGCGGCACCGTATATGCAGGATATCCTGAATTTCGGAAGCTATAAGACACTTGCAAAGACACGCTATGTGAATGACAAGCAAATCACAGACCATTATGCAATCATTCCTACAGGACAAGGATTGAATGCACTAAATACCGTATCCTCTACTGCAAAAGGCGTGTACGATCTGATCGTGCGAAGATTCCTGAGTATCTTCTATCCGCCGGCAGTTTACCAGAAGGTTGCTATCGTGACGAAGATCAAAGAAGAAAGTTTCTTCTCAAGCTTCAAAGTACTTGCTGAGGAAGGTTATCTGAAAGTGGCAGGCATTCCGAAGAAGAAAGCTTCTCAGACAGCCACAAAAGATAGCAGTAATGGAAACAGTGAGAATAATAATAATGATACAAATGACGAGGCAGGTTCCGATTCTTCCGATCAAAGCCTGGACACCGGATTGTTCGAAGTGATCAAGTCATTAAAGAAGGGTGCAGTCCTTCAGGTCAGAGCATTGGATATCAAAGAAGGAGAGACCTCACCTCCGAAGCGTTACAATTCCGGTTCCATGATCCTGGCAATGGAGAATGCAGGACAGCTGATCGAGGACGAAGAACTCCGTGCCCAGATCAAAGGAAGCGGGATCGGAACAAGTGCGACAAGAGCAGAGATTCTGAAAAAGCTTGTGAATATCAAGTATCTCGCATTGAACAAGAAGACACAGGTGATCACACCGACGCTGCAGGGAGAGATGATCTATGATGTTGTTGATCATTCCATCCGGTCACTCCTGAACCCGGAACTTACAGCAAGCTGGGAGAAGGGGCTGAACTATGTGGCAGAAGGTTCCATCACATCAGATGAATATATGAGAAAACTCGATCATTTCATCACCAGCAGAACCGTTGGGGTGAAAGGGCTGAACAATCAATATCAGCTTAGAGCCTGCTATGAAAAAGCCGCTGGGTTTTATCCGTCTGTAAATAGTAATAAAACGACAGGTAGAACAAAAACAGGAAACAAAAGTAAATGACACAATAATAAGACATAAATGTAAGTCGGTTCTAACCGACAGAAAGGAATTACCATGTTAGAAGCATTAACAGTAAAAGAAAATTATTCATTAGACCAGACAATCGCAAAAGATATCTTCAACGGAGTTACTTATCCGTGGGAAGTACTTCCGAAGATCAGCAGCTTCATCCTTGAACTTGGAGCTACATTGAGCGAGGACGAATACGAGAAACGCGGAGAAAATGTATGGGTAGCGAAATCTGCAAAGGTTGCTCCGACTGCATTTATCAATGGACCGGCAATCATCGGAAAGGATGCTGAGGTTCGTCACTGTGCATTTATCCGTGGAAATGCGATCGTAGGAGAAGGAGCTGTTGTAGGAAATTCCACAGAGCTTAAGAACGTGATCCTTTTTAATAAAGTTCAGGTTCCGCACTACAATTATGTTGGTGACTCTGTACTTGGTTACAAGTCCCACATGGGAGCCGGATCTATCACATCCAATGTAAAATCAGATAAGAAACTTGTTGTAGTAAAAGCCGGAGAAGAGAAGATTGAGACAGGCATGAAGAAGTTCGGCGCAATGCTCGGAGATGAAGTAGAAGTAGGATGCGGAAGCGTTCTGAATCCGGGAACAGTTGTTGGAAATCACAGCAACATCTATCCACTTTCTTCTGTACGAGGATTCGTTCCGGCAAACAGTATTTACAAAAAACAGGGCGAAGTTGTAACAAAAGAAGAAAGATAGTTGAAAATAGAAAATGATAAGAATGGCTCCCGTGTGATAACATGGGAGCTATCTTAGACAGGAGGAATAAAGCAGATGAATAAAGTAGGTTTTATCGGTGTGGGAATCATGGGAAAATCCATGGTCAGAAATCTCATGAAAGCCGGATTTGAATTACATATCTATGCAAGAACAAAGAGTAAAGTAGAAGATGTGATCGGCGAAGGAGCACAGTTCCATGAGTCAATCAAGGATTGCGTGCAGGATTGTGATGCAGTTATTACGATCGTTGGGTTCCCACAGGATGTAGAAGAAGTATACTTTGATGAGGGAAATATCTTAGACAGTGCAAAGGAAGGCGCTTATCTGATCGATATGACAACAACAAGTCCGCAGATTGCTGAGAAGATTTACGAGGAAGGTACAAAACGAGGTTTCCATGTGATGGATGCACCTGTCACAGGCGGAGATACAGGAGCGAAAGCCGGAACATTATCCATTCTCGTTGGTGGAGAAAAGGAAGATTACGAAGCCTGTATGCCACTCTTTGAGGCAATGGGAACAAACATTAATTACCAGGGTAAGGCTGGATGCGGACAGCACTGCAAGCTGGCGAACCAGATCATGATCGCCGGAACACTGTCCGGTGTGTGCGAGGCACTTACTTACGCAAAAGAACAGGGACTGGATCCAGAAGTATTTATGAAGTCCGTTGCGACAGGTGCAGCAGGAAGCAAGCAGCTTGACACATTCGGACCAAAGATCTTAAAAGATGATTATGCACCGGGATTCTTTATGAAACACTTCATCAAAGATATGAAGCTTGCACTGATCGAAGCGAACAGAAAAGGACTTTCCCTTGATGTACTCAGTATGGTTCTTGCCAATTACGAAGAACTTGAGCAGGAAGGATACGGAGATCTCGGAACACAGGCGTTGATGAAATTCTACGATGAAGAACATCGAAATACGGAAGAGTAAAAATCTGCGAACGATAACCGTAAAAGTTCTGTTAAGAATCAACAAAACAGGTTGAGGTAACAGGGAAAAGAAAATATAATAGACATCAGAGGAAAAACTGTTGAAGAAGATAAAAAAATCAACAACAGGAAGACGTGAAGGAGGACACAAAAATGCTTACAGATAATTTTGTAACAATGGAAATTGGAAAAGCAAAACACATTGCACTTGTAGCCCATGATGGAAAAAAGAAAGAACTGATTGAATGGTGCGATAGAAATAAAGAAGTATTACAGGGACATTTCCTCTGCGGAACAGGAACAACAGCCCGTCTGATCGCAGAGAAAACAGGACTTCCGGTAAAAGGATACTGCAGTGGTCCACTTGGTGGAGACCAGCAGATCGGTGCGAAGATCGTAGAAGGACAGATTGATTTCATGATCTTCCTGTGGGATCCGTTAGAGGCACAGCCACATGACCCGGACGTTAAGGCACTTCTTAGAATCGCAGTAGTATATGATATTCCGGTTGCGAACAACCTTGCAACAGCAGACTTCATGCTGAACAGCAAGTTCATGAATGAGCCTTATTCCAGACAGATTGAGAATTTCAATAAGACGATTCAGGACCGCGTTGCGGAGATGAAATAAAATAATTTAAGTATTAAAAAAATACCTGCAGATATCAATTTTGACATCTTGCAGGTATTTTTATGGATTTTTACAGAAGTCCTTTTTCACGCTTCTCAAGAAGAGCATGAATCTTATCTGTCGGGCTGATAACAGAGCTGATCGGCACATCATGGTTCAGGGAATCAATGATCAGTGCGATAAATTTACTCATATCAGCTTTTACAAAGTAAGGTTTCTCATAAAGTTCCGGTGGGAGATATGTAAGGTTTGTTGTAATAACTTTACTGATATATCCTTTATTATAATATTCATCGAATTTATCAAATCCGTCTGTGAATAGTCCGAATGTTGTACATACGAAGACACGTCCGGCGTTACGATCTTTCAGCTGTTTTGCAACATCAAGCATACTTTCTCCGGAAGAGATCATATCGTCAACGATAAGAACATCCTTTCCTGTTACGTCATCACCGAGGAACTCATGGGCAACGATCGGGTTCTTTCCGTTTACAACTGTAGAGTAGTCACGACGCTTGTAGAACATACCCATATCAACACCAAGTACGTTAGAGAAGTAAACCGCACGGTGCATAGCTCCTTCATCCGGGCTGATGATCATCAGATGTTCTTTGTCAGCTTTCAGATCCGGTACCTCACGGAACAGTGCTTTTAAGAACTGATACTGTGGGTTAAAGCTGTCAAATCCACTAAGTGGAATCGCATTCTGTACACGTGGGTCATGAGCGTCAAATGTAATGATGTTGGATACGCCCATTGCGTCCAGTTCTTTCAGTGCAAGAGCACAGTCCAGAGACTCTCTTCTTGTACGCTTGTGCTGTCTGCTTTCGTAAAGGAAAGGCATGATAACATTGATACGGCGAGCCTTACCTGTTGCAGCAGCGATAATTCTCTTCAGATCCTGATAATGGTCATCTGGAGACATATGATTAAGATGTCCGTTTACTGTGTAAGTCAGGCTGTAGTTGCATACATCAGTCATGATAAAAAGATCAGTACCACGGATTGTCTCTTTCAGGATACCCTTAGCTTCACCGGAACCGAATCTCGGACAACTACAGTCTACCTGGTAATTGTTGGCCTTATAGTTTCTGTAAAGTGGGGATTCTGTTACTTCGTTGATCGTGTTCTCACGGAAGGAAACAATATAATCATTTACCTTCTGTCCCAGAGGTTTGCAGCTCTCCATAGCAATCAGTTTCAGAGGTGCAATCGGGAGTGTGTTTTCTAACATTTCGATGTTCGTCATTTTCTTCTCCTCAGTGTGAATTAATTTTTAACCGTCTTAAGAAATCAGACAGTAACGCGAATTGATTAATTAGAATTAACAGATTAATCATTATACATTTAACGTTATACCATTTTTCAGGAGAAAATTCAAGGAGGGCAGGGCGGAGAGTGGACGATAAAATGTATTTTTTACAGAACAAAAAGGAGCGATAATATGCCGAAAGTATTCAATAATCAAGTATTTATTGATTTTTTGGCACAATTAAGACCTGATGAACAACATCAGTATAACAGTCCATGGAATATTGCAGCAGAGTTTAATATTGATATGAGCTGTCCGCATGCTTTTATCAGAAGAAAGAAATCGGAGTGTAGCAGGTAGAAGTGGATTCTAAGACGATCATAGAAGCTGTGGTATAAGAAAAGAAAAATAAAAGAAATAAAAAGAGCTTTAATATCTGAACGATACAGTGGTATTGCGGAAGATATTAAGGCTCTTTTTATGTATAAGGGAAAATGGTAACTGGTCAGAGCCAACCTCCAAAATGCTATGCATTTTAAACCTGTTTTTTGAAATTTTGCTTGGCTCTGAACAGTTATAAATTTCGTAGAGTATACAACTCTACGAATTCATTTATAGTTAATTTGCGGTTTAAAAAGACTTTAATCATTGATATCTTACTCTCATAATACGTTCAAGTCAAGGCAGAAATGTCGAAATTTGTGTATTTTTATCAATAATAAAGCGGATTTTTAATTTTTTTGCTACACAGCAGTAATTAAATTTTGTGATTATTGACTTATTTACCGTCAAAAAAATGGTCAAAATGGAGGAGAAAAACATGCCACGAAAAGGAGAAAATATTTACAAAAGGAAGGACGGACGCTGGGAAGCCAGATACATTTATGCATTCAAAGAAGATGGAAGTCCCAGATACCGTTCTATCTATGCAGCGGATTATTTAACTGTTAAGAAAAAGCAAAATGATGCAAAGAGAAAAATGGATCCACGTCTTTTTCAAAGTGTCCGTATGAAGAAGAACATTTCCTTTTATGGATTGCTCTGGCTGGAACGGCTGAAGCCTTCCAGCAAGGAATCGACTTATGTAAGATACCATTATCTTTTCAGCCACTATATCAGTCCTATGATTGGTGATCGCCTTGTCTATACGTTCAGTAATAAAGATTGCGAAGTATTTCTGAACAGATTATTGGTTTCAGGGAAACGTGATGGTTCCGGATTGGCTCCGAAAACAGTTACCGATATCCGTTCTGTTGTCAAATTAATTTTAAAAACTGCTGAAAAAGAAGGGGAACTGTCTCTTTGCAATCCAGAACTTTGTCCTGTTAAGCCCGTCAAAAAACCGCTTCGTATTCTCTCTTTAAAGGAACAGCAGGCCTTGCAGGACTACTTATTAGGGAATCTGACACATAAAAACATCGGAACGCTGATTGCACTATATACAGGAGTACGTCTTGGGGAACTTTGTGCAATGCAGTGGAAGGATATTCATTTTCAGGAACAATATCTGGAGATATCTAAGACCTTACACAGAGTTAAGGATCACACAGATGATTCGGAACATAATACAAAAATCATTATCACTCCACCAAAAACAGAAAGCTCCATCCGTAATATTCCGATTCCGGATTTCCTGTTTGAGATCTTGCAGCAATACATCCAATCTCACAAGATAGATTCTGAAGCATATATCCTCACCGGAAAGAAGATGAGTTTTCGTGAGCCACGATCGATCGAATATTATTTCAAAAAAACTTTGAAAAAATGTCAGATCGAACCACTTCATTTTCATTGTCTGCGACATACTTTTGCAACCCGTTGCGTAGAACTTGGATTCGATATGAAGACATTAAGTGAGATTTTAGGACACTCCAATATTAACACAACTCTAAACCGGTATGTGCATCCTTCTATGGAGCAGAAACAGCAAAACATGGATAAGCTAAACGCTGTATTTACCGTCAAATAATTGGTCATATCTTTTAAAACCCCCATAAATTCAACTTAATTTCATTTTTTTCGTAGAGTTGTATACTCTACGAAATTCAAAAACAGAATAAGGATAGGAATGAGTATGGGAAGAAGACCCAGAGATCTAAGTGGACAGAAGTTTGGACTGCTTACTGCCATGTATCCGACAGAACACAGAGACCACAGAGGTTCTGTACTCTGGCATTGTGTCTGTGAATGTGGAAATGAGATCGATGTATCAGCAGGTGCATTACTGGATGGCAATAATAGAAGTTGTGGATGCCTGAAAGACAAGAACCAGAAACAGATCGCACAGAGAAGACATCTTGTCGATGGAACCTGTGTGGAAGTTCTGGAGAAGAGAAAGAAACGAAGAGACAATGAAAGTGGTTTCCGAGGTGTCTTTTATCTGAAGAACAGCAACCGTTACCGTGTGGATATCGGATTCAAAGGGAAGCGGTATTATGTCGGACTTTTTGAAGATTATGACGAAGCAGTTCAGGCGCGTCTGGAAGCAGAAAATCTGATCCATAACAGTTTCATTAATATATGGAAGAAATGGTATCAGAAAGATCAGGAAGACCCCCAGTGGGGAAAAGAACATCCGCTTGTATTCAATGTTCGGAAAGTGAACGGAGAATTACAGGTAGAAGCAGGATGTCAGGAAATTAAGACTAGTTGAGATGGACAGAAATGATTCCTTGCAGTTTATCAGAATTAGATGAGCGGCAGGCAGGATTATACAGGAAGAAATCGTCGCGTCGCCGCGTTTCCAGTGTATATGGTCATAGGGAAAGAAGAGAGTCACAGAGAAAGAAATGATGAATGCAATGAATTCCCTGTGATATGGCGAAGTACACTTAAAATCAGGGAAAGTTGAGTGAATAAAGTTATGTGGTATGCAGTATGGGTGCGAAGTGGACAGGAAGACAGAATTCTGGAGTTATGTAAGACATTCCGTCATTATCATCCAGATGCATACGAGGAATGCTTTATCCCAACGTATGAAAAATATAGAAAAGTAAAAGGCCAGCCAACAAAACAGCTGGCTCATTTATTGCCTGGATATATCTTCTTTGTCAGTGACCATCCGCAGGAACTTCAGAAACTTCTGAAAAGAATTCCGGAGTTTGCAAAAACACTTGGTGATGATGATGGAGCAATTCCGCTGTATCAGGAGGAAGTAGAATTCCTTCAGAGATACACGGGTGATGAGAGGATTCTGAAGATGTCCGAAGGATATCTGGTTGGATCCGAACTGGTTGTAACAGATGGACCTCTGAAAGACTATCAGGGGAAGGTCATGAAGATCGACAGGCATAAACGGACAGCTGTGCTGGAACTGGAGTTTCTGGGAAGGGAGATGAAGGTGACGGTGGGGCTGGAAGTAGTGAGGAAAGTATAGAAGAAGTTTGATTGAAAATGTTTATGGAGACAAGATAGAAATGAGAAGTACCTATCAGAGAAAAGTGGATAAGAAGCAGATACCTACATGCAATATTATGGGCGTTAATATAGCGGCTATCAATATGGAATGGTTGTTGGAGTATCTGGATAAAAATCTGGATGATATAAAAGGAGATTATATCTGTGTGTCGAATGTTCACACGACAGTAACAAGCTATGAACATCCATCCTATTGTTCCATTCAAAATGGAGGACTTATGGCCATTCCAGATGGAGGACCACTTTCTTCTGTAGGCAGAAAACGTGGATATCAAAACATGGAACGAACAACGGGACCGAGTCTGATGGGAGAGATATTCAAAATCTCAGCGGAGAAAGGATACCGTCATTATTTTTATGGAAGTACAGAGGAAACACTAGAACTTCTTTATAAAAAGTTGAATGAAAATTATCCGGGAATTCAGATTGCAGGAATGTACAGCCCTCCATTTCGTTCGATGACAGAAGAGGAAGACAAGGCAATTGTAGAGAGGATTAATGAAGTGAATCCAGACTTCGTATGGGTTGGCCTTGGTGCTCCGAAACAGGAAAAATGGATGGCAGAACATCAGGGGAAAATTGATGGACTGATGCTTGGTGTCGGAGCTGGATTTGATTACTATGCAGAGAATATTAAACGTGCACCAGAGTGGATGCAGAAGAGCAATTTGGAATGGCTGTATCGGTTGATACAGGATCCAAAGAGATTGTTTAAGAGGTATTTAGTGACCAATACGAAGTTTATTTGGAATGCGGTTGTGAGGGAAAGATAATGGGTGAAGAATCAAAAAAACAAAATATATTGATTGTACATAATTATTATCAGATCCCTGGTGGTGAAGATACAGTTGTTGCTAATGAAAAAAAGATGTTGGAGAAACATGGACATAAAGTAACTTTATATAGTCGTAATAATGCAGAATTAAAGAAAATGCCAAGGCTTCGCAAAATCTTTCTTCCAATTACAACTGTGTTTAATCCAAGAACGTATAGAGATATAAAAAAATTAATAAAGCAAGAGAATATAGAAGTTGTTCATGTTCATAACACTCTTAATCTGGTGAGCCCAGCAGTTTATTATGCTGCAAGACGAATGAAAGTGCCGGTGGTACAGACAATTCATAATTTCCGTCTGCTTTGTCCTGGGGCAACTTTTTATAGAGATGGGCATATTTGTGAAGATTGCGTAGAGCATGGCTTAAAGTGTGCAGTAAGACACAGTTGCTATCGGGAAAGTAAAATTCAGACGTTGGCATGTGTACTTAGCACAGAATTTCATCGAATGACAGGGATTTACGGAAAAATTAATTACATTTGTTTGACTGACTTTAATAAGAAAAAATTATTGGAATTAAAGCAAATTAAACCAGAGAGAGTATTTGTAAAGCCTAATTTTGTTGAATGCAAAAATGAATTTGTTTCTGAGAAAGATAGAATGAATCAATTTGTTTTTGCAGGAAGATTAGATAAGCTAAAAGGAATTGACCTGCTTTTTGAAGCATGGAAGCGTATGGGAGCACACGCGCCTAAGCTGATTGTTTGTGGCACCGGCCCAATGGAAGACTGGTGTAAGTCGTTCATTAGAGAAAACGATGTGAACATTGAAATGCGTGGATTCGTGTCAAATGATGAGGCTCTAAAGATAATAGCAAACAGCAAAGCACTTGTATTGCCTACCCAGTGGTATGAAGGATTTCCGATGAGCATTGTGGAAGCATTTAGTGTTGGAACACCTGTCATTTGTTCTGATCTTGGAAATGCTGGAAGTGTCATAATAAATGGGATAACAGGAATGAAAATAGATTTTCATGATTATATACAAGTTAAGAAGGCATTAATGAATTGCTTTGCTATGTGTGATAGCACATATACTGAATATACTACAAACTATACCATACAAATTAATTATGAAATGCTAGTCAATGCTTATGCAGAAAGCAAAGTGTGATGAATAATCATAAAATAATAACATAGCTAGAGATAAGTTTTATCAATATCATTGGACAATTTACGTTATTTGAGACTCAAAAGTTTGCATCAGTCGGCTATTCCAGAATCTAAAGAATAAAATGTAGATAATAAGTGAAATTACAGTGATATTTAATGGAGTGTTGGTTTCGCTTAAAGTAATTTGATATGTATGAGTATGTCAAACTAGTCGTTAAAAAATATTACGTGAGAACATTGCTAAGGAGAGAAATAAAAATGGCAGATGATTATGGAAAGATAAAACGTATAGGAATGCTTGCCTATAGAAAAATAAGATATGAATTACAATATTTTGGATTGAATGTAGCAGAAGCTAACAAAGGAAATGAGATAATAAAACAGTTTATCGAATCTGCTAAACCAGGATTTGTAGGGAGAATAGGTGCAGTTGAAAGTCGTTATGTTAGTTCAGTGATAGAAAATAGAAAACCCACGAAAAGCAATCTGAGAAATTTGGAATTGTGCGCAGGTGTTTTTCCGTTGACAGATAGATCTATGGCAGACTTTTATAGGGAGTATACATGCGCATTAAGTCAAACAGATATTTTTGTAGCATGGAGTGTTCAAGGGGGAGGCACGTTGTTTCGAGAATATTGTCCTAAAGCAAAGCTAGTTGGATTTTATGCATTAGAACCTTTTTTCTATGATAATCCATGGACAGAGGCATTAGCACATAAGAAGGTATTAATTATCCATCCTTTTGTTAATACGATAAAACAGCAATATGAGAAGAGAGAATTATTGTTTGATAACAAAAAGATTTTACCAGAATTTCAAAAAATAGAATATGTCAAAGCAGTCCAATCGAACGCAGGGAATGATAAAGAAATTCAATTTGAAGATTGGCTTTCCGCATTGGATTTCATGAAAAGTGAAATAAAAAAGAAGGAATTTGATATTGCAATTATAGGAGCAGGATCTTATGGACTTCCATTAGCAGCGTATGTAAAAAAATTAGGAAAGCAGGCAATACACATGGCTGGAGTAACACAGTTGTTATTTGGAATTAGGGGAAAAAGATGGGATAATGACAAGTTATATCACACTTTTTTTAATAAGAATTGGTGTTACCCTTCAGTAGAGGAAACCCCTAAAGGGAACGGGCAGGTGGAAGGGGGAACTTATTGGAAATAACGAAAGGAGATAGAATGAAAGTATATGAAGCTGATTTATATCGTTGGGAAGGAGATATTTCAGTATTAAAAAAATTAAAATGGTTATTAGTACCGCGCTATAGGATTGTGTATTTAAAACGAAAATGCGAATTGCATGCGGATAAAAAGCATTATATTCGATTTCTATTTTACAGATTTTTCTATCAAATTCATATATCTATATATTCAACTGAAATAGGTAGAAGAGTAAAGATTGGAGAAGGATTCATTATTAGGCATCTTGGTGCAATAGCGATTCATAATGATGTGGTTCTTGGTAATAATGTAGAATTATTAAATGGTGTTACCATCGGATATGAGAGACGTGGAAAAAGACAAGGTGCACCTACGATAGGAAATAATGTTTGGATTGGTTCAAATGCAGTTATTGTTGGAAAAGTAGAAGTTGGTAGCGATATTCTAATAGCACCGGGGGCATTTGTGAATTTTGATGTTCCTGATCATAGTATTGTAATAGGCAATCCAGGAGTAATAATTAGGAAAGAAAATGCAACAAAAGGATATATGGATAATATTGATTATGGAGAAGTTGATGTATGAAAGAAATAAAAATATCGATTATTACAGTTTCATATAATTCTAGAGAAACGATTATTGATACATTAAAATCAGTACTGAAGCAAAATTACCGACCACTAGAATATATAATTATTGATGGTAAATCATCGGATGGAACATGTGAGGTAATAGAAGGTTATATAGGATTATTAAAAGAGCATGGGATTGAAGTGACATATATTAGCGAGAAGGATAATGGAATAAGTGATGCATTTAATAAAGGTATTTTATTAGCGACAGGGGATATAATTGGTATTATTAATTCTGATGATAAGTTGGCTAAGAATGCGTTATCTGTTTTAGCTGAAAATTATGAAGAAAATTTTGGCGTTTATTGTGGAGATTGTATTACATTTTCAAATCAAAATAAAACTGGTTTTGTAGTTAAACCAGATAGTAATTTTGAAAATTTAAAGAAAAATATGACAGTATATCATCCTTCAACATTTGTATCTAAGAAAGTTTATCAGAAATATGGACAATTTGATGTGAATATTAAATATTGTATGGATAGAGAATTGTTATTAAGATTTTTGGTAAATGGTGTGAAGTTTAAATATGTTGAAGCTCCGTTAGCTTGGTATAGAGAGGGTGGAACAAACCAAAAAAACTTTATTAAGACGCTTGATGAGAATGAAAATATATCGACGAGATATGGTACTAGTCCAATATGTGCAAGACTGAAACGATATTTAGATTATTATCATTATAAGGCCTGGTGTTTTGTTCAAAGAAATGGTTTAGAAAAATTGGTTCACAAGAAAAATATCAATGAAAAGTGAGGCGCTTGCATGAGAGAAGATTTTAAAGTAGTTCATCTTGTCTCGACAGATTCAGGAGGAGCTTATCGCGCTGCCAATAGAATTAATATGGCATTAAAACAGAATGGAGTTAATTCATCTATTGTAGTCTTGGAGAAAAAACATATGGACTCTCCCGTTATTGATGTGTTAAACAACAAAATAGAATTAGTTCTATTTAAAATACTTCGAAAGATAGACAGTTTTAGAATTAAAAGAATGAAGTTAACTTCATATATATATATAAGTTCACTGGGAGTTGATTTATTCCGTGTACGTGAGATAAAAGATGCTGATGTTATCAATATTCATTGGGTGAATGATGGAATGCTTTCATATAATGGATTAAAAAAATTATGCAACTCAGGAAAAATTATTGTATGGACAATGCATGATATGTATGCGTTTACAGCAGGATGTTATTATGATAAGTCTTGTGGGCGATACGCACAAAATTGTAATAATTGTCCGCTAGTAAGTAAAACTAGAAATGGACAACGTTATATTTCGGAAATGTATAGCAAAAAAAAAGCAGCATTTGAAGGTCACATATCGTTTATTGGATGCAGTAGATGGATGACATCATGTGCAGAAAGGAGTCAATTAACTAAACATCATATACTGAAGACAATACCAAATCCGATAGAAACAGATATTTTCTTACCAATTGAAAAGGGGAAAGCACGGACTTTTTTCCCAGAAATACCTAATGATGATAAAAGGATAGTTCTTTTTGGAGCAATGTCATCAACATCAGATCCAAGAAAAGGATATCAGTATTTGATTGAAGCACTTAACTGTATTTCTAATAAAGATGCTTATAGATTGATTGTGTTTGGCGGACCGCAAAATTATATGATACCAGTAGATATAGAATGTATTAGTGTAGGCCCAATTTTTGATGATAAAATACTTGCAGCCTTATATTCATTAAGCGATGTATTTGTTGCGCCATCCGTTCAAGAAAATCTATCAAATGCTGTAATGGAAGCACTAGCATGTGGTACACCAACAGTTGCTTTTGCAATAGGAGGAATGGCTGATATGATTGAGCAGAAAGTGACAGGTTATCTTGCTATTCCGTTTGATTCTAAGGATTTAGCTTATGGAATCCAACTGTGTTCCAGCAATAAGAAAATATTATCACCCTCATGTAGAGAAAAAGTTTGCAAAGAGTTTTCTTCAGAAAGAATAGGTCGATTATATAAGGAATTTTATTTACAAGAGCGATAAAGAGTGAAAGAGGAGAATTCAAAATGTTTGAGGTAGGACTGTTTTATGTTATAAG
>OGRO01000707.1_pt1 | contig 31191 bp, 29 predicted proteins | sample 1553451 | NCBI WGS metagenome assembly OGRO01 (sample SAMEA2580021, study PRJEB22360) | human gut metagenome | reverse complement strand
AATACTCCACCATATGTTTCAATACCTAATGATAGTGGTGTTACATCTAGTAATACTAGGTCTTTAACATCTCCTGAAAGTACTCCACCTTGGATTGCTGCACCAATTGCAACACACTCGTCTGGGTTTATTCCTTTATTTGGTTCTTTGTTTGTTATTTTTCTTACAGCTTCTTGAACTGCTGGAACTCTTGTTGAACCACCAACTAATAATACTTGGTCAATTTTGTCTGCTGTTAATCCAGCGTCTTTTAGAGCTTGGTTAACTGGTCCTGTTGTAGCGTCAATTAAATCTCTAATTAATTCTTCAAATTTAGCTCTTGTTAATGTTACATCTAAGTGTTTTGGTCCTGTGCTATCTGCTGTAATAAATGGTAAGTTAATGTTTGTTTGTCCTACACCTGATAATTCTATTTTAGCTTTTTCTGCTGCTTCTTTTAGTCTTTGCATAGCCATTTTATCTGTGCTTAAGTCAATACCATTTGATTTTTTGAATTCATCTACTAAGTATTTTATAATTCTATCATCAAAATCATCTCCACCTAGTCTGTTGTTTCCGCTTGTTGCTAGAACTTCAAATACTCCATCACCAATATCTAGTATAGATACATCGAATGTACCTCCACCTAAGTCGTAAACCATTATTTTTTGATCTTTGTCTTCTTTATCCATACCATAAGCAAGTGCTGCTGCTGTTGGTTCGTTTATAATTCTTAGAACTTCTAGTCCTGCAATTTTTCCTGCGTCTTTTGTTGCTTGTCTTTGACTGTCGCTAAAGTATGCTGGAACTGTAATAACTGCTTGAGTTACTTTTTGTCCTAAATAGTTTTCTGCATCTGCTTTTAGTTTTTGTAATATCATTGCTGATATTTCTTGTGGTGAGAATTCATCTCCATCTATTTTAACTTTTTCTGCTGTTCCCATTTTTCTCTTAATTGAAATAACTGTGTTTTCTGGGTTTGTAACAGCTTGACGTTTTGCTATTTGTCCAACTAATCTTTCACCATTTTTTGAAAATGCAACTACAGATGGTGTTGTTCTATTTCCTTCTGGGTTTGGAATTACTACTGGTTCTCCACCCTCCATAACTGCTACACATGAGTTTGTTGTACCTAAGTCGATACCTATAATTTTTGACATATTAAGTCATCCTCCTTTAAAATTTATATATTTTTAAAATTAATAACTAATTAATTTGCTACTATTACCATTGAATGGCGTATTACCTTTGGTCCTATTTTGTAGCCTTTTCTAAATTCTTCTTTTATAATTTTCTCACCTAAAGATTCATCTTGCACACTGCTTACTGCTTCGTGTATTGCTGGATCAAAAGGTTTTCCAACTGTTTCTATTGTTTCTACTCCAAATTTTGTGAATATATCTTGTATTTGTTTTACTACAAGTTCTATTCCTTGTTTCATATTTTCATCTTCTGTTTTAGCTTCTGCTGCCTTTTCTAGGTTGTCTAACACTGGTAAAAAGCTTGATACTATGTCTGCAAGTAATGAATTATATAAGTTTTCTCTTTCTTTAGTATTCCTTTTTTTGTAGTTTTCAAACTCTGCCATTACTCTTTTTAATCTATCAACTGTTTCTTCAAGCTCCTTTTCTGTTTTTGTAAGTTCTTCATTTTCGTCTTGCTTTGCTTCTTCCTTAACTTCTGGTTTGTTTTCTAGGTTTTCTTCTGACATTTTGTTATCATTCCTTTCCTTTACTCATCATTTTTGAATTTTTCATTCAATTTTTTGCTAATATATTTCATTACTGAAATTACTTTTGAATAATCCATTCTTTTTGGTCCTATAATTCCTATTGTTCCTAAGTCTTTGTTTCCTATTGTATGCTTAAATGTTACTACACTTAAATCTTTTAAAGCATCTTGTTCGTTTTCTTCGCCAATGTATACATTTATGTCTTTTGCTAAACCTGAATTTAGTATTTCCATTACTTGCTCTTTTGTATCAAGAATACTTAAAAATTTTCTTGCTGTATCAATTTTTCTAAACTCTGGAAAATCAAATACGTTGTTTGCGCCTTCTAAGTATATATGTTCAGACTGTTCAAGTGATTTGTTCATCTGTTTAATTATTGGTTTTATAACATCTACCTGATCTTCCATTGATTCTAGAATATATTCTTCCATTGGTTTATCTATTTTTGTAAGTGGTTTTCCAATTAATTTCTTTTTGAAAAGATAATTTAAACTTTCAACTTGGCTATCTGTTATGTCTTCATTATATTTGATAATTGTTTCCTTAATTGCTCCATTTTCTGTTAAAACAACAGCCATTAAAAGTCTATTTCCAAGTGAAATAAGTTTTACATCAGAAATGATGTTGTTACTTGCGTCTGGTCCTATTGCAACTGTTGTGTAGTGTGTAATTTCTGAAATTGTATCTGTTGCAATTTTTGTTAAGTCTTCAATTTCATTTACTTTTGTTTCAAGTTTAGATTTTATAAATTGTATTTCGTCTAAGCTAATTTTCTCATCATTTAAAAGCTCATCAACATAAAATCTATAACCTTTAGCTGATGGAATTCTTCCTGATGAAGTATGAGTTTTTTCAATATATCCTTGTTTTTCAAGTTCTGCCATATCATTTCTAATTGTTGCACTGCTGTAACCTAAGTTATAGTTTTCAACAATATTTCCTGAACTAACTGGCTCTGCCGTGTTAATGTATTCTTCAATTATTGCCTGTAAAACCTGTCTTTGCCTTTGTTCTAACATATCTCTCACCTCAGAAATTAGCAGTCCTTTTCTTGGACTGCTAATATAATACACCTTATTTTAGCAAATGTCAATAGATATTGCTAAAAATTTTTAAAATTTTTGTAACATTATTTTTTGTTTTTCATATATTATTTTTACATAATATATTGAATTTTTGCAATTTACAGTATATAATTTATATGTCTTAAATATGTTACATAAAGGAGAGAATATAATATGGATTTAAGTAATATAGAAAATTTGAAACAGTACAAACATATCCACCTTATTGGTATTGGTGGAATTAGTATGAGTGGAATTGCTGAAGTTTTACATAATTGGGGAATCCTTGTAACTGGTTCAGATTGTACTAAAAGTAAAATAACAGATAGATTATCTAGTCATGGAATTTTTATTTCTATTGGGCACAATACAAATTTAGTTGAAAAGGCAGATTTTGTAATATATTCTGCTGCTATTAAACAAGATGATCCTGAACTTATATGTGCTAAAACAAATAATATTCCAGTGGTTGAAAGAGCAGATTTTGTTGGATTTTTAACAAGAATTTATGATAACACAATAGGTATTGCTGGAACACATGGAAAAACTACTACTACATCTATGATTTCATTATGTTTCCTTGAAGCTGATTTAGACCCAAGTGTTCAAGTTGGAGCGATGCTTAAGGATATAGGTGGAAATTATAGAGTTGGTAATAGTGATTTCTTTATACTAGAAGCTTGTGAATATGTAGAAAGTTTCTTGAAATTTAGTCCTCAAAGTGCGGTTGTAACTAATATAGATAACGACCATCTTGATTATTTCAAAACTTTTGATAATATTAAGCACGCTTTTGAAAAATATGTTAATTTATTACCTAAGGATGGATTTTTAGTTACAAATGCTGACGATCCAGACTGCTTGAGTTTAAGAAAAAATACATCTGCAAAGGTTATTACATTTGGTATACAAAACGGTAAAGCAAATTTTGTTGGTAGAAATATTGTATATGATGTAAACGGATTTGCAAAATTCGATGTATATAGAAACAATTCTTATTTTGGAGAGTTTAAACTTTCTGTTCCAGGTCTTCATAATGTTTACAATGCCCTAGCTTGTATTGCTATGTGTTCAAATTATGGTATTGCAAAACAAATATTAAAGACTGCTTTGCTTAAGTTTAGAGGTGCTAATCGTAGATTTGAATATATTGGTTCATACAGTAACATTGATGTTTATGATGATTATGCTCATCATCCTAGTGAAATTGCTGCTACTGCAAAAGCAATGAAGAATAAACCATATCGTCAATCTTGGGTTGTTTTTCAACCACATACATATAGTAGAACTAAAGAATTATTATCTGATTTTGCCGAGGCTCTACTTGATTTTGATAACATAATAGTAACAGACATTTATGCTGCTAGAGAAACTAATACTTATGGTATTTGTTCTAAGGATTTGGTAAATAAAATTAACGAATATGGTAAAAATGCATTATATATTTCTAATTTTGATGATATTGCATCTTATATAAGAGGTCATGCTTGTCCTCATGATTTAATATTAACTATGGGTGCTGGAACAGTATGGGAAATTGGTAAAAAGATTTTAGAATAAAATTAAAGTAATGGAAGTTTTAATTTCCGTTACTTTAGAGTGTTTGCAAATAGGGAGTTTATGAGCTTCCTATTTTTTATATTTTAACTACAAATTTTGTTCCTTTTGGAGTATTGTTATATACTTTAATTGTTCCACCATGTGCCTTAACTATTGTTTGTGCTATTGCTAATCCAAGCCCAGTTCCTCCTGTTTCTCTGGTTCTAGCTTTATCTGCTCTATAGAATCTTTCAAAAAGATGTTTTTTCTGTTCATCACTAATTCCAATGCCTTCATCTGCAACCTCGATAGTTGCTTTTCCATCTTTGCAGTGAGTAATTACCTTTATGTTTTCTCCCTCTTTGGTGTATTTTATTGCATTGTCTAGTAATATTATTAAAAGTTCTGTTATTTTGCTTAAATCTATGTTTACTTCTTTATTGCAGTTTAATTCTAATTCTAGCTTTTTATTTTGCATTTGAGCATATTCTATATAGGGTGAAGCTACTTCTTTTACTACATCATCAATATTTTTTAATTCTTTTTTTATTTCTAATTGATTTGAGTCTGCGGTTGCTAATATCATTAGTTCTTTTACAAGTTTTGTAAGCCTTCTTGTTTCATTAATAGTTAAACTAATATCTTCTGATTTATCTATTATTCTGCTTTCTGGTTCTTTTAGTAATAATTGTTGCTTTGCTTGTATTATTGTAAGTGGTGTTCTAAGCTCATGTGCAGCATTTTGAACAAATTCTGTTTGCTTTTCCCATGCTTGAAAGATTGGTTTTAAAGTTTTTCTAGATAAAATATAGCTTGCAATAATTGAAGTTATAATGATTATTGTACTTAATCTAAAAAGTCTATGCCTTAAATTAATCAAGCTTTCATTTTCTCCATCAACATTTGCGAGTAATTGTACATACCTAAGCTCATTTGCTGTTGAATACGCTACTGTTGTTATTCCTCTATAATTATATTCGGCATTTAGCTTAATTGAATATATTGTATTTATTTTGTTTTTATCAAATTCAACATCACTAATGTAATCATATAATCTACCAATGCTCTCTTCATTAATTATGTTTCCTTTTAAATCTCTAATAATATAGATAATTCTTGGACTTAAAATCATTATTTTGTTATTCCAATTTTTATTTGCGAAGTTTTGTAATTCTGTATCTATTTCTTTATATAATAGTTGCTCTGCTCTTTTGTATATTAAAACATCAAACACTAAAACTAAAATGGTAAAAACTGCAAATGTATATACCATATTTTTTATTAATTGTTTTTTTATATATTTCTTTTCTTCCATCTTCAATTTCCTTTTAAAATAGAACGACTGTTAAGGTCGTCCTATGGTTTTAAATTATTCTAAATCTATTCTGTTAAATAATAGCTCTAATTCATTTACTTTTATGTCTCCACTTAGTGTTATTGGTTCCCACTTGAATTCTGGTAAACTAAGCATTTTCTTTATTTTCTTTGATGTGTTTGGCATAAATGGTGCTATTAAATTTGAAATGTTTGCAATAATATATGCACATGTATATGTTATATTGTTAAATTCTTCTATGTTTTCCTTTGCTTTTTTCCATGGTTCATTTTCATCATAATATTTATTTGCATATCCTATATATTCAAATATTTCATCTATTGCTGCTTTAAGTTCTGCCTGTTCTATAAGGTTTCCAACTTTTTTGTATAATTTTTCTGTTCTTTCGATAATGCTTGAATCAACTGTTGCTTCTTTTATAATTCCATCAAATTTTTTGTTTATAAAAGATAAATTTCTATTTACAAAATTTCCTAACATTCCTACTAAAAATTTATTATGTGTTTGTACAAATAGCTCCTCAGTAAAGTTCATATCCTTTTTTTCTGGTCCATTTGAAATCATATAATATCTTATACTATCTACATCAAATTTTTCTACTAATTCATCTACTGTTACTAAATTGCCTTTGCTCTTTGACATTTTTGTGTCGTTCATGTTTACATAACCACTTGATACAATGTATTTTGGTAGTTGGTATCCATTACCTATTCCAAGCATTAATGCTGGAAAGATTATTGTGTGGAATGGTATATTGTCTTTTCCATGTACATAATATGTTGATAAATTTGGATTATCTTTGCTCATGAATTTTTCAAAATCAATTCCACGTTCTTCAGCAACTCTTTTAGCTGTTGTTAAGTATCCTAAAACTGCTTCTATCCATACATATATTCTTTTATCTTCATAACCTGCTACTGGAACCTCAATTCCCCATTCTAGCTGTCTTGTAGCTGCTCTATCAATTAATCCATTATTTAAGAATTTTCTAGATTCACCAACTGCTTGTTTTCTCCAAGTATTTTCACTTGCTTGTATTAAGTCTTCAATTTGTTTTTGAAATGCTGATAATTTGAAGTATAAATGCTTGTTATCTTTTAAAACTGTAGGTTCTCCACATTCTTTGCAGTGCTTGTCTTCAACTTCATCTGCGTTTAAAGTTGTTAAGCAGTCGTCACATTGTTCTCCAGTTGCCTTTCCTCCACATTTTGGGCAAGTTCCTACAATTTCTCTATCTGATAAAAATTTGCCACATTTTTCACAATAGTCTTGTTTTACTGTTTTTTCATATATATATCCATTTTCAATTAATTTCAAAAAATATTCTTTAACTTGTTTTTTGTGTTCTTCTTGAAATGTTGCTGCATACATATCATATTCAAAGTCCATTGCAGTAAAGCTTTTTATAAATGCTTCATGGTATCTTTTTGCTATTTCTTCTGGTGTTGTGTTTTCTTTTGCAGCTCTTATTGTAATTGGTGTGCCATGTGAATCTGTGCCAGATACATATATTACATTATCGCCATTTCCTCTAAAATACTTTGCAAGTACATCTCCTGGTAATAATGCAGCTAGATGCCCAATATGCATAAAATAATTGGCATAAGGCCATGCTCCACCTATTAATATATCTTTTTTCATATTAATCAATTCTTCCTCTCTTTTTTGAAATCTACTACCTTAATATTATAATCAATTTGGCAGAAAAAATCAATAGTTTTACAAAATGTGGTTATACATTTTATGTTTTTTGTTTCAAAATTCGTTGCTATTTTTATATTTTTCAATACATATGCTGCAAATATAGTAAAAAAATTGTGAGATATTTTTTCATTTTAGAGCTTCAATTTCTTCTTTACTTAAACCAGTTACTTTTGCAATAAAATCTATACTAGCTTTTTCTTTAATCATGTTTCTTGCTATTTCTATGCTTTTATTTTTTTCTCCTTCAGCCTTGCCTTTAGCTTCACCTGCTGCCATGCCATCTGCATATCCAGACTGTCTTATATTCATTTCGTCTCTTATGGCTTTTAAACGTAATTCGTATAATTCTCTCTCTTCTGGATTCATTGCTAGTTTTTCTAGCTCTTTCTTCGCTTTTTCTATTTCTTCGTTTTTACTCTTAGCCATTTCTATTTTTCCCTCCTCACCACATATTAGACATAACCATTGGTCTAACTTGCTACTCATGTCTGGGTTTTTTTGTCTAAATTTTGGCAGTTCTATAAAATGCATTTCTAGGTCATCTGTTGCATATTTGTCTTCCACTATGTATCCCATATCTACCTGTTCATTCTCTTTACTTTCCTCAAATTTCATTCTTGCTACTGAATGATAACTGTTTCTTTTGTAAAAGTTAAAGTTCAGTATATTTATTACTGCAACCTTTTTTACTTTTATATATGTGTCTCCTTCTTTTAGTTGTTCTGAATAAAGTTTTGTTAGATATGTAGGACTTCTCTTATTTATATTGTATTGATTTTGTACTTGCATTTCTACTTCTGTTATTTCGTCTCCATTTACTTCTGCCCTGATGTCTAATAATCCTATTTTCCCATCTTTCATATTTTTTGGAATTTCTGGATTTTGTATAGTAATACTATTTATTTCAATATCCAAAATAGCTTCTAAAAAATCCTTTAGTATTGATTCATTTCCATTCCTTCCAAATACTCTTTTGAATGCATAATCTACTGTTAGTTGCATTCTTTCTGTCTCTTTATTTTGCTTTTTTGTCATAAGCATCTTCCTTTCTATTGTAACAGATTTTTTTTTATTATTCAACACCTTGGGATTAATTTTGGATAAAAAAATATTAGATATAACCCATTTTTGAACTTTGTTTTGACCTTTAGAAAATTTAGTCAAAGATTCTATTTACAATGTAACTAATATATCACACAATTTGCCATTTTGCAACAAAAATCGTTCGTCAAATTTCTACTTTTTTTGACAAACGATTTTGTTTGTGGTCTCACACTCTTGGCCTAACAGCTTGGTGCTATTGGCTAATTGTGTATCCATTTGTGGAATCGTAAGATAATTTTATGCCTGTTTGTAGATAGACTACGGGGCGAACACCGCTATCACCGCTGAAATAAGATGAGTCATCAGAGTTGTACAAGTCGTAGTCGACAAGTTTGTCACTGCTATCAAGGTACGCATTAAAATTCACACGATTAGTAAGGAAGCTAAGGTAACGGGACGCCAGCCAGTATTTAGTGTCCGCATGGCTTACACTTGTATCTAAAGTTCTGCTTCCGCTATAAGCATATTGATACAATGTTACGCTTGGGTTTGATTCCGTTAATTCATTCCATGTATAGCTTGCTTCTGTTTCTTGTGTTGAATTACTTGCGTCTAATGCCATATATTTGAATGTACTATATTTTCCTCCTATTGTACTTGTTCCATCTGGTGCTATATTTGCTTCATAGCAATATACTTTTGCTTCTGTATCTCCACTGTGTGTCTCCAAGGCATACGTATACAATGCTGTTCTGGTTAATGCTCCATATCCTAAATCTTCCATTTTAAAGCTTCTGCCTCCACTTGTGGTGAATTTAGTCTTATCCGCATATTTACCTTGTCCATATATTGCTCCTATTTTATTTAGTTCATTTACAAAATTTGTATAGCCTGTCTGTCCTCGTAATCTCAAATATGTAAAGCCACTTTTGGTATATCCGCCACTTACTGGCTGAACTATATTCTTTGTGGTTATTTTTATTTGGTTTCCTTCTCCACCTAATACTATCCATTCTATTCCACTATTATTTACAACTGAATATGTTGCATCTGAATCTGATGAATCTGTGCTTCCTCTAGTTGTTTTTAATGAGGTATAGCTTGGCATTGTTGACAATGCATTTCCATCTGTACCAATATATTCATGGTAGTTTATTTTAGCACCTATTACTAGTGCACTTTGGCACACTGTGCATTTCCCATTCAAATACTCGTGTTTTTCTGTTATTAATTTTTCTCCACATTTTGTACATTTTATTGTGTGTGTTCCATCTCCATTATCTGTTGCAGTTGTAGATGTATGTTCACATGTTGTTTCTCCACCAGTTGTGTTTCCTCCTGTTGTATTTCCGTCTGATGGATTTTCTTTATTCCAAGAGCTTAGTATATCATCCATTTCGTTATACTCTCTTTTGACTGAATCTGTTCTTCCTTCGCCATCTTCAAGCTTGCTAGTTATTTCGTTTTCTGCATTTTTTACTTTTGTAATTGTATCTCTATGTAGTGCTATATTTATTGTTACTAATGTTAATAAAGCTAGAATTACAACTGTTGCCACAAGCGATAATAATGTTATTCCTTTGTCATTTTTCATTTTTTTCTCCTTTGTTGGTTGTTTATATGCAACCTTTTTATTTATAATTTTATTATATTTTATATTTAATTTTTTGTCAATTATTTTTTTAATTTTTTTGTTATATTATGTTGCTTTAGAAACTTTTAGCATTCTTTTTGCATATTATATAGTATATAAAATAAAAAAGGAGGAATTCATAATGTTTAGCAAATGCTGTAATTGCAACAGCAATAGTAACTGTAATTGGAATACTAATAATACAAATGTTGCTTCTGAATATGAAGACTGTTTAGAAGAAACCTGTTCTAATGTTGAAAATACATTGGGATTGTATGATGAATGTCAATGTGGTTTTGATAATTTTAGTCCTTTTCCTGAAAATCCGGTTTTAGGTCAAAGTTATGTTCCTATTCAAGTTATGGATAGAACATTTATTCCATGTGTTGGATTAAAAATGGGAACTGTTTTTCCTGAGCTTGTAAGCCCTTATATGCCAGGTCAGTCTATGTGTGAAATGGAATATCTAAAAAGAAGAAATACTATTGGGGAGGGATGTAATCAATGTTAAATACTAGTAATATAAATAATGATTGTAATTACCAATGTAATTGTGGTGAAGATGAAGTTCAAGAAGCTGTTTTGCCTAGTATGGAACTACCAGAAATAAAGGAATGTCCTAGAGATTGTAAGCGTGAAGAAATGATTATGAAAATTAGAGAATTAGATTTCGCAGTTGAAGACATTGCTTTATATCTAAATACCCATCCAGATGATAGAAGAGCTTTATGTTTGCATAATACTTATGCAAAACAATTAAGGGATGTAAAAGATAAATATCAAAGAGTTTATGGGCCTTTAACTATTGATTTTCTTTGTAATAAATGGAGATGGCTTGAAACTCCATGGCCATGGGAAAGGGGGAATTATTAATGTGGACTTATAATAAAACTTTACAATATCCAATAAATATAAAATGTCCAAATCCAAAGCTTGCAAAGATAATAATATCACAATATCGGTGGTCCAGATGGAGAGCTTGCTGCTTCTCTTAGGTATTTATCTCAAAGATTTGGTATGCCTGACCAAAAGGCTAAAGCTATTTTAAATGATATTGGTACAGAGGAATTAGCCCATTTGGAAATGGTTGGAACTATTGTTCATCAATTAACTGATGGTGCAAGTATAGAGGAAATTCAAAAGGCTGGATTAGGTCCTTACTATACAGACCATGGTGTTGATGTGTATCCTCAATCAGCTGCAGGAGCACCATTTACCGCTGCATATATTGCTTGCAAAGGAGATCCTATAGCAAACCTACAAGAAGACTTAGCTGCTGAACAAAAAGCTCGTGCAACATATGAAAAGTTAATAGACTTGGTTGGAGATGATCCAGATGTATTAGACCCACTTCGTTTCTTAAGAGAAAGAGAAGTTGTTCATTTCCAAAGATTTGGTGAAGCTTTGCGTGGTGTTCAGGAAAAACTTGCTGAAAAAAAATATTATACGAATGATAATAACTGTATGTGTAATAGATAGTTTTAAAGGAGCCAGATTTTTGGCTCCTTTTTATTACTTTAAACTATTTATTCTTTGTTCTATTGTTGCTAGCATTTCGTTAAATTTTTCAAGTTTTGTTTTTTCTTCTTCAACTTTAGCAGCTGGTGCTTTTGCCAAAAATCCTAGGTTTCCAAGCATTTTGTCTGTTTTTTCTTTTTCTATTAGTATTTTTTGTTTTTCCTTTTCAAGTCTTTCCTTTTCCTCAGCTATATCTACTAAATCCTCAAATGGCATAAATACTTCAAGCTCTTGAGTTACTACATTTACTGCATTTTGTGGTATATCTGTTTTTTCTGTTTTAATTTCTATCTCTTCACTAAAACCTAATTTCTTTATAAAGCCTTCTGATTCTTTTATTACATTTACGTATTCTGGTTTTGCAATAAAAATTAGTTTTGATTTTTTTGATGGATGTACATTCATTTTTGTTCTTACATTTCTTATTCCTGTTATAACTTCTTTTATTTGTTCAATTTGTTCTTCTTCTTGTTTGAAGTTTAATTTTTCGCTATATTCAGGGTATTTTGCTATCATAATGCTTTCATCTTCGTTATATAATTTGCTATAAATTTCTTCTGTTACAAATGGCATAAATGGGTGTAATAGTTTTAAAGCGTCTCCTAATACTTTATTTAGTACATATTGTGCTGTTTTTCTTGTTTCATCTTCTTTATTGTATAATCTAGTTTTTACAATTTCTATGTACCAGTCACAGAATTCGTTCCATATAAATGTGTATATTTTATCAAGTGCAACTCCTAAATCATAGTTATCCATATTGGTTATAACTTCTTTTGATAAAGCATTTAGTTTTGATATTATCCATTTATCTTCTATTTGAAGTTTGATATTTTGTATATCAGTTTTTAAGTATTCTTTGTCTGCGTCTTCTAAATTCATTAATACAAATTTTGCTGCATTCCAAATTTTATTTCCAAAATTTCCTGCTGCTTCTAGCTTTTCTGGCATAAATCTCATGTCGTTTCCAGCTGATGTTCCAGATACTAATGAGTATCTTAAACTATCTGTTCCATATTTTTCTATAATATCTAGTGGATCTATTCCATTTCCTAAGCTCTTAGACATTTTTCTACCTTGGCTATCTCTTACTATACCATGGATAAATACATCTTTGAATGGAACTTCTCCCATTTGTTCTAATGATGAAAACATCATTCTTACTACCCAGAAGAATATTATGTCATAGCCTGTAACTAGTGTGTTTGTAGGGAAAAATGTTTTTAGGTCTTCTGTTTCTTCTGGCCAACCAAGTGTTGAAAATGGCCATAGTGCTGAGCTAAACCAAGTATCTAATGTATCAGGGTCTTGTACTAAATTTGTGCTTCCACATTTTGAACATTTTTCTGGTTTATTAATTTCTACATTTATTTCTCCACAATCTTTGCAATAATATGCTGGTATTTGGTGTCCCCACCAAATTTGACGTGATATACACCAGTCCTGTATGTTTTCTAGCCAGTTAAAATATGTTTTTTCAAATTTTTCTGGTACAAATCTTGTTTTTCCTGTTTTTACCGCTTCTATTGCTGGTTTTGCTAAGTCTTTCATAGCAACAAACCATTGGTCTGATATTTTAGGTTCTACTGTACAACCACATCTATCATGTTTTGCAACATTATGTACATAATCTTCTATCTTTACTAGTGCACCAATTTCTTGTAGTTTTTCTACTATTTTTTCTCTTGCCTCATACATATCTAATCCCTTATATTCAGGAACTAAATCATTCATTTTGAAGTTTTCATCAAAAACTTCTATTATTTCCAAATTGTGTGAAAGTCCTGCTTGGTAATCATTTGGATCATGTGCTGGTGTAATTTTAACTGCTCCTGTTCCAAATTCTTTTTCAACAAATTCGTCTGCTATAATTGGTATTTCTTTATTCATTATTGGTAGTATACATTTTTTTCCTACTAAATCTTTGTATCTTTCATCTTCTGGATTAACTGCAACTGCTGTATCTCCAAGCATTGTTTCTGGTCTGGTTGTAGCTACTGTTAAATATCTGTCTTCCCCTACTACCTTATATCTTATATGCCAAAGATGTGTTGGTTTTTCCTCATATACGGCTTCTGCATCTGATATAGATGTATTACAGCATGGGCACCAGTTTATCATTCTTTTGCCTTTATATATTAAACCTTTATCATATAATTTTTTAAATACAACTAAAACTGCTTTTGAAAGCCCTTCGTCCATTGTGAATCTTGAGCGTGACCAATCCGCTGAACATCCTAATCTTTTTTGTTGTTTTACAATAGTTCCTCCATATTCTTCTGTCCATTTCCATGCTTCTTCAAGGAATTTTTCTCTTCCTAAATCGTGTTTATCTATTCCTTCTTTTTTTAATTTTTCTACTATTTTTACTTCTGTTGAAATAGCTGCATGGTCTGTTCCTGGAACCCATAAAGTATTATATCCATTCATTCTTTTATATCTAATTAATATATCTTGAAGTGTTCCATCTAATGCATGCCCCATATGTAACTTTCCTGTAACATTTGGTGGTGGCATCATTATACAATAACTACCTTTTTCTTTATTTCCACTTGGTTTAAAATATCCTTTATTTTCCCAATTTTCATAGATTTTTTCTTCAAATTCTTTTGGTTCATATTTTCCTTCTAGATTATGATTACACATATTGCATCTTCCTCTCTTTATTCAATGAATAGTTAATAATTTTACCTAAATTATTAACTATTCCATACTTTTTTATTAATTCTAAATTTAATTCATATAATCGCGTAAACGTTTGCTTCTACTTGGATGTCTTAGTTTTCTTAGGGCTTTTGCTTCTATTTGTCTTATTCTTTCTCTTGTAACTTCAAATTCTTTGCCAACTTCCTCTAGTGTTCTAGCTCGTCCATCTTCTAATCCAAATCTTAATTTTAGAACTTTAGCTTCTCTTGGTGTTAATGTGTTCATTACTTCATCTAATTGCTCTTTCATAAGTGTAAATGATGCTGAATCTTGTGGTGCTGGGCTGTCTTCATCTTGTATAAAGTCTCCTAAATGGCTATCATCTTCTTCACCTATTGGTGTTTCCAAAGATACTGGATCTTGAGCTATTTTTTGAATTTCCATAACTTTTTCCACTGGTAAATCCATTTCTTTTGCGATTTCCTCTGGGCTTGGTTCACGGCCTAATCTTTGTAGTAATAGTCTTGATGTACGTATTAATCTATTTATTGTTTCTACCATGTGTACTGGAATTCTTATTGTTCTTGCTTGGTCAGCTATTGCTCTTGTTATTGCTTGTCTTATCCACCATGTTGCGTAAGTACTGAATTTATATCCTTTTGTGTAATCAAATTTTTCTACTGCTTTTATTAAGCCCATATTTCCTTCTTGTATTAAGTCTAAGAATAATAATCCTCTACCAACATATTTTTTTGCAATACTAACAACTAATCTTAGGTTTGATTCTGCTAATTTTTGTTTTGCCTCTTCGTCTCCTTTTAAGATTCTTTTAGCAAGTTCAAGTTCTTCATCAAATGAAAGTAATTGTATTTTTCCTATTTCTCTTAAATACATTCTTACTGGGTCGTCTGTATTAACTCCTTCAAATGACATTGAATCTATATTATCTAATTTTAAGTCTTCAACCTCTTTTAAATCATCTAAATCTGGTTCTTCTATATCATCTTTTAAAACATCAACACCCATTTCTTCCATTGCATCAAAAACTTTATCTATTTGTTCTGGGTTTGCTTCTCCAAGTTCTGTTGCTAGTTCACCATAGGTAATATTTCCTTTTTCTTTAGCCTTTTTTATAATATCTGTTACTTTTTTTTCTGTGTTTTGTTCCGTATTTTCTTGTTCTGCATTTTCTTGTATATCTACATTTTTTTCTTCTTCCATATTATCCTCCTTTATTGGGAAAAAGCCTATTTAATCATTTTCTTTTCTATTATTATTTTATTAATTTCTTCAATTATTTTTTCTTTTTCTTCTTTACTCAAATTAGGTTGTTGCTCTTTTTCAAGCAATTCCATTTTTCTATTATCCAGTTTTTCTATTTTATATGTATTAATAACATTTCTTATTGCTTTTTCGTCATTATCTATTTGATATTCGTCTGCCATTATTTCTGTTAGTCTACTCATTGTTTCTTCATCATCAATAAAATAATTTAATACATTATTTATATTACTATTTCCTTTTTCGTATTCTTCATACAATTTTTTTAGTATTTTTTTATTAATTTCTGATTTAAAGTCATCTAGTTTTATTTCTTGTTCTATTTTTTGCCATAATTTTTTTTCTTGAATTAATAATGCTATTATGGCTTTTTCTCTGTCTATAAGTTTTTTATCTATATTTTCTTTTTTTATAACTTGCCTTGGTTTTCTTTCTAGTACTTTTGTTGTAACAATTTTGTCATTTGTTTTATTTATCTCGGCATAAAGTGCTTCTTTAGATATCTTGTATTCATTTGCAATTTTGTCTATATATATTTCCTGTTCAATTTTGCTACTAATTGTTGTTATTAGTTTAGCTGTTTCCTTTAAGAATTTTATTTTATCATTCACATTAGTTAAATCTAAATTTTTTTTCAACACTTTTACTTTGAATTCTATTAATGATATTGCATTTTCCACTAATAAATTAAAACGTCCATTGCCATATTTTATAACATATTCATCAGGGTCTTTTGCTCCCTCCATTTGTAGTATTCTAACATCGCATCCTACATTTTTTAGTATTTCTAATCCTCTTAATGTTGCGGCTTGCCCTGCTCCGTCTGAATCGTAAGAAATAACCACTTTTTCTGTATATTTTCTAAGTAATCTAGCTTGTCCTTCTGTTAGAGCTGTTCCGTAATGATGCTACAACATTAGGTATTCCTCTTTGATGCAAAGATACTGCGTCCATATAGCCTTCTACCATTACTATTTTACCCATATTTGCGTTTTTAGCAACATTCATTGCATATAGGTTTCTACCTTTACTGTATACAATTCCTTCTGGTGAGTTTATATATTTTGGAAGTGAATTATCTAAAACTCTTCCTCCAAATGCAATATATCTATTTCTTATGTCTTGTATTGGAAACATTAATCTGTTTTTGTATACATCACTATATCCATAACTGGTTTTTTTTACTAAATTTGATGCTAATATTTGCTCTTCTGTAAATCCTTTGCTTTTTAGCAATCTGTATACTTCATTATTTCCTGTTGAATATCCTATCATGAATTTTTTTAATGTGTTATTATCTAGTTTTCTTTTCTTTACATATTCCTGGGCTGGCTTAGCTGTTGGCATATATAGATTTTGATGATAGAAATTTGCAATAAGTTCGTTTATTTCAAAGACTTTTTGCTTTAAAAAATCTCTTTTTGTTTCATTTGCATTATCTGTTGTTGGCAATGCAATTCCAGATTTTTCTGCAAGTATTTCTATTGCTTCTTTATAATTTACATTTTCAATTTTGCATATAAAAGTAATAACATCACCACCAACTCCACAACCAAAACAATGAAATATTTGTTTATCTGGAGAAACAGAAAAAGAAGGTGTTTTCTCTTTGTGAAAAGGACACAAACCTGAGAAATTTCTACCGCTTCTTTTTAATACTACATATTGTGATATGATGTCTACAATGTCGTTATTAACTTTTATTTCATCAATAAGACTCTCACTATATCGCACCATTTTTTAGCACCTTTCCTACAATATATTATTCGACATAAAGTTTTTTTTACCTTCTAGTATTTACATAATTCGTTTTATTGTTTTAAAAATTTTTTTGTGTTTTTATTTCTGTATTATAATATGTATATTTTGCTTTACTTAAGCTAATAATATTATTATAATTTTTTAGGAGGTGCTAATATGTCTGATAACAAAAAGCATAAAAAGAAAAACAAAAATAGCAACAAAAATATAGAGAATAATAATTGTTCAAACGAGAGAACAGAAAATAATAATCGTAAATAAAGAATAAAGGTAGCTAAGCTACCTTTTACTATCTTAAAGATTCTTTAGAATCATCAACTAGTTTTTGTGCTTTAGCTAGTTTAGCTCTTGCACTGCCTGATAAACTCATTGCTGCATATACTACTTGAGAATGATCCATATCATCTGTTACTTTTAAATTCTTAATAAATTCCTTTGTTTCTCTGTTGTTTCTTTCTGCTTCAGCATAAATCTCTCTTGTTCTTCCTGATGTGTTCATTGCTGCAAATACTTTGTTTTCATCAGGTTCATTGTTTGTTTGGCTTAATTGTTCTAAAAATTCTTTTCTTTTTTCTGTCATATAAATAACCTCCTAGTAAATTTAAGATATGTATATTATACTATACTTTTTCATAAAAGTAAAATTTTCAAAATTTACTTTATTTTTCAACATTTTTATAATATAATATTAGTGTTTAAGAAGAAGGGATGATTTTAATGAAAAAATATAAATTAGCTTTAGTTGGTGCAACTGGATTAGTTGGAAGAACAGCTATTAAAGTTTTAGAAGAAAAAAATTTGCCAATTTCTGAGTATGTTTTTTTTGCTTCTAAGCGTTCTGCTGGAAGCATTATGGAGTTATTTGGTCATAACTATATTGTAAAGGAATTAAATGAAAATTCTTTTGATGAAGGATTTGATTTTGCAATTTTTTCTGCTGGTGGTGAAGTTTCAAGAAAATTTGCTCCTATTGCTGCTTCTAAGGGTTGTATTGTAATTGATAATAGTAGTACATTTAGAATGGATAAAGATGTTCCTTTAGTTGTTCCTGAGGTAAATAGTGAGGATATAAGTTTAAATAAAGGCATTATTGCAAATCCTAATTGTTCTACTATTCAAGCTGTAGTTGCCTTAAAACCTTTGGATGATAAATATAAGATTAAAAGAGTTGTTTATTCAACATACCAAGCAGTTTCTGGAGCAGGTCAAAAGGGAGTTCAAGATTTACAAGACACTCTAAATGGCTTAGAGCCTAAGAAATTTCCTTATCCAATAGCTAATAACTGCTTACCACATATAGATAGTTTTACAGAAAGTGGCTACACAAAAGAGGAAATAAAAATGATTAATGAAACAAGAAAAATTTTACATAAACCAGATTTATTAGTAACTGCAACCTGTGTAAGAGTTCCTGTTGTAAATTCTCACAGTGAATCTATTAATATTGAATTTGAGAATGATTTTGATTTGGCAGAATTAAAAAAAGTTCTAAAAAATAGCCCTGGAATTATTGTTCAGGATAATCCAATGGAAAACATATATCCTTTTTCAACTCATGCAACTGGCTCTGATGAAGTATATATTGGTAGAATTAGACGTGATGATAGTGTTCCTTACGGAGTAAATATTTGGGTTGTTGCAGATAATGCTAGAAAAGGTGCTGCAAGTAATGCTATCCAGATTATGGAGAAAATGATAAAATAGTTTTTAACTATTCATCTGTTTTACCATTATTTCTCCAAATACAGCATAACCTTTGAGTGGATTATTGACAAGGACATGTGTTATTGCACCAATAAATTTGCCATTTTGCAGGATTGGTGCTCCACTCATTCCTTGAACAATTCCTCCTGTTTTTTCAATTAATTTTTCGTCTGTTATTTCTATTAACATACTTTTGTTGTCTTCTTGATTATTTTTATAGATTTTCTTTATTTCTATTTCATATTCTTTTCTTATTCCATCTTCCAATGTTAATAATATTTGTGCTTTTCCTAGTTTTATTTCTTCCTTTAACGCAACATTTACAGAGTTTTCTTCATTTATTCCTAAACTGTTGGTTTCATTTAGATTACCATATATTCCAAATTTAGTGTTTAAGTTTATTTTTCCAATTACTTTTTCCTCATTTAATGTTCCTCTTATTTCTCCTGGATTTCCTTTTTCTCCTTTTTTTATTTTTGTTACTGTACTTGTTGTAATTTCACCGCTTCCCAATGTTATTAACTTATCAGTATCTCTATCTACTATTCCATGCCCTAATGTGGCTATTTTACCGCTCCTTGGCTCATAATATGTTGCAGTTCCAATACCGGCATGCTCCATCTCTTACCCATAATCCTATTTTATATTTATCGTCTTTTGTTTTTACTGGTTCAATATTGGTTATATATTCTGTTCCTTCTCTTAGATATTTTACTTCAACATTTTGTCCTTGTGATTTGTTTACACATTCTATTAGTTCTTCTGTTGTATTTACTTCGGTATTATCTATTTTAATTATTAGGTCTCCCTCTTTTATGCCGGTATTTTCATAAGGTTTTTTTCCTTCTATTTCTGTCATTCCTATCACTAAAACTCCACTTGAATATATTTTTATTCCTATTGTGTTGCCAAGTGGTATTATCTTTGTATCTTGAATTGTGGTTACATCAACCTTTTTTACAGGGATTATATTAAAGAGGCTAACTGTTATGCTTTTGTTTTCAATTTTATTGCTACTACTTGAGGTTTCTATTATTTTATTTTTTTCTTCTTTTAATGTTAATCCAAATATTTCGCTGAGTTTAAGATTCTCATTTTCAAATATGATTATTTTTTTCGGTATATTTGTTATGTTAACAGTATATATTAATACTATTAAAAGAATTATTATTAAAAAAATTTTTTTTATAAAATTCAAATATGGTCACCCTAAAGTTTAGGATAACCATATTTTGATTTAGATATACTTATTTGTTTCTTACAACTACTACTTTTATATTTTCAAGTATAAAATATCCTATTTGTTCGCAATTATGTGAATAATGGTCTGAATAGAAACCAAAAGTATCAGGTTGAATATTTGCAACAGGTACAAAGCAATCTTGTGATAATTCATTTGCAGTAATTAAGTACCCTCCATCTACTACCTTAATAGATACTGTTCCAGATCCAGAACTTTCTCTACCAGAAGTATATGCTCCAAAGTTAAACGTTTCAATAAGTTCCAAACTTTCTACATTTTTTTTGTTCTTTTCTGGATTTCCTATGCTGTTTCCTTTTTGATAAACAAATTTATATATTGCCCCATTTTTTCTGTTCGCTAAGGTTGAGAATCTACCTGCAAAATTTATACTTAGCATATATCCTTCTAGTGTGGTTGGTGTTTCTATTACATTAAACATAAATCCACCAGAGTTAAAGCTATCTCCCTTATTTATGTTATATTTGAATTGAAATTCTTGAATTTCTATAAATTCAGACTTGAATGTTGCCCAAGTTGCACCTTTGCCTGCATTTATACTATTTCCAATCATTTCAACTTTAGCTCCATCTGTACTTTCTGTTATTTTAATACGAGATATGCTTCCATCATCTACCCAACGAAAAGTTGTATCAAAAGGTTCGCTTTCGTTTACCCAATAATAGTCTATTTTCCAATTTAAGTTGCTTAAAGATATTCTCCATACTGCATAAAGGTCTGTATCCTCATATATAATATCTGACATTTGACCTGGGTAATATTTTATGTTGTTTGAATTTGGATCTTCTGACCATCCAACAAACACATATTTAATAAACTGATCATTTGTAGTTATTGTAGGTAATGGATTTTGTCCTAATATTTGTGCTCTTGCTCCTATTTCAACTTCTTGTGCATCAGGTATTCCTGTTATTGAAGTAATTTCATTTCCAATTTCCATTCCTGCATGGTAAGTTATCATTACTCCAAGTTTTCCTGCTACGTTTTCTTTTTGATAGTATCTTTCCCTTGCCAAAGCTTCTTTATATGCTTTTGCTTGTGTAAAATTAATGTTGGCGTCTGTTGTTCTTTTATAGTTTGCCTGATTAACTACACAATAGTAACATGCGGTTTCTGAATTATTATTATTAATTGAATCATGCTGATAATAGTAAGTAATATCACCTGTATTTTTGTTTTCATATTCTTTTAGAACATATTCAACACTTCTATACCCTGTATATGCTACGTCCTTACTTTTCTCACAATATACTCTATGATAGTTATTGTCTTCTCCTGTAAAGAATAGTTCTCCTGGATCAACATATTCCCTGTTTGTAGTACTTGTTGCAATCGCATAGTTATTATAATATTTTAATCCGATTGGTACTCCTTGGAAAAATGTTATTAATGAAATGTTATTAAATACTTGCTCCCAATCGCTATCTGTTAAAACTGGTAACTTAAATTCATAACTACCTTTTCCATAATTAGATATTGATAAGTTTAAATTAGAGTTAATTAGATTTTTCATTATTTCCCTTTTATGTATAGTTATTGGTGAAGTCTTTTTTTCAGGATCATTAGTTTCTGTTATTACGAAAATATCTTTTACTTCACCTTCAACCTGTATAGGTGTTGCTATATATTTTCTTTGTGCTTCATCATATACTTCTTGCTTAACTCCACTTAAATTTCTTGCCCAGTTTGTAAAAGCATATGCTTCAACATAATAACTTATTGCACTATAGTCTCTATATATTGTTGAAAAACGTATATCATCTAAACCTAGTTCTTGTAATTTTGTTAGTTTTATTTCAGTATCTATAATTTCATCTTGCCCTGGTTTTTTGGCGTTTTCTGGTTTAATGCTTATACACCATTTTCCTTTATCTCTTCCATTTAATACTTGGTATATTTTCTTATATTCGGTTGTACTATTTGAATCTCCCCATAAAACTGATAATGATTTATATCTACAGCCTGATGAACCTATTTTAATTGAAGCATCATTGCTTATAAATTGCTTTGTTTTATCATCTGGATTAATGGTAAAAAAGTTGTCTGCATTTTCATCATAATATAATTTTTCGTGTTTTATATCATATATATATTTGAATGTTTTTAAATTTGATTGTCCATTTTCTAGATATAACACTTGTTCTTCTAAAATTTCAGTTTCTATTGATGTGCTATTATATTTTGTATTAGTAACCTTGTTATCTACTTTTATGTCTGATTCGTGATATTGTTTATTTAGATTATTTACATTATATCCAGGTATATATATTCTAGGCATTGCGGAATCTGTATTAAAGTAAACCAAATATCCATCTTTTTCAACGCTTTCTCCATTTAATTTTCCATACACATAGATTCTATTATCCAAAGTATAGTTTACAACAACATTTGTGTTACTACCATTTGAATATCTTGCTGTATATGCTATTTGGTTATTTAATATGTGTTTATATTCTTTTTTTGCTAAATTTATGTCTGTTACAAAGCTAATTGATGGTTCTGTTATTTCTACTCCTTCATCATTAATATATACATAAGAAGCATTTTTTATATTGGGACCTACTGCATCTTGTGGCTCATATATTACTTCTAGTCCATCTTTATATACATCTGTTAAAGAATCACTATCTTTATCATAATATATTTGAACACCTTCATTGTTTTCTATTGTTATTGGCACATAAGTTGGAGCATATATGTAATATCCATCATACATTGTTATTGCCATTGCTGGAATATAATTTATCATAAATTCTTTAGCGGTTCCTGTAACATTTAATTGATTTGCTAAGCTTGATACAAATGTATTTACTACTGCATTTGCATTATTTCTTTTTGTTATATTATTCTTCTTGCTTACCCATTCTGACCAGTCAACTGTATTTACCTCAAAAGCTTTTATTCCTTCTTTTGTTGCATCTGCCAGTTTTGTATCATACGCAGCCTGTAATTCTAATGTTTTTTGTTGCAAATGTAAGTAATATGATAGTACCAAAATTAATGGTATTATTATTATTAGAAAAATTATTGCCATATTTTGAATTTTCATATTTTTTGTCCTTTCTCATTTTACCAATTTAGTTCTACTTCATAACATAAGATAACTCTATACTTGCATTTTGCCAGTCCTCTGTTGTCATACTTAAAAGTTCACCTACTAATTTTAGGTCTATAACATACTGTGATTTAGTTGTATCGAAGTAAACTACATAGCTTGGTAAATTTTTTCCTATTGTATATGTACTATTATTAACCTTAATTTCTACTGGACTTGTAAGGTCTATCATTCCCAGATATATTTTTAAATCTTGTGTCATTGAGTTTGAAATAGGCAAGTCTTTTGTTTCAGTTTTTGTTACTGTTTTATTTACAAGTGATGAAAACTTCTGTTCTATGTCATTTCCTTTTAAAATTCCACCTGTTTTTTCCTTTTTAATTGCATTAAACCATTGTGCTGTTTTAGATTCACTTTGCTCGCCACAATATGCAGTAGTAAAGAATAAGTCAAAACTACTTTGATTGTTTTTTAATGTACTGATTCCACTTCTAAGATAAGACTCTCCAGGTTCCCATGACAAGAATACTACTACTCTTAATTGATTTTTATTTTTTACATAATCCAAAGCAGTTTTCATTGCTTTTGAATAATTACTTTCAGCTGTAGTTTCTTCTGCATCATATATCCAGCCTACGTTACTTAAATCAGTATAAATATGTGTTGGATTAGATGTTAATATGAAGCCTAAATTTCCTTTTCCTTGCACTCCTTTTATAATTTTTTGAATAAATATTTGACTGTTATTTTTATCATTATGCCAAGGCATTGTGTAATGTTCACAGTCTAGTACAACTACTATATCCATATTTTGTGATATTGTTTCAGTTGTAGTAACAATCTGTTTTGCTCTAATTATAATATTCTTTTCTGGATATGTTTTAGTGTTTGGTGTTTTATTTCCTGCGTGTTCAACCTCTGCAGTTCCACCATTTAATACTAATGCAGATGATGTTGCACCTATTGAATATGTATTTTTTCCTATTAACTTATACATGAAATTTTTTAGCTGAGTTCCTAATGTTATATTTGTATTTTTTACATTCACAACAATATAATCATCTTTTTTTAGTATATATTCACCATCATCACTATCGATTGAGTCTAGTATTGTATTTGTATATACAGAATAATATTTGTATTCACCTATTAAATCACTAGAACCTGTTGCTGTTGCCCTTCTTGGGTTATCATCTAGTATTTGTGCCTCTATTTCTATATCATAAGAATTTCCGGTTGCATAAAGTTTTTGTACTAACTCATTATAGTCAAATTGCGTTATTTTCCCTTGTGAAGTAACTTTGTTTACAAAGTCTGAAACAGCAACTTGAACCACTGTTTGAGACATTTCATCACTTTTGCCTGCAATTTCCATTATGGGAAACACAAACATTAGTATAGTAGCTAAAAATATTCCTATTATTGCCATCAATGTATCTGACATTATTAGCAATACCTCCTCTTGTTTTAAAATTAGGGCAGATTTTTATTCTGCCCTATGGTTTATTATTTATATTAATTTATTATTTTCCTGTTGTTGTAACCAAAGCAGATGCACTTGCTTCAATAGCTATTGTATCTTTTCCAACTATTGAATACATAAAGTTTTTAAATTGAGTTCCAAATGTTACATTTGTGTTTTGTACTTTAGCCTTAACATAATCACCTTGTTTAAGCTTATATTTACCTTCTTGTTGTAATTTTGTTTCTACTGCACTTGTAAACTCAGAATAATAGATATTTTCTCCTATAACATTAATGTTTTGGCCTTTTCTTCCAGGGTTATCATCTAGCACTTGTACTTCAATTTCAATTGAATAAGAATTTCCTGTTGAGTATAGTTTTTGTACAAAGTCATCATAATTTTCTGTTGTTATTTTACCTTCCTTTGCTGCTGTATTAACAAAATCAGATACTATTCCTTGTACTGATGATTGTGTTATTGCTTCATTTTGATTTGCTGTTGCCATTAATGGAAATACAAACATAACTAAGGCAACTGCTATTACCGCTATTATTGTAATAAATGTGTCTGACATAATTTTTCCTCCTTAAATTTATTGTGCTGTATAATAAATATACGTTTTTGTTGTTCCTGGTCTTATAGTAATTTTTGTACCATCCTCACCAACCCTATAAGCTCCTCCTGTTACTACTTCTACAATATTTTCTAAATATACTGTTCCGTCGCTTAAGTCATCCTCTATAACTTGTCTTATGTTTTTACTTGATGATGGATATATTTGAGTATTGCCTTTTTTTATAACTACACGAGTTAAATCATCTCCGCTGTTATATAAAGCTGCAATTACCGTATCTTCTCCTACAATTCTTCCTTTCTCTAATGTTCCTTCTTCCCACTCATAATAATTGGTTTTGTCAGATGAAAATAATATACTATCTGCTGTATCTTTTACCTTAGTTAGAAGAGAAAAAAATATTGATAATGCTATAATAAATACAAAAATTCCAAAAGCAATTTTTAAAGCATCTGCTGCATTCTCCATTGTTTTCTCCCTCCATTATCTTTTTATCCTGAGCATAAAACATATATTTTTGATATATGCTTTATGTTCAGGATAAGTTATTTTTTAACTTATCCTTTATTACCTCTATGTATTTTCTGTTATTTTTATTGTATCAATAAATCCATCTGCTGGATCAACATCAGAACATTCAACTGTATATGTTTTTGCTGCTTTAACTCCTGCTCTTGTTGTTACAGAACTTGATGCGTCAAGATGTACATATTTTAAATCTTTATTTGATGATGCACCTTCTGCACTATTACTTGCATCAATTTGGCTTAAAAGAGCTTTTACTTGGCTAGCACTTTGCTTTGTGCTTTCATACTTTGTCCATTTTTCATTAAATTGTGAAATTTCCATTTCTGAGAAAGTTGAAGATGGATCAATATTTGCATTTCTAATTATTATTACACCAACACTAATTAATAGAATTGCTACTAATATAGCACCTGCAATAATTAAAGCTTTTGAAGCATTCTCCATATTCTTTCACCTCCTATAATCTGTTTTTTTATTGTTCTTAGAGATTTAAACTCTAAAAGTTAAAAACTTATAGTTCTTCAAACACCATCTTAGAAATTTGGCCTGTTTTTTTATGATATTCGATGTTTGAACATTTAAAATATATTAAGTTAAAATTATCAACAAATCTTGTAATATCATTATTGTAAAACACTTCCATAGAGTAAGTTTTTTCTGTATTTTCTGCTGATAATATTTTTACTTCTATTTTTATGCTATTTTCATCATTTTCAATATAATATCCCTTTTCATTTTTGGGTATTTGATTATGTTCATTTTGATTTATTGCTCTATTTATTAAAGTGGCAAGATCTAATCCATAAACTTGTTTTCCTAAGTAATATTCATACTCGCTGTTTAATTGCTTTACATGCCTTAATGTAGTATTTTTATTTATTAGCAAACCTAATATTGAAAATAGTATAATAATTATTGGAATTGCAACTAATAATAATGTTTTTTTCATTTATTTCTCCTACACTAATTATAATTGTTTTAATACTATTTTGCAACAATTTTAATGTTTTTTTGATTAAATTTTTTTGAACCCAATTTGAATTACTTTTCCATTTTCATCAAAAGCTATTGGTTTGTTGTCTGCATCATACGAAAAAGCATTTTCAACTTGATTATTTGGGTTATGTTTTAATATGTTATTCTCTAAAAACTTATTTTTTTCTGTTTCATTCCAATTAGAACAGTCTACACCATCTATGTATATCTTTGTTCCCTGTTCTTTTTGCTGAACAATACTAATAAGTGATACAATTTCTTGTGCAGTTATTTCTTTTCTTTCTGGAGTATCATAAACTGTAAAATACGCATTATATTTTTCTAACTCAACTGTATCTAAGTTATCAAAATATGCTTCAGCACTTTGATTTAGGCTATTTCGCAAATATACTCCCATGCTAAGAATTAAAATAGCAATCAATACTGCACCAGCAATAATCAAGGCTTGTGCTGCATTTTCCATATCATCAAATCCTTTATTCTAAAAATTCTTTAAGTTTAAAAGTTATTTTATTTATTCTCCCTGTTTCGGGATTACGCTGCATTTCAGTACATTCAAATATGGAATTTTTGTATTGTGAAATGTTGTCTGGTGTTATTTTTGTTCCATATTTATCTTTTCCCTCTATTGAAATAGTTACCTTATATTCTTCGCTATTGTCGTAGTCTATATCATTTTGTTTTGATTTATTTACAACAGTTAATACTTCTACACCTCTTATTAGTCTTTTGTCATAAGCTTCCCATTCTGCATTCCAGGCTGTCAATCGTGCTTGTTCTTGATCTGATTGGTCTAACTTTTGATTTTCTGATGCATTGTTCCACATATATACAAAAGCACTAAGTATTATTATTCCAAATAAAATTCCACCTGCTATTAACAAGGCTTGTGTTGCATTTTCCATAAAAAGTTCTCCTTTTCTATATTAAACTTATAACCCTATACCCTGTATAGATGTGAATGATGATGTCATTGCTGTCATTCCTATTGCAACTAGAGGAATAATTAAATATCCAACAAATAGGCCTACCATTGGTGCAAATCCAATTATTTTACCAATCATTCCTTTTTTCTTTATTAATCTTTCGTTTGATTCCTCACGTTTTGCTTGATAATAGTCTCTTTCATTATCTAACTCATCAAAAGCTTCTCTAATTGGTATCTTTTCTACGGCTGCTTGTAAACTTTCTACTATTCTAATTAGTTGTGGAAAGGCTATTTCATCTTTTAAAGTTTCTAAAGCTTCCCACGCTCCAGATTCATAATTGTTTACACATTTTGATATTGGTTCTCTAAATATGTTAGAATATCTTTCTATCCATTCCAATATCATTTCAACATTTACTCTCTCTATTTTCATTAGCATTAAGATAATTGTTTGATATTCCATTACCTCATTTTCCATTTCTAATGCTCTTAATTTCTTTTGGAACATTAACATCCATGTAGGAGTACAATATCCTAAGTACCCAAAAATGAAAGCAATTAATAATTCAAACCATTGGAAAGATTCACCATTTACAATTTTTAATTTGTTCATTACTTGTTCTGCTGCAACTTTTATATCGCCATCAGATTTGTTTCTGTAATAATCAACTTTTGGTAAAAATGCTTCTACTTCTTCTTGTGTTGTTTTTAATTTTCCTTTAAATTCTTTTAAGGCCACATTTTGTGCTTCAGTAACCTTTAATGCTTCAGCAGTATCTCTTTCGTTTAGTGAACCGAGCAAGTTATAATCCGAAGTTGGTTCTGTATATACATAATTTAAAGCAATTCTATGTCCTAATGCAAATAGTGCAATTGTTAAAACCATTGTAACTAGGCATATTACAACTTTATTAACATATAATGTTTCAATCTTTTGTTTTGTTGAAGCTTCTTTCATTAGTTTAGTAATGACTCTATGTTCTTTGGTATTCTTCTTCGGTATAAGCAAATCCATTATTTTTTTCACAATAGGTTTTTGATATAGTTTTATTTGCCATACTTTGTTTTGGTCTTTAAAATCAACCTTTATGCTACCTGTATCCTTAATCTTTCTTGTTAAATAATAGCATACAAAGGTAAGAACTACTAATGCTATTTGCACCATCAATCCGCCTTTACCTTGATAAAATTGTGCTGTAAAAGAGAAATTACTTATTGCCCAATTTTTCAAAGGAGCCATGCATAGTACTGGCAAAATTGCTATTACTGATAAACTTTGAAATACATAATCAAGCTTATCTCTTTTTAATATTTCTAGTTGCATTTCTTCTGTTATATTGTTTAAGTTTTTCAAATATAAAGATGCTCCATCTTTATCTGTTCTATCACCAAATTCTCTTGTTAAATAAGATATTCCTGCAAATTCCTTTAGGAAACTATTTGGTGCTACATCATAGTATTTTTCAAGTTCAGTTTCAGGATCATCAGATATTAGTATTTCATAAATTCTTTGCCCTTGAACTGACACCTCTAATTCATCATTTTGAGATACCTCATATATTGCTTCCTCAACCATATTAAATTCATGGTATGCATGTCTTATTTCAGCGAAGAAGTCTATTTGCTGTTTTAAAAGTTTTGTATCGTATTTATCTATCATTCCAGACATGATTGTTTCAATTAAGAACAATTCAAACAATAACAAAATTACTAATAATAGTGGATCACTTTTTGCAAACACTATAACCGCAATTGTTACTGGTATGATAATACACAAAGCTTGAGTAATTATTTTTGAAGCTTGTCTTCTTGTTTTATACTCATCTTGCATGTGTATTATTTCTAGTTTTCTTCTTATTTTAAGTACATAACGTTTAAATACAGGAACAGAAGTGTAGAAGTTATATAATTTTTGATATATAACATCACTAGAAAATTTATTTTGTTTAGTGCCTTCCCTTAGTTGTCTTATTTTCTTCATATCTCCTTTATTTGTTTTTGACCTAATTACAAGGTAAGCAATAACAATTAAAGCAAATAATCCTCCTATTATTCCCATTATGTAATATAATATTTGGTTTGACATTTAGTTTTCACCTCATTTTTTTGCTACTTTTTTTACCTTCTTGCCCCAATTTCTTTCTATAAATTCGTCAAACTGTATTGCATCATCTGTATTCATGTTGTTTCTCATTTCTCTAATATTTGCGTCTGATATTTTGTTTGTTAAAACATAGGTGTCATTGTGGTATTCCATTATATTTACATATCTATATAATTCTCTGTTTGTAACTTTATGGAAATATCTTGTTGCATTATCCATAAATTTTTCAATTTTTCCTTCTAATGTTTTTTCTTTTCTGTAATCATAATTGTAATCTTCTGTATCCTCAATTGGAATACATTCTGTTACTCTTTCTATGTATCTTCTTCCTCTAAAATCCTTTACTAAGTGGATATCAAAGTTTAATACACTTATAACCTGTTCTTCTGCAATTCTTTCATCTGTAAATGTTCCTGCTCTTAGCATTGAGTTTCTTAATGCTGTTACTAAGTTAGGGAAAGTTTTAGCGTGGTGTGTAAACAATGTGAATTTTGATGCAACCTGTGCTGATTGAATCATCCAAGATGCTACGGGGTCTGTTGCAACCTCACCGATTATGTTAACACTACCATCAGTTTTCTTTTGAACGTCCAAACATTCCTGACCTGCGATTGTTTCTGTTTCTCTCATTGACAAAATGTTTCTTGTTGGATAAATTTTTCTTAAGTGCAACTCGAATGCAGTTTCTGTGATACGTAGGTTCATTGTTTCATATATGTTTTCAATCATTGCCATAAGCATTGTTGTTTTACCACAACCTTGCTCACCAGTAAGTGCTATAATTCTTGCACCTTTTACTAGGTATTTTAAAAGATTTATTGCTTCTTCTTTTCCATCTGCTGTAACTATTTGTTCTAGTGTTGCTCTTTTTACGTCGAATTTTCTTACGAAGAATGCCCATGTTTCTGACATACTTGGTCTTACAACAACTACACGTGAGCCATCCTTCATTTCATTGATTTTGTAACCATTTGTGTCAGATAACTGACCTGGGTTATTGTATTTATAAATGTTTTGACATACTCTTTTTAGTTCACTTTCTTTACCAAAAGAAAGAAATGCTAATCTTATAGATTTACCTTGGAAGAATATCCAAATACTGTCGCAAGCTCTTGGTACTCTGTGTTCAGAAATTTGGTCTAAATAATCTCCATCTGTTTGTGCAACTTGGCTTAAAAAGCTTTCTGGAAGACCAGATACTCCGTCCTGATACACCATCTATGTTCATATCTCTTATTTCATCTATGCTACTATATCCCTTGTAGTGTTGGTAAATTCTTTGTGTTACTATGTTTAACTTGTCTGAAAAGTCTAATGAGAATTTTTCTTTTTCGTAATT
>OGRO01000698.1_pt1 | contig 31402 bp, 25 predicted proteins | sample 1553451 | NCBI WGS metagenome assembly OGRO01 (sample SAMEA2580021, study PRJEB22360) | human gut metagenome | reverse complement strand
TACCAACTAATATATCTCCTGAATCTACTTCAGCACCTATTCTGATTATACCTCTTTCATCTAAGTTTTTAATTGCATTCTCAGATACGTTTGGTATATCCCTAGTTATTTCTTCTGGTCCTAGTTTAGTATCTCTTGCTTCACATTCATATTCTTCGATATGAATTGTTGATAATCTATCTTCTTTAACAAGTCTTTCGTTTATTAAAACAGCATCCTCATAGTTGTATCCTTCCCAAGTCATGAAGGCTATCAGGCAGTTTCTTCCTAAAGCTACTTCTCCTAAGTCAGTAGCTGGTCCATCTGCTATAACATCTCCAGCTTCTATCACATCATTTTTGTTTATGATAGGAGTTTGGTTTACACATGTACCAGAGTTTGATCTTTTGAATTTAAGTAGTTTGTACTTGTCTTTATTTCCGTCTTCTCTTCTTATTACTATTTCATCTGCAGTAACTCTTTCTGCTATACCAGAATGTTTAGCTACTACAACTGCTCCTGAGTCTTTAGCTGCTCTATACTCACAACCAGTTCCTATAATTGGTGCTTCTCTTCTTACTAGAGGCACGGCTTGACGTTGCATGTTTGATCCCATTAGGGCACGGTTGGCATCGTCATTTTCAAGGAATGGTATCATAGCTGTTGCTATAGATACAACTTGTTTTGGAGATATATCCATGAAGTCAACTCTATTTGCAGGAAGTAATTCAACTGTACCGTTTACAGTTCTACAAACTACTCTCTCATTTATAAATTCACCATTTTCATTTAATGGTTCATTTGCTTGAGCTCTTACAAATATATCTTCTTCATCAGCAGTTAAATATTGAATTTCATCTGTTATTCTACCAGTTTCTTTATCGTATTTTCTATAAGGAGATTCGATAAATCCATATTCATTTATCTTAGCATAAGTACTAAGTGAGTTGATAAGACCGATATTTGGTCCCTCTGGAGTCTCTATAGGACACATTCTACCGTAGTGAGAATGATGAACGTCACGCACTTCGAATCCAGCTCTTTCTCTTGAAAGACCACCTGGTCCTAACGCTGATAATCTTCTCTTATGAGTTAATTCTGATAATGGATTTGTTTGATCCATGAACTGAGATAACTGAGAACTACCAAAGAATTCTTTAATCGCAGCTGAAACAGGTCTTATATTTACTAAAGCTTGTGGAGTTATAGATTCCATGTCTTGTACAGTCATTCTTTCTCTTATAACTCTTTCCATTCTAGAAAGACCGATTCTTACTTGATTTTGTAATAATTCCCCAACAGATCTTATTCTTCTGTTCCCTAAGTGATCTATATCATCTATAGTACCTATATCAGAGAATAGATTGAATTGATAACTTATAGATGCTATAATATCGTCTAATAAGATGTGTTTTGGTATTAATTCTCTCATTCTTATTTTTAATGCTTCTTTTATTTCTTCTTCTGTAGTACATTCATCTAAAATTTCTTTTAATGTTGGGTAATGTACTTTTTCATTGATTTTTAAATCATCTATATCAAATTTTATGTGAGACTTGATGTCTACAAAATTATTTCCTATTACTTTAACTTTTTTCTCATCTTCAGATAAAACATGAACAACGTTTATACCTGAGTTTTGAATTTCCCAAGCTTTTTCGTAAGATATTTTTTCTCCATCTTTAACGAAAACTTCTCCTGTTTCAGGATTTATTATGTCTTCGCAAGATATTCTATTCATTATTCTGTAAGCTAAAGCTAACTTTTTATTGAATTTATATCTACCTACTTTTGCAAGGTCATATCTTTTTGCATCAAAGAATAAAGCATTTATTAATGATGAAGCACTTTCAACTGTAGGTGGTTCACCTGGTCTAAGTTTTTTGTAGATTTCTACTAGACCTGATTCTACTGAATTAGTATTATCTTTGTCTAATGTAGCTAATAATCTTTCATCTTCACCTAATAATTCTTTTATTTCTTCGTCTGTACCTATACCTAATGCTCTAAGTAGCACAGTTACAGGTTGTTTTCTAGTTCTATCAACTCTTACATAGATAACATCATTAGTGTCAGTTTCATACTCTAACCATGCTCCTCTATTTGGTATAACAGTTGAAGATATCATTTTTTTACCTGTTTTCATATCTCTATCAAGTGCATAATATACACCAGGAGATCTAACAAGCTGACTTACTATAACTCTTTCCGCTCCATTAATTACAAAAGTTCCTCTATCTGTCATAAGAGGGAAGTCTCCCATGAAGACCTTTTGTTCTTTAATTTCTCCAGTTTCTTTGTTTATAAGTCTTACTTTTACATTTAGAGGTGCATGATATGTAGCATCTCTTTCTTTACACTCTTCTATATCGTATTTTGGTTTTTCGTCTAAAGAGTAATCTACGAATTCTAATATTAAATTTCCCGTGTAGTCTTCTATTGGAGAAATATCTTCAAATACTTCTTTTAAACCTTCTTCTAAAAACCACTTATAGGAATCAACTTGTATTTCTATAAGATTTGGTAAATCAGCTATTTCTTTTATTTTAGAAAAGCTCATTCTAGTTCTCTTACCTATCGTGACAGGGTATGGCATTCACTTTTCACCTCTCAATAATTAAAAATAAAACCATTGTGATTCTAACGCATCTAGGTATTATACCACAAATCTGACTAAATTTCAATATTTTCACTGCCCAATCTTTATGATTTTATGTATTAAATTTTATTCATAAAATATGCATTATTTATTATGCACAAAAAATCAAGCAATAATTCTAGTTTTTTAAAAATTTCCAAACTAGAGAATAGAAAACAGATGTAGTTCACGTCTACTTTCTATTCTCTAGTTTATCATTTCTTTTTTAGCTTAAAAAAAGGCATCTAACTAAAGATGCCTTTTATATTTTTATTATTAGTTTTTATAATAACTATTTAACTTCTACAGAAGCTCCAGTTTCTTCTAATTTAGCTTTCATTTCTTCAGCTTCTTCTTTAGAAACTCCTTCTTTTAATGTTTTAGGAGCATTGTCAACTAAGTCTTTAGCTTCTTTTAATCCTAAACCAGTTATTTCTCTAACTACTTTTATAACTTTAACTTTTGATGCACCAGCGTTAGCTAATACTACATCGAATTCAGTTTTTTCTTCAGCAGCACCACCTGCAGCAGCACCAGCAACCATTACTGGAGCAGAAGCAGATACACCGAATTTTTCTTCTGCAGCTTTTACTAATTCATTTAATTCTGTAACTTTCATTGATTCTATAGCTTCTAATATTTGTTCTATTGTCATTTTTCGCACCTCCGAAATTATTTTCTAATTTTATATTTTTTATAATTGTTATTTAAGTTAAGTGACAATTAAGCTTCTTGTCCTTCTTTTTCTTTTATAACTGCGTCTAATAAGTAAACGAAGTTAGACATTGGAGCTTTTAAGCTACCAAGTAATTTAGCAAGAAGAACTTCTCTTGGTGGTATGTTAGCGAACTCAACGATTTGTGCTTCGTTGTAGAATTCTCCTTCAACAACACCCATTTTTAATTTCATTTTTGGATGATCTTCCATAAATTCTTTTATAACTCTAGCTGGAGCTATTGGATCTTCGTAACCGAACGCTATAGCGTTAGTTCCTACTAATAACTCGTCATTGAACTCAGTTATTCCAACTTCTTGAGCTGCTCTTCTTACAAGAGTATTTTTGTACACTTTGTATTCAACACCAGCTTCTCTCATTTTCTTTCTAAGTTCAGTAACCTCTTCAACAGTTAGTCCTTTATAATCAACTACTATAGTAGAAGATGATTTTTGTAACTTTTCAACTATCTCTGCAACAACTTGTGATTTTATTTGTAAAGCTTCTCTCATCTAGATGTGCACCTCCTTCACCTTATAAGGTTTAATTCGCCGCGATTCATATAAAAAGCTTTTATATTATCTATTGCATAGACCACATAAAAGCTTTAGTTATCATTTATCTAAAACCTCGGTAGGATATTTAAGCTAGCGCACCTACTGTCTACGGCAAATTCATTCATTTTTTATATCAACAAATGTTATATTAACATTTTTGTTTACTTATGTCAACTGGAATAATTATTCAGATATTCTAGCTGCGTTTATTTTAACTCCAGGTCCCATTGTAGAAGCAACTGTTATACTTCTTAAGTAAGTTCCTTTTGCTGAAGCTGGTTTAGCTTTTACTATAGCAGACATTAAAGTCGCGAAGTTTTCAGCTAATTTTTCTCCACCGAAAGATACTTTTCCTACTGGAACGTGAACTATATTGTTTTTGTCTAGTCTGTATTCAACTTTACCAGCTTTTATTTCTTCTATAGCTTTAGTAACGTCGAAAGTAACTGTTCCTGATTTAGGGTTTGGCATTAAACCTTTTGGTCCTAATACTCTACCTAATCTACCAACTACACCCATCATATCTGGAGTAGCAACAACTACATCAAATTCAAACCAGTTTTCTTTTTGTATTTTTTGTACTAAGTCTTCAGCACCTACGAAATCAGCACCTGCAGCTTGAGCTTCAGTAGCTTTTTCTCCTTTAGCGAAAACTAAAACTCTTTTAGTTTTCCCAGTTCCGTGAGGTAATACTATAGCACCTCTAACTTGTTGGTCAGCGTGACGTCCGTCAACACCTAATTTTATATGAGCTTCAACAGTCTCATCGAATTTAGCTGATGCTATTTCAGCAACTAAATCTAAAGCTTCTTTAGAATCATATAATTTAGTTCTGTCTATTTTAGCAACTGCTTGAGTATATTTTTTACTTTTATTAGCCATTTTATTTTCCTCCTGTGGTTATTTTACGGTTTTACAACCTCCCACTTCAAACGAAGTGTCTAATTAAAATTTTTTAAAATTAGTCTTCTACTACGATTCCCATACTTCTAGCAGTACCAGCAATCATTCTCATTGCAGATTCTACTGATGCAGCATTTAAGTCTGGCATTTTTAATTCAGCTATTTCTCTTATTTGAGCTGATGATAATGTAGCAACTTTCTTTTTATTCGGTTCTCCAGACGCAGTGTCTAAACCAGCAGCTTTTTTAAGTAATACTGCAGCTGGTGGAGTTTTAGTTATGAAGCTGAAAGATCTATCTTGATATACAGTTATAACAACTGGTATTATCATTCCAGCTTGATCTGCAGTTTTAGCGTTGAATTCTTTAGTGAATCCCATTATGTTAACCCCGTGTTGCCCTAAAGCTGGACCAACTGGTGGAGCTGGAGTAGCTTTTCCTGCAGGTATTTGTAATTTTATTTGACCTATAACTTTTTTAGCCATTTCGGGCGCACCTCCTCAGATTTCTTATTGCGTTATTATATTCTTTCTATGTTTTTAAGACTTATTTCAAGCGGAGTTTCTTTACCACCGAATGCGTCTATACATACTCTTGCTGTATCATTGTGTTTGTCTATAGATTTAACAGTTCCTGTTTGACCTACGAATGGACCAGCTGTAATATTTACAACTTCCCCTTCTTCTAAGTCTTCTGGGCCACTTACTTTAAATACAGTTAAATCAATTCCCATTGCTTCAACTTCAGCCTCACTTAGTGGAACTGGCTTAGACCCAGGGCCTACAAACCCTGTAACACCTTTAGTATTTCTTACTATATACCAAGATTCGTCTGTAATTATCATTTTAATTAATACGTAACTTGGATATATTTTTCTTTGTCTAACTTTTTCTTTTCCTGTTTTTGTAGTTTCCACTACATCTTCAGTTGGCACAACCACTTCTTGTATGAATTGTTCCATGCCTCTTGTTTTTACGGCTTTTTCTATGGTAGCTTTAACTTTGTTCTCATGTCCTGAATAAGTATGAACTACATACCATCTTGCTTCTTGTAACTCTGACATTTGTTTTCTCCTTTTAATCTATTTTAGTATTAATCCTAGTGCACCAGATAATACAGTGTCTAATCCCCATACTAATATAGTAAACGAAATAATAGTAGCTAAAACTATCCCTGTGTTTTTTAGCAATTCTTTTTTGGTTGACCATGTAACTCTTTTAAGCTCTTGATTAGTGTCTTTTATATATCCCACTAAACCAAATTTTTTCTTAACTGTTTGGCTTTCTTGAGTTGCCATCTACACTCACATCCTTAAAATAAAACTATTTTGTTTCTTTATGAGTAGTATGTTTTTTACAGAATTTACAGTATTTGTTTAACTCTATTCTGTCTGGGTTATTTTTTTTGTTTTTTGTAGTGTTGTAATTTCTTTGTTTACATTCTGAACAAGCTAATGTTACTTTTACTCTCATCTGCTACACCTCCAAATTTGTAAATACAATAATATATATTGTTAAATAATATCTTAAACATTTAATTTTAAAGTTAAATGTTAGATACTATTACCTTCCTTAATCATTACTTTGTATAAGTTATCACAAATTTAAATTGATGTCAATGTTTTTGTAAGTTCACTGCTAAAAAAAGAGAGGTCGTAACCCCTCTTTCTTTTTTATATATAAATAATCTAAAAAGATTATTCTATTATTGAAGCAACAACTCCTGAAGCTACTGTTCTTCCACCTTCTCTGATTGCGAATCTTAATCCTTCTTCAACACAGATTGAGTTTATTAAGTCAACTTCTATAGTTACGTTATCTCCAGGCATTACCATTTCTATTCCTTCTGGTAATTTACAAGCACCTGTTACGTCAGTTGTTCTGAAGTAGAATTGTGGTCTGTATCCATCGAAGAATGGAGTATGTCTTCCACCTTCTTCTTTTTTAAGAACGTATATCTCAGCCATGAATTTAGTGTGAGCGTTAACTGAACCTGGCTTAGCTAATACTTGTCCTCTTTCTATTTCATCTCTTTGAACACCTCTTAATAATGCTCCTATGTTATCTCCAGCTTGAGCGCTATCTAATAATTTTCTGAACATCTCAACACCAGTTACAACAACTTTTCTTGGTTCTTCAGTTAAACCTACTAATTCAACTTCGTCTTGAACTTTTAAAACTCCTCTTTCTACTCTACCTGTAGCAACAGTTCCTCTACCTGTTATAGAGAATACGTCTTCTACTGGCATTAAGAATGGTTTGTCAACATCTCTTTCTGGAGCTGGTATATATTCGTCTATTTGTTCGAATAATTCAACTATTTTGTCTCCCCACTCTGAAGATGGATCTTCTAAAGCTTTTAAAGCTGATCCTCTTATTATTGGAGTGTCATCTCCTGGGAATTCATATTCGTTTAATAATTCTCTTACTTCCATTTCAACTAATTCTAGTAATTCTTCGTCATCTACCATATCACATTTGTTTAAGAATACTACTATGTATGGTACACCAACTTGTCTAGATAATAGTATATGCTCTCTTGTTTGAGGCATTGGTCCATCAGTTGCTGAACAAACTAATATAGCACCGTCCATTTGAGCAGCACCTGTTATCATGTTTTTAACGTAGTCAGCATGTCCTGGGCAGTCAACGTGAGCGTAGTGTCTGTTTGGAGTTTCGTATTCAACGTGAGCAGTTGATATAGTGATTCCTCTTTCTCTTTCTTCTGGAGCTTTATCTATGTTAGCGAAATCTACAGCTTCTCCTAATTGATATCTTTCGTGTAAAGTTTTTGTTATTGCAGCTGTTAATGTAGTTTTACCGTGGTCAACGTGACCTATTGTTCCTATATTAACATGTGGTTTATTTCTTTCAAATTTAGCCTTAGCCATTTTAAAATACCTCCTGTTGTATTTAAATATAATTAAAATGCTTACTATAAGCTTATGATAAGTATTTTACTATTAATCATTTCTGTTTTCAAGATGTTTTTCCAATTTTCTCTTTACTCTTTGAAGAGCATTATCTATAGATTTTACATCTCTATGAAGCTTGTCCGCAATATACTGATAAGACTTTCCATTTAAATACAGTTCCAATACTTCAAGTTCTAAATCACTAAGAAGTTCATTCATTTTATTTTCTATGTTTTTTAGTTCTTCTTTACTAATGATTAATTCCTCTGGGTCTGTAACTATACTTGTTGCTATAATATCTAAAAGAGTTCTGTCTGACTCTTCGTCATATATAGGTTTATTTAAGGATACATAAGAATTTAAAGGTATATGTTTTTGTCTAGTGGCAGTTTTTATTGCAGTAATTATCTGTCTTGTAATACAAATTTCAGCAAAACATTTAAATGAATTGGTTTTACTTCCATCAAAATCTCTAACTGCTTTATATAGACCAATCATTCCTTCTTGTATTATGTCATCTTTATCAGCACCTACCAAAAAGTAGGATTTTGCTTTTGCTTTAACAAAATTCTTATATTTTGTAATAATATATTCTAATGCTATTTTATCCCCATTACTTGCTTTTAATACAATATTATACTCATCTTGTTGATTATTATCCAAGATTTCATAATTATTATTAGCTACTAACATTAAAATCTCCCCCAATTAAATGTTTCATATATATATTATAACTCTTGAAACCTAGCGCTTTCAATACTTTCTACGAATCTTCTCAAGTTTCGACAATATGTCTTTATCTAACCTTTCCTCTAAGAAATTTCGTTGTATTTTTTGTTGATGTCTTTCTTGTTCCTCTTTAATTTTAACCATAGCATTGTCTACATAGAGCTTTAACTCTCTTGCAGATATTCTAGAAGCCCCTTTCCCTAAAATAATCTGCTGTTCTGCATAGTCACTAGTTGCTACTTCTATATCATCATATTTCGATAATGAACTAATATATTTTTCTATATAACTATCTGCTGTTTGATGTTCCTTTGTGTAAACAATAGTTATATATTTTCTTTCTTCTATTTTTTCTTTTGAATTTTTTACATTATATGCATCAAATACTATTATTGCTTTTTTGCCTGTATATTGTGCATATTCAATAATATAGTGGATTAGTTTTTCTCTTGCACTTTCTAAATCCTCTTTAGATATTTCTTTTAATCCATCCCATGCGTTTATAATATTGTAACCATCTACTATTAAATAAGAATTTTTATTAGTTCTCCTCATATCTTCTTATTTTTTAGTCCCTATTTCTTTGCCTAAATATCTCGTATAAAAGAATTCCTCCAGCTACTGATGCATTTAGTGATGTAACATTTCCTGTCATTGGCATTTTAACAGTAAAGTCACAGTTTTGTTTTACTAATCTAGATATTCCAAAACCTTCACTTCCTATAACAAGACCTATAGGCCCAGTTAAGTTTTGTTCATAGAAAACTTCTCCATCCATGTCAGCTGCTGCTATCCAAAGTCCTTCTTCTTTTAATCTTTTTATTGTATTAACTATATTGGTTACTTTACAAACAGGCATATATTCAATAGCTCCTGCAGATGCTTTTGCAACTATAGGAGTTATATGTACAGATCTTCTCTTTGGTATTATTACACCATGAGCTCCAACAGCATCAGCCGTTCTTATAATTGTACCTAAATTATGTGGGTCAGTTATTTCATCTAATATAATGAAGAACATATCTTCATTTGTAGCTTTTGCTTTTTCAATTAATTCATCTAATTCATAATATTTATATTCACTAACTACAGCTATTACACCTTGGTGTGCATGACTTGTACTTATTTCGTCTAATTTGTTTCTATCTACATATTGAACAACTATATTTTTATCTTTAGCCATTCCTATTATTTTTTTAATAGAACCTTCTTTTGCTCCATTTGCTATCATTATTTTATCTATTTGTCTGTCACTTTTTAAAACTTCAATTACGGGATTTCTACCCTCTATATTTGTCAATTCGTTCACCGCCTATAAATTTTTAAATCTTTGCCTTATGATGACTATCTTACCGCAACTTATTTTGCATTTTTATTAGTCTATTTTTAATTTTTCAAATAGTTTCAAAGGTATGCAATGGCATTTTTACTCATTGAACCTCTAAATTTTAATATTATAAATATATTATACTATATTAATTGTATTATTTCTGAATATTTTGGTTACTTGTTATTTAACCTTTATTAAAATATATTTACCAACTAATAAAAAAGTATTGCACAAAAGGCAATACTTTTTTTATTACATGTTACTTTCTATTATAGAAATTCCTTTATATATTACATATTCCAGTCTTTCTTTTTCTTCATTTAAATATAGGTATCCTACTAAAGCTTCAAATCCTGTTGCACATTTATAGTCTATAATATCTGCATTTTTAGGAGAAGTATGAGATTTTTGATTTCTTCCTCTTTTATAAATTCTCATTTCCTCTTCTGTAAATTCTTCAGACATACCATGTATTATAGATGCTTGAGCTTTTGCATTTGAATATTTAATAGCTGTTTTGTGTAAGTCATTAACCTTTCTATTACAGTTTTTTCTAATTAAATATTCTCTTATATATGATTCATACACAGTGTCTCCTAAGTAAGCTAATACTAACGGTGACATTGTCACTAATTGTATTTTATCCATATTTATGCTCTTCTCCATTTTACGCCTTGTCTTGTATCTTCAAGAACTATACCTTTTTCTAATAATTCATTTCTTATTTCATCTGCTAATTTAAAATCTTTATTTTTCTTAGCATCTGTTCTTTTTTGTATTAATGCTTCAATTTCTTCATCTAACATATCTTCTTCATGTTTTTTATTAACAACATTTAATACACCTGTTAATTCATTAAATTCATCTAATACTTTATTAGCAAATTCTTTAGTTGAATTTTCATTAACATTAGAGTTCATAAATCTAGCAAGTTCAAATATTATACTTAATGCATCTGCTGTATTTAAATCATCATCCATAGCTTCTATGAATCTTTGTCTAAATGAATTTAACTCTTCTTCTAGTTTTAATTCATCAGCATTTTCTGCATTGTCATTTAATTTACTTATTATGAATTCTACTCTTTCTTTAGCATTATATAATCTTTCAAGTCCTGCTTTAGATTGATTTAATATCTCATCACTAAAGTTGATTGGATTTCTATAATGAGTTGATAACATAAATAATCTTACTACTTCTAAATCGTAAAGTTTTGATATATCTCTTACTGTAAAGAAGTTTCCTTTTGATTTACTCATTTTTTCATTATTTATATTGATGTATTCATTGTGCATCCAGTAGTTAGAAAAAGTTTTTCCGCTTCTAGCTTCACTTTGCGCTATTTCATTTTCATGATGAGGGAATTTTAAATCTTGTCCTCCAGCATGTATATCTATAGTATCTCCTAAATATCTACGAGACATAACAGAACATTCTATATGCCATCCTGGTCTACCTTCTCCCCATGGACTTGTCCATCCTGGTTCACCTTCTTTTTTAGCTTTCCATAAAACAAAGTCCATTGGATGTTTCTTTTGATCATTAATTTCTATTCTTGATCCTGCTTCTAACTCTTCTTGTTTTATACCAGAAAGCTTTCCATAACCTTCGAATTTTTGAGTGTCGAAGTATACATCTCCATTTACTGCATAAGCATATCCTTTATCTTCTAATTCTTTAACAAATTCTATTATTTGTTCTATATTTTCTGTTACTTGAGGATGAACTGAAGCTCTTTTTATTCCAAGTCCATCAGCATCTACGAAGTATTCTTTTATATATTTTTGTGCTATTTCTTCTGGTGCAATTCCTTCTTCGTGACCTCTTTTTATTATTTTGTCATCTACATCAGTAAAGTTTTGAACAAAAGTAACATCATATCCTCTGTACTCTAAATATCTTCTTAATGTATCAAAAATTATGAAAGGTCTTGCATTTCCTACATGTATGTAGTTATATACTGTAGGACCACAAACGTACATTTTAACCTTTCCTTCTTCTAATGGTTTAAACTCTTCTTTTGATCTTGTCATGGTATTAAATATTTTCATTTTCCCATCTCTCCTTTCTATTTAGTTTCCTTATTTAATTATGTATTTTAAATATTATAAATAAATTCATTCCATTAAACAGTAATGATATTATTATACCCTTGTATATTTAATTCTTAACTTTAATTTTGCTCATAAGATGCAAAGAAAATACAAATATTTTCTAATAAATTTATTCTACTATAATATTATACATAATTACATCTTTATAAAAAACAAATTCTTTTATATTTAACTAACTAAAACAAAAGAATTGCTACCTTTGGTAGCAATTCTTATTAATTATAATATGTTATTTTTAACATAGTTTAATCTATTTAAACAAGTTTCTTTTCCGATAACTTCCATGATTTTATTAAGGTCTGGACCGTGCATTTGTCCTGTTAAACTTATTCTTGAACCCATGAATAAGTTTTTACCTTTTATACCATGCTCTTTTTGTATTTCTTTAAGCATTGCTTTAGCACTAGCTTCATCTAAAACTTCCATATTAGATAATTTTTCTATTAAAGCATCTACTAATGTTGGTATATGTTCTAATTTTAAGAACTCTCCACATTCTTCAGTTTCTAATTCAACTGTATCTCCAAAGAATATTGACGCATGGTCAGTTATTTCTTTTACATATTGTAATTTTTCTTTAAGAACTGAAACCATTCCTTTTAAGAAATCATATTTTTCTTTAGCTTCTTCTTCCGTTACAAATCCAGCTTCTACTAAGAATGGTATAGATAAATCAGTTAACATTGCATCATCTGCATCTTTCATGTAATGTTGGTTAACCCAATTTAATTTTTCTGTATCAAATACTCCACCACTCTTAGAAACTCTTTCTATTGAGAAGGCTTGTTCAAGTTCTTCCATAGAGAATATTTCTTTATTTTCTTCTGGAGACCAACCAACTAGTGCAACATAGTTAACTAATCCTTCTGGTAAGTATCCTTTTTTCTTGAAATCTTCTACTGCAACATCACCATGTCTTTTACTTAATTTTTTCTTTTCTTTGTTAAGTATATTTGGTAAATGTACAAATACTGGAGCTTCCCATCCAAAAGCTTCATATAAATAAACATGTTTTGGAGTTGAAGAAACCCATTCTTCTCCTCTTATTACGTGAGTTATTTTCATTAAATGGTCGTCAACTACAACTGCAAAGTGGTAAGTTGGGAATCCATCAGTTTTTATTAAAACTTGATCATCTAAATCATTTGTATTAAACTCAGTTTCTCCTCTTACACCATCTACAAATTTTATAACATGGTTTTCTGGTAATCTAAGTCTTATAACATATGGTTCACCTGCTGCTATTTTAGCTTCAACTTCTTCTTTAGTTAAATCTCTACAGTGTCCATCATATTTAGCAGTTTCTCCTGCTTCTCTTTGTTTTTCTCTTACTTCATCTAATCTTTCTTTTGTACAGAAGCAGTAGTATGCTTTACCACTATCTAAAAGCTGTTGAATATATTTTTTGTATATATCTAATCTTTCAGATTGTATGTATGGTCCGCAGTCACCTTTTTGAACTACATTTCCATTGTCATCTAACATAACACCTTCTGTATGATTTACACCAGCCCATTTCATGGCATTTAACATATTTTCTATTGCACCATCAACAAGTCTAGTTCTATCAGTATCTTCAACTCTTAATATATATTCTCCGCCCATTTTTTTTGCGAATAAATAATTGTAAAGAGCTGTTCTTAAACTTCCTATATGAACAAACCCTGTCGGACTTGGAGCAAATCTTACTCTTACATTACTCATATTGTGCCTCCTAAAAACTAATCTATTATAATCTTACGTTCTTTTTTTTGAACTCTTCTCTAACTCTAGCTTCTATATCTTCTAAAGCTATTAACTCTTTTTCACCAGTTTCTCTTAAAACAAATTCAACTTTTCCGTCTACTATATCTTTACCAACTGTAATTCTCATTGGTATGCCTATTAATTCAGCATCTTTGAATTTGAATCCTGGTCTTTCATTTCTATCATCTAATATAGTTTCAACACCTATAGATTCTAATTGTTTGTATATTTTTTCTGCATTTTCTACTTGTTCTTCTTTTTTCATGTTAACTGGAACTACTATTACATGGTATGGAGCTACTGATAGTGGCCATTTTATACCATTTTCATCGTGATGTTGTTCTATTATAGCAGCTGCTGTTCTTTCAACACCTATTCCATAGCATCCCATTTGTATTGGATGAGATTTACCATCTTTATCAACATAAGTACAATCCATAGCTTCTGAGTATTTAGTTCCTAATTTGAAGATGTGTCCAACTTCAACTCCTCTCATTATTTCTAACTCTCCACCACAGTTGCTACATTTATCTCCGTGTTGTACTGATCTGAAATCTCCTACTACACCTTCAAAGTCTCTTCCAAAGTTAGCATTTTTTATATGGAATCCAGTTTTATTAGCACCAACTACTAAGTTTGATTGATCTACAACTTCTTGGTCTATAAATAAGTAATCTGCTTTTATTCCTATTGGTCCAGCAAATCCTGTTTCAGCACCAGTAACTGCTTTTACCATTTCTTCTGATGCCATTTCCATTTCGACAACTCCACCTACAGCATTTGCTACTTTAGTATCGTTAACGTCTCTATCTCCTCTAACAACTACTGCTACAGATTTTCCATCTGCATCAAATATTAAAGTTTTAGCACATTTACTAGCATCAGTATTCATAAATTTGTGTAAATCTTCTATTGTTTTTATTTCTGGAGTTTCAACTTCTTCTAACTCTAACATTTCTTCTTTACATGGTTCATGATTAACAGATACAGCTTTTTCTATATTTGCTGCATAATCACATTCTTTACAGAATACTATTTCATCTTCTCCAACTTCTGATTTAACCATGAATTCTGCTGAATATGCTCCTCCTATTGCACCTGAATCCGCTTGAACTGGTGCATTATCTAATTCACATCTAGCAAATATTTTTGTATATGCATCAAACATATCTTGGTATGATTTATCAAGACCTGCTTCATCTACATCAAAACTATAAGCATCTTTCATTGTAAATGTTTTAGTTCTCATAACACCAAATCTTGGTCTTCTCTCATCTCTATATTTTGATTGGATTTGATATAAGTTTAGAGGAAGATCTTTATAAGATTTTACTTCTTGTCTTATTATATCCGTAAATACTTCTTCATGTGTTGGTCCAAGACAGTAATCTTTTCCAGTTCTATCTTGTAATCTGAACATCTCTGGTCCCATAACATCCCATCTACCAGATTCTTGCCATAATTCTGCTGGTATTAATCCTGTACAGTATATTTCATTGGCATCTTTTGCGTTCATTTCTTCTCTTATTATGTCGCTTATTTTTTTAAATACTCTTAATCCTAATGGTAATTGATTATAAAGTCCTGAAGACATTTTTTTTATCATACCAGCTCTTAACATTAACTGATGACTTGTTATTTCTGCATCAGCTGGAACTTCTTTTAATGTTGGCACAAACATTCTTGACATTCTCATGTTGCTTTACCTCCTAAAATTTCTATATTAAAAAAGCCCTTCATCTCTAAAAATAGAGACGAAAGGCTTGTACTTTCCGCGGTACCACTCTAGTTAATCTATAAATATAGATTCTCTCAAAGGATGTAACGGTCCTACCCGTAAAAACTTTTTTACCGTTTTTATACTAAAAGATTGGTTCAAAAACTTCCTCTTAGGAACTCTCACCGCTATTCCCTCTCTGTAAAGATTTCATTTTTTACTATTTCTTTATTGTTGTTTTTAGTCTTATTTAAGTTGCTTCTAAAATATAATAATTTAATGATATAGTATTTTATTTTTATTGTCAACTTGAACTTTTAAGGAATTTTCATGTATTTTTTGTTTATATTCGCTCTATAACAAGTATTATGTACGTTAAGCAATATTAATATACCTATAGTTCAAGATTTGACTGTAATTTTTGTAGCTTATTTTTTATTTAATAAACAAATACTTTGAGAAGATATCCCTTCTTTTGACCCTGTAAATCCAAGTCCTTCCTCCGTAGTAGCTTTAACACTAATATTTTCTATATCTGTATTTAAAACAGAGGCAATATTTTTTCTCATATTCTCAATATGAGGAGCCATCTTAGGGCTTTGAGCTATTATTATACTATCTATATTATTTATTTCATATCCTTTTTCATTTATTAAATCATTTACACATTTAAGGAGTTTCATACTATCTGCTCCTTTGTACCTTTCATCTGTATCAGGGAAATGCTTGCCTATATCACCTAAAGCTAATGCCCCTAACATACTATCCATAATTGCATGAATTAAAACATCTGCATCAGAATGACCTAATAGTCCTTTTTCATGAGGAATATTTACTCCTCCTATTATTAACTGTCTACCTTCAACAAGTTTATGTACATCATATCCTAAACCAATTCTCATTTAATTACTCTCCTTTAATTTTCTTTTAAAATTTCTTCACCTATTTTTAAATCTTCAGGCGTAGTGATTTTAATATTATTATATGAACCTTCTACTACCTTAACATTATAACCAAAATACTCCATTAACATAGAATCATCTGTTCCATAATAATTTTCTTCTTTTGCCCTTTGGTGAGCTTTTATAATAGATGAATATTCAAATACTTGAGGAGTTTGTATAGACCATAAGGTACTTCTATTTGGTGTATCACAAACTTCATTATCTTTGTTTATAACTTTTATAGTATCTTTTACCGGCACTCCAACTATTACACATCTATTTATTTTTGCACTTTCTATAGAACCTTTTATAATTTTATCTGTTACAAATGGTCTTGCTCCATCATGCACTAATACAATATCACAGTCTTTATTAACAGCTTTTAATCCATTAAAAACTGAATCTTGTCTTTCTTCTCCACCAAAAGCAATTTTTATATTTTTATAACCATACTTTTCAATAATATTTTTTCTAAAAAATTCTGCTTCATCTTCTTTTACAACTACAACAATTTCATCTATATTGGTATTATTATAAAATTTATCAATAGTATGAGCTATAACTTCTTTTCTTTTTAATTTTAAAAACTGTTTATTTATATCAGCTTTCATTCTACTGCCCCTACCAGCACTGACTATAACAACACTATTCATAATTTCACCTCTTTATTTTTAATTTTATAGATAAAAAAGACCTTCTAAAAATCGAAGGTCTTTTTTATTAATTTTTAGGTTTTCCAAATATCATTCTACCTGCAGAAGTTTGAAGTACTGATGTAACTAGTACATTAATAGTTTGACCGATATGTTTCTTTCCACCTTCTACTACTATCATTGTTCCATCATCTAAATAAGCAATTCCTTGGTTTGATTCTTTACCTTCTTTTACTACTTGAGCTACCATTTCTTCTCCTGGTATGGCAACTGGTTTAACTGCATTGGCAAGTTCATTTATATTTAAAACTTCTACACCTTGGAATTGAGCAACCTTATTTAAATTATAGTCATTTGTAACAACTTTCCCATTCATAACTTGAGCAAGTTTTAGAAGTTTACTATCAACTTCTGGTATATCATCAAAATCTTTTTCAGTTATCTCAACTTCTATGTCTAATTCTTTTTGAATTATATTAAGTATATCAAGACCTCTTCTACCTCTAACTCTTTTTAAATCATCAGAAGAGTCTGCTATATGTTGTAATTCATTTAAAACAAATTTAGGTATTATAAGTTTACCTTCTACAAAACCTGTTCTACATATATCAGCTATTCTACCGTCTATTATTACACTCGTATCTAATACTTTTGGAGGTATTGATTTTCCTCCATGATCTTTTTTACTTGATTTATCTTTTCCTATATTCGAAGATAATCTACTTAATTTATTTATATTAAATAAATCATCTCTACTTTTTAAAGTGATTTTCACACCTATATATCCCATAAATATGTAAATTATTATAGATAATATCATTTTAATTAAAGGCATACCAGAAATTGATCCTAATAATCCACCTACAAGTAAATAAGCTATTACAAGACCTACAATTAATCCAACTACACCTAGCAATATATCTGTTTGTGGGTATTTAGATATTTCTTTATCCAATATCTTAACAAACTCTCTTACCTTACTAAAAATCCAAGGACTAATTAAATAGAATAAGATTCCTACTACTAATCCTACTACTATACCTACTAGAAATACGTTATCTATTCCAAAACTAACTTGTGGAAAATACTTTTCTAAACTTAAATATGAAGTTATTCCTAATAAAACTCCTAAAAAGGATATCAGTGTTCTTATTATTTTGCTTAACAAAACTTCACCCCCTATAGTGTGTGGTTTATATGATACATCATGTGTATGAATTTTTCATTAATTTTTTCTGAATTTTTTATTAATTTTTTATATATGCATATCTAATGATGACATTTTTTCCATTTTTATAAGTCCATTTTTGATATAAGTTGCTCTTATTTCTCCTATTCCTTCGACTTCATCTAAATCTTCTATTGAAGCTGCTTGTATACTTTTGAAGTCATCAAAATAATTAATAATATTTTCTATAATTCCAGTTGGTAGTCTATGAATTTTATTTAAAATTCTATATCCTTTTGGTCTAATTTCCATATCCATACTTTCAGTAATTCCTGAATATCCTAAAATCTTTGAAACTTTAACTAAATCAAGTAGCTCATCATCTGTTAGACCCTTCATCTTTCTTTGAATATCTTTTAACTCAACATTATCTTTTTTATAATCCATATATATCATCATTCTATCTTTTTTAGTAGTTCCCATTAATTCTTCTAACTGCATCCTAACTAGTGTACCTTCTTCACCTAGCTCAATTACATACTTTTCAATTACAGTTATTATTCTCATAACCATTTCTATTTTTTGAACAACTAATGCTACTTCATAAATAGTTACCATATCCTTAAATTCAAAAGAATTAAGATTTAATATGGCTTGATCTAATACTGATTTATATTTTTCTAATGTTTGTAAAGCTTGATTAGCTTTTGTAAATATCTTAGATATTTCTTCAACTACATATTTTTGTTCTCCCCTATACACAGTAATTATATTTCTTCTTTGAGAAATAGATATTACTATAGCGCCTGTCTGTTTAGCAACCCTTTCTGCTGTTCTATGTCTAGTTCCAGTTTCTGATGTTGATATGGAATAGTCAGGTATTAACTGTGCATTTGCCAATAATATGGTTTTTACATCTTCACTTAAAACTATTGCTCCATCCATTTTTGCTAATTCATATAAGTACGCTGGTGAATAATCTGCGTTTATTTTAAATCCACCATCTACTATCTCAGATATGTCTTTGTCATTAGCTAATACTATAAGTCCTCCTGTTTTAGCTCTAAGCACGTTGTCTAGACCTTGTCTAAGAGGTGTTCCTGGAGATATCTTCCTAAGAGCATGAAGTAAATTTTTATTATCCATAATATTATCGATATTATACATTCTTATTCATCACCCCCTTAATATAAGATTTATAGCTTGTCTTAGGTTATCTACAGGTATTATTTCTATACCTTTTGTATCTTTGACTGATGCATAATTATTTTTAGGAATAACTATTTTTTTAAATCCCAATTTCTTACATTCAGCTATTCTTTTTTCAATATAACTAACAGCTCTAATTTCACCTGTTAGTCCCACTTCACCTGTAACTACAACATCACCATCAATAGGTAAGTTTCTAAAACTAGAAGCTACAGATAATATTATTCCTAAGTCCATTGAAGGTTCATTAACTTTTATTCCTCCAACAACATTTATATACACATCTTGATTTTGTATTTGTAATCCTACTCTTTTTTCTAAAACAGCTAATAGCAATGCTACTCTGTTATAATCAACTCCTGTTGCTGTCCTTTTTGCAATACCAAAACTTGTTGGAGATACTAATGCCTGTAACTCTAAAAGCATTGGTCTTGTCCCTTCTACAGTTGAAATTATAACTGAGCCTGATACATCTTTTGGTTTTTCAGATATTAAAACTTCAGATGGATTAGTAAGTTCTATTAACCCTGTATCCTTCATTTCGAATACACCAAGTTCATTTGTTGAACCAAATCTATTTTTTACCGCTCTAACTAATCTATAAGAATTATATCTTTCACCTTCAAAGTATAAAACTGTATCCACCATATGCTCTAGTAACTTAGGACCAGCAAGAGATCCTTCTTTCGTTACATGTCCAACAATAAATGTTGATATACCCATTCTCTTAGAAATCTTCATAAATCTAGAAGTTCCTTCTTTTATTTGGCTAACTGTTCCTGGTGCTGATGATATTTCTGGACTATAAACAGTTTGAATTGAATCCACTATTATTAAATCTGGATTTATATTATCTAAATAAGCTTCTATTATGCTTAAATTATTTTCAGAAAAAATAAGTAGATTATCTGTATTAACACCTAATCTATGTGCTCTCATTTTTATTTGAGTTTGTGATTCTTCTCCTGATATATATAATACTTTTTTGCCTGAACAAGCCACATTTCTAGATACTTGCATTAACAATGTAGATTTACCTATACCAGGGTCTCCACCTACTAAGACTAAGGAACCTTTAACAATCCCTCCACCTAGTACTCTGTCTAGTTCTTCTATCTGTGTAGAAAATCTTTCTTCATGTTTTATTTCTATTGAATTTATGCTTATTGGTTTTGAGTCACCTTTATTTATTATAAATACTTCCCTTTGGGATTTCTTCTCTTCTATTTCTTCAACAAATGTATTCCATTTTGTACATTCTGGACATTTACCTAACCATTTGCTAGTTTCATATCCACATGATTGGCATACATATTTAGTTTTAATTTTTGCCATTACTATTCACCCTTAAATGCTTATTATTACTTTATTGTACTATATATTGTTAATATCTGCATATAATATTATTCCTATTTAATAAATATATCAAGATAAACTTTATCTAACTTTAAATAGAGGGAGATAATCCCCCTCTATTTTATAAAATTACTTAACTTCAAAAGTCATTTTGCCTTCTTTAACTGTAGCCTCAACTATGTCTCCTGATTTTATAGTTCCTTGTAATATTAGTTCAGACAATTCATTTTCCAATTCTTTTTGTATGGATCTTTTTAATGGTCTAGCTCCATATTCTAAATCAAAGCCTGATTTAGCTATCAAGTCTATAGCATCTTCATCCATTTCTAATTTTATTGTCATCTCGTCTAATCTTTTTACTAATGTTTTACACATTAATTTTACTATTTGTGATATATCTTCTTTATTTAATGAATGGAATACTATTATGTCATCTATTCTATTTAAAAATTCTGGTCTAAATTGTTTTTTAAGTTCTGACATAATATTTTCTTTCATTTTGTCATATTCATCACGTTCTTTTTTGTCTTTGTCTGGTGTACCAAAACCTAATGTTTTTTGTTTTTTAATAGTTTTAGCCCCCACATTTGAAGTCATGATTAATATAGTATTTTTAAAGTCTACAGTTCTTCCTTTTGAATCCGTAAGTCTACCATCATCTAGTATTTGTAATAAAATATTAAATACATCTGGATGGGCTTTTTCTATTTCATCAAATAATACTACAGAATAAGGATGTCTTCTAACTTTTTCTGTTAATTGACCACCTTCATCATAACCTACATATCCTGGAGGAGAACCTATAAGTCTAGATACTGAATGTTTTTCCATATATTCTGACATATCAATACGAACAATTTGATTTTCATCTCCAAACTCAGCTTCTGCTAAAGCTTTACTAAGTTCAGTTTTTCCAACTCCTGTTGGACCTAAAAATAAAAATGAACCTATTGGTCTATTTGGATCCTTAAGACCTGCTCTTGCCCTTCTAATGGCTGTACAAATAGATTTTATTGCTTGGTCTTGGCCTATAACCCTTTCATGTAATATATCTTCTAATTTTAATAGTCTTTCTGTTTCTTCTTCCATCATTCTACTTACAGGTATTCCTGTCCATGATCCCACAACTTCTGCAATTGTTTCTTCATCAACAACATTAGCATGCTTATATGATTTATTCCAACTATTTCTTACTGAATCTAGTTCTTCTTGAGCTTTTCTTTGCTCATCTCTTAACTTAGCTGCTTTCTCAAAATTTTGACCTCTCACAGATTCTTCTTTTTCTTTTTTAATATTATTTATTTTTTCCTCTAAATCTTTTATATCTTTTGTAGGAGTATTTTCTTTTAGTCTAACTTTTGATGCAGCTTCATCTATTAAATCTATTGCTTTATCTGGTAAAAATCTATCTGTTATATATCTTACAGATAAATCTACAGCTGCTTTAATAGATTCATCTGTTATTTTTACTTTGTGATGAGCTTCATATTTATCTCTAAGACCTTTTAGTATTTCTATAGTATCTTCTTTTGTTGGTTCTTCAATTAATACAGATTGAAATCTTCTTTCTAATCCTGAATCTTTTTCTACGTGTTTTCTGTATTCATCTATAGTTGTAGCACCTATTACTTGTATTTCCCCCCTTGCCAAGCAAGGTTTTAAAATATTAGAAGCATCTATAGACCCTTCTCCGGTTGCTCCTGCACCTATTATCGTGTGCATTTCATCTATAAATAAAATTATATTTCCCTTTTTGATAACCTCATCTATAACTTGTTTTATTCTTTCTTCAAACTCACCTCTATATTTTGCACCAGCTAGAAGAGAACCCATGTCTAGAGTATAAAGAATTTTGTCTTTTAGTGTATCTGGTACTCTACCTTCTGCTATATCTATGGCTAATCCCTCTGCTATGGCTGTTTTACCAACACCTGGATCTCCTATTAATACAGGATTATTTTTTGTTCTTCTGCTTAAAATTTGTATTATTCTTTCTATTTCTTTTTTTCGTCCTATTACAGGGTCTATTTTATCTTGCTTAGCACATTCTGTAAGGTTTCTTCCATACTTATCAAGTAATTTTGATGAAGTAGAGTTTTCAGAAGTTGCTACTGATTTATTTGATTTTTGAGGTTCTATGGAATAATTATCTATTCCCATCATTTCTATTATACTTTCAGCAATATCTCTAGAATCAATGTTTAGCGATGCTAATATTCTCATTCCCAAACCTTCACCTTCTTGGGCAAGGGCTAATAAAATATGTTCTGTTCCTATATAATTTGTTTTTAACTTATTCGCAAAAGCTCCTGATAATTCTAAAATTTGTTTAGATCTAGGACTTAATGTCACATCAGATGTTCCTATATCATTTTTACCCTCTATCTCTACAATCTTACTTTCTAGTATATCTTCAGTAACCCCTAATTTATTTAATACTTTAGCTGCTATACCATCTTTTTCTTTTAGAAGACCTAGAAGTAAATGCTCTGTTCCTACAATTTTATGTCCAAAACTTTTCGCTGACTCTACACCTAAGTCAATTGCTGTTTTAGCTCTTTGAGTAAATCTATTGAAGTACATTTTCATCCCTCCTATTTCTTATTTCTATTGGCAAGAGTAAATTCTTCTCTTAAAAAATCAGCTCTTTTTATATCACCATCACTAGTCATTGGAGACATCAACTCCATAATAGGCTTCATTCCTGTCATTAAATTAATAACTTTTTCTAAACTAATATCTTTAATATAGTCCATTTCAATCCCCAATTTTATATTAGACAAATGTTTCATAGCTTCTTGTGCTGATATTATTCTGCAGTTTTGTAATATACCTAAAGATCTATAAATATCATCTTCTAATTCTATGGATGCTTCCATATTTACAAGTAATCTAGATTCATTTTCTTTTGTCTTAATATCTTTTGTTAAACTTTTTAAACTTTCAATTATATTTTTTTCTGATCTACCAATAACTGATTGATTAGTTATTTCAAACATATTACCTAAAGTATTTGATTTATTGCTAGAAATACCTTTTATGTTTGCACCTAACTTATGTGCAATATTTGAATAAGTTTCTATTTTCTTTTGTAGTGATAATATTGGTAAATGAATAACTACTGTAGCCTTTAAACCTGTTCCTGCATTAACAGGTAAACAAGTTAAATAACCTATTTTATCATTAAATGCATACTCTATTTTTTCTGATAAAATATCGTCTATCTTATTTGCCATATTAAAGGCTTCATCCATATTAAATTTGTCTTCGTATATTTTAATTTTTATATGATCTTCATCATTAATCAATATACATTTTGTCTTATCTTTGTTAATAATAATTGAACCTATTTCACTCTTTGAAAATTCATTGCTTATAATTCTTCTTTCTATTAAGGCTCTTTTTTCTATTTCACTAAAATCTTTTATATTATGTGAAATAAAATTATCCTCAGATAAATCTTCACTTTCTAGTATTATATTGTTAATTTTTTGTGATATATTTTGAGATTCTGTCTGACTTAATTTATGAGGAAAAGGATAGTTATTTATATTTCTAGATAAGGCAATATTATTGGCTATGATTATATTATCTTGCATAATACTCTCCTCCTATTCATTGCACTTTTGTAAATGTTTTATTTTATCCCTTATATCTGCTGCTTTTTCATACTCTTCTTTTTCTACAGCTCTAATTAAATCTTCTTTTAAAATTCTTATTTCTTTGCTTATATAGACATCACCTTCCACCTTCTTTGGAATTTTTCCTATATATTCATCATATCCATAGATATTTTTAAGAATTGGTTTAAGCTGCTTTTCAAAAGCTTCATAACATTTACTACAGCCAAGCTTTCCTGTTTCTCTATATTCGGCATATGTAGTGTAACAATTAGAACAAATAATATCTTTATCTGTAGATTCCTCATCGGTTGCTAGTAATTTATCATATTGTTCATCTGATTGGTTATTTTCATCTATATTAAATTTATCCATTACATCCTTTATGGAAAATGGTTCTTGGAAATTAAAATTAAACAATGGGTAGTCTTTTGCACAATCACTACATAAATACATTCTTGTTTCTTGTCCATTTATTATGGAGCTAATAAAAACTGAAGCAGTTTTCTTATGACATTTTTGACATAACATAATATCACTCCTCTATATTAAATAATTCCTCTATCATATTTTTTAAAATTTTTGCCCTTATTATGTCATTTAACCCACATATAGGTGTATTTAATGATTTATCATCTATAGTACATAATATTATCTTTGCTTCTCGACTATTAATCAAGTTTATGTCTATTAACCACTTTATAATCATTTTACTTTGTAGATATGTTATTTGTTTGTCTATTTTTTCATACAAGATATTCAAAACCTGATCTTTATTTAGTTTAGTGATTTTATCGATTTTTATATATCCTCCTCCGCCTTTTTTGCTTTGGACCTCATATCCCTTCTCCCTAGAAAAGCGAGTTGTCAAAACATAATTTATTTGAGACGGAGCACAATTAAATAAGTTTGCAAGTTCATTTCTTTGTATTTGAACTGTATCACTATCTTCCATTAAATCTTTGATAAATTTTTCTATTATATCACTAATTGATGCCATATACATCACCACTTAAATAAATTTTTCTTTGACTTTCTTTGACTACTATTTATATATATTATATACATATTTTAGTCATAAAATCTAATTATTATAAATAAAAATATTTTATGTATAATAAAAAATAAACGACATGATATTTTTTAATATCATGTCGTCTAAAATATATATTATTTAATTATTAGCTTCAGCAATTATTTTAGTTGCAAGTTGTTGTGGAACTTCATTGTATTTTTCTAGTTCCATTTCAAAGTAACCTCTACCTTGAGTCATTGATCTTAAATCAATTGCATATTTAAATGTCTCACTTTGAGGTGCTTCAGCATAAATGACTTGTTTACCTTTATCATCAGGCTCCATTCCTAATATTTTACCTCTTCTCTTATTAATATCACCCATTACATCACCCATATATTCCTCTGGAACAGTTATAGTTAATTTCATAATAGGTTCTAATAATATAGGTTGAGCTTCTTCCATTCCTTTTTTGAATGCTAAAGCTGCTGCCATTTTAAATGCCATTTCAGATGAGTCAACATCATGATATGAACCATCATATAGTGTTGCTTTTATATTTGTAACTGGATATCCTGCAAGTATACCTTTTTGCATAGAATCTCTTAATCCTTTTTCTACTGCTGGTATATAAGATTTAGGAACTGATCCTCCAAATATTTCTTCATCAAATTCAAAATCATCTTTAGTTCTTGTAAATTTAATTTTTACATCACCATATTGTCCATGTCCACCTGATTGTTTTTTATGTTTTCCTTGAACATCAGAACTTCCCTTTATAGTTTCTCTATAAGCAACTTTAATGTCCTCTAAATCAACATCTACACCAAATTTGTCTTTTAATTTATTTTTAACTGTATTTATATGAAGTTCACCTTGTCCACCTACTAAAGTTTGTTTAGTTTCTGCATTTCTATACCATTGTATTGTTGGATCTTCTTCTGCAATTTTGTTTAATGAAGATCCTATTTTATCTTCTTCACCTTTATTCTTTGGTACAACAGAATAGTAAATTTGTGGTTTAGGTAAATCAATTTCTTCTAATAACTGTGCATCTGCATTGTTTGCTAGAGTATTTCCTGTTTGAAGAGAATTAATTTTTGTTACAACTACTATATCACCAGCATTTGCACTTTCAATTTCTTCAAGTTCTCCATTTTTCATTGTATATAAATTACTTATTTTTTCTTTTGTGTCTTTATTAACATTAACTATTTCTGAGTCTTTTTTCATTTTGCCTTCAACTATTTTTATATAAGACATTTTTCCTATGAATGGGTCAACCATTGTTTTAAATACTAATGCTCTTAATGGTTCATCTTCTTTTTTATATTTAGGTTGTATATATGAACCTATAGTTTCTAATATTTCTTGTGAACCTATGTTATTAATTGTTGATCCACATATTACAGGTATAATATCACCACTTTGAATGCCTACTATTATTCCTTTTTGTATTTCTTCTGGAGTTAATTCTTCTCCATTAAAATATTTATCTAAAATTTCATCATCAGTTTCAGCTATATGTTCCATTAAAACTTCTTTTACATTTGAAACCTGTTGTTTAAATTCTCCATCTAAATCATCATCCAAGTTTTCTAATACATTATGTAGTCTTACAAATTTTTTATCTTTGTATATCGGGCTTATCATTGGTACTATCTTATTGTCATATTTTTCTCTTAACATTTCTATTGCATCTTTATATCTTGCCTTTTCATTATCTATTTTGTTTATAAACATGATTTTAGGCATATTTTCAGTTAACTCCAAAGATTTTTCTGTTCCCACTTGTATAGGATTTGTAGCATCTATTACTATAATAGCTGCATCACTGGCTCTTAATGCCGAAATTACTTCTCCAACAAAATCAAAATATCCAGGTGTATCTAAAAAATTATACTTTATCCCCTTATACTCTATGGGAGCTAGTCCTATACTATAAGTCATGTTAACTTTGTCGGATAACTTGGGCATTTTTTTTGAGATATTTGTAGTATATGCTAGGGCATCAATTAAATTTGATTTCCCACAACCACTATGCCCTAGTATTGCAACATTTCTTAAATCGTTACTATCATAGACTTTCATATTAGCACCTACCTTTTTTAATTATATAAAACTAACAAGCATTTTATGTTAATTTTATACTATTTTCATGTATAATATTCCCAATCATATAAGATAAGATTACCTTATTTTTAAGAAAAAAATAATTAGGTATTCTTTCCCTTGGATTTAAAATATATTTCTGCATACATTTATATTTTTCCTCTTTTTTGTATAAAAAAACTCTAAAGTGGTTAAACTTTAGAGTTTTTGATCTTATATTTTATTATTCCAATGTCATTAATAATTGTTTATCTGAAACCATTTCGCCTTCTTTTACTTTTATTGATTTTATTTTTCCATTTGTTTTTGATACTATATTAGTTTCCATCTTCATAGCTTCTATAACAATTAATGGTTGATGTTCTTCAACTTCTTCTCCTTCTTTAACAAGAACTTTGATTACTTTTCCTGGTATGCTAGCTCCTATTTCTAAAAGATTATCCATATCTGCTAATTCTACTTGTTTAATACTTCCTGCATAGTTATTGTCTTTTACTTCTACTTCTCTATGCATTCCATTTAAATCAAATACTATTGTTCTATAACCATTTTCTTTTACTTTTCCTATATTTCTTAAACTAATAGTAAGCATCTTACCTTCTTCTATATCAACATCACATTCTTCTCCAACAGCAAGACCATAGAAAAATACATCACTTTCTAATTTAGATATATCATTATAATCTTGTAAATGTCTTAAATATTCTTCATATACTTTTGGATATAATTCATAACTTAAAATATTTCTAATATTAGATCTCATATTAAATTTATCATTTAAATAATCTTTATCTTTATCAAAATCAGCTTTTGGTATTAATAATCCTGGTCTTACTGTGATAGCTTCTTCACCTTTTAATACAACTTGTTGTAAATCTTTTGGAATTCCACCTTCTGGTTGACCAATCATTCCTTTACAGTAGTCAACAACAGAGTCTGGGAATGATAATTTTTTACCTTCTTCAATTATATTGTCTTTATTTAACTTATTTTTAGTCATAAATATAGCGAAGTCTCCTACAACTTTTGAAGATGGTGTTACTTTTATTATATCTCCCACTATTTTATTTGCTTCTTTATAATTTTCCTTAAGTGTATCAAAATCATCCCCCAAACCAAAGCTATCAGCTTGTGCTTTTAAGTTTGAATATTGTCCTCCAGGCATTTCTAAATCATATATTTCAGCAAAAGATGTACTCATACCACTTTCAAATTTTTTGTATATTTGTCTTAAGTCTCCATAATAATTTGATAATTCTTCATATCCATATAAATCTATATTTGTATCTCTTTCAGTATGTCTAAGAGCTTCTACAATGGCATTTAATGATGGTTGACTTGTTAAACCTGACATGGTTTGAAGTGCTGCATCTACTATATCTACACCTGCTTCAGATGCCATTAAGCATGTTGCAACACCATTTCCGCTTGTATCATGAGTATGCAAATGAATAGGCGCTTTTACGTTTTCTTTTAAAGCTTTTATTAATGTATAAGCAGCATATGGTTTTAATAAACCTGCCATATCTTTTATGCAAATTATATCTACTCCTAAAGATTCTAATTCTTTAGCCATTTTTACATAGTAATCTAAATTATATTTTGATTTATCAGGATTTAATATATCTCCTGTGTAACACATTGTTCCTTCTACAATCTTGCCTGTTTCAAGACCAGAATTTATTGATAACTTCATATTTTCTACCCAGTTTAATGAGTCAAAAATTCTTATAACATCTATTCCTTGATAAGCAGATTCTTTTATAAAATCTACTATAACGTTATCAGGATAATTAGTATATCCAACTCCATTGGATGCTCTAAACAACATTTGAAACATTATATCAGGTATTTCTTTTCTTAATTTTTGTAATCTTCTCCATGGAGATTCTTTTAAAAATCTGTATGCAACATCAAAAGTTGCCCCGCCCCACATTTCAAGTGAAAATAAATCTTTTTGATATTCATTTGTTGCTTTAGCAGCTTGTAATAAATCATAAGTTCTAAATCTTGTGGCAATAAGAGATTGATGAGCATCTCTCATTGTTGTATCAGTTAACAATAATTTTTTTTCATTTTTTATTTTTTCTATATATGCTTTTTTACCTAATCTCTCTAATTGAGTCTTGCTACCTTCTACTTTAGAAGCTCTTTCAGTTATAATTCTTGGTTTATGTAATGGTTCAAACTCTGGTTTAGGCATGCATTTATTTTCATTTACTATAACATCTCCTATAAATTGAAGTAATTTAGTACCTCTATCCTTACTTTCTTTTATATTAAATAATCTAGGATGTTCATCTATAAATTTTGTACTACATTTACCTGCTCTAAACATAGGGTCTTGTAAAACATTTATTAAAAATCCAACGTTAGTTTTTACCCCTCTAACTCTAAGCTCTTTTATAGATCTTACAGTCTTGTTTATAGCTTTTTCAAAAGTTCTATCCCAAGAAATAGTTTTAACTAATAAACTATCATAATATGGAGTTATACTAAATCCTGCACATCCATTTCCACCATCAAGTCTTATACCTGCACCAGAGCCTGTTCTATAGACTTGTATCTTTCCTGTATCAGGCATAAAGTTATTCTTAGGGTCTTCTGTTGTTATTCTACATTGTATAGCATAACCTGTTAATGTTACATCTTCTTGAGATTTAATATCTATCTCAGGGCTATCTAATCTATACCCCTCAGCAATAAGAATTTGACTTTGTACTATATCTATACCTGTAACTTCTTCTGTTACTGTATGCTCAACTTGAATTCTTGGATTCATTTCTATAAAATAGTGATTTCCTTTATTATCTACTAAAAACTCTAATGTACCAGCACTAACATATCCAACTTCCTTTGCGATTTTTACAGCATCTGAACATATTTCATCTCTAATTTTTTTATCTATAGAAAATGCTGGTGCATATTCTATTATTTTTTGATGTCTTCTTTGTACAGAACAATCTCTTTCATATAAATGAACTAAGTTTCCATACTTATCTCCTAATATTTGAACTTCTATATGTTTTGGGTCTTCTATATATTTTTCTATAAATATTAATTCTTCTCCAAAAGCTTTTTTGGATTCACGGCATGCAGTTTCATATTCAAGAACTAAATTTTTCTCATCATATACAACCCTCATACCTCTTCCGCCTCCACCATTAGAGGCCTTTATCATTATAGGATAGCCTATTAAATTAGCAACTTCTTTTGCTTGTTCAGCACTTCTTATTACTTCCTCAACACCAGGTATTGTTGCAACACCAACTTTATGAGCAACTTTTTTAGAATTAATTTTATCACCCATTCTATCCATTATATCAGCAGATGGACCAATAAAAACTATTCCATTCTCTTCACATTTTCTTATAAATTCAGGATTTTCAGCTAAGAAACCATAACCTGGATGAATCGCATCTACATTTTTTTCCTTAGCAAGTGCTATAATTCCATCCATATCTAGATATGCATCTATTGGACCCTTGTCTTCCCCTATTAAATAAGATTCATCAGCTTTTGTTCTAAATAAGCTATATTTATCTTCTTTACTGTATATACCTACACTTTTTACTCCTAATTCATTACATGCTCTGAATATTCTTATAGAAATTTCCCCTCTATTAGCTACTAATACTTTTTTAAACTTTTTAAGCATGTTATCCCCCTTTTCATAATTTAGTTTTAATATTTAAGATTATAGTTTATATAACTTTAATTTTGAACATTTCTAAGATAGTTTTTTAATAAATAAGACAAATCTAACAATTTGGATAAATAAATTTTGTTTTTTTGTTAAATTTATATATATTAATTAAGTAATTATAGAGTCTTTTTATTAGTAAACTATATAATAGCTTAACTAATACTAATTCATTATTAATAAATAATAATCCTTGTACAATATGTGTTTTTTACAAAAAAATAAAGGGCTGTCTCAAAATAAAAAGATAGTTCCACAAAAAGGAAGGGATGAACTCACAT
>OGRO01000696.1_pt1 | contig 31437 bp, 23 predicted proteins | sample 1553451 | NCBI WGS metagenome assembly OGRO01 (sample SAMEA2580021, study PRJEB22360) | human gut metagenome | reverse complement strand
TCTTGGCTTCATCCCAGGGGCAAGCCCCTGGGTTTTCGCCTAAAAATTTTATAACCGGTGCTGCAGTATGGGATATTTTATTTGGCTCACTTGCTACACTAGTTGGCGCTTTCTTTACTTATAAGCTACGCCATATCAGCAAATGGCTGGCACCTCTGCCGCCAATTCTGGCCAATGTCCTTGTTGTTCCGCAGGTTCTTCGCATCGTCTACGGTGCACCAGACTCCATCTGGTACTTAACAGCCACAGTTGGCATAGGCGAGGTAATCTCATGCGGCATACTTGGAATGCTTCTTTTGTTTGCACTGCAAAAGAATGCCAATCAGATTTTTCAGTGACCACCTTCATACAGAGGAAAACAGAATGACCACACTAGAGTATAGATTGCTCCAGTGTGGTCATTATCATTTCAGGTTAAGCTACAGATTGATAGCGTGTGTATACATATTCGTAAATTCTCTGACGGTACATGGAGATGCTGAGTTCATCGTAACACTCCGGCAATTCCGCCCATAAAGTATCTCGAATAAGATTGTCTATCGCCGCCTTGGTCTCCTGCTTGTCCGTCCAGTGGTCAAGCTCAGAGATTTTTGCTTTTATCTTCTGGAACAGGTCGGCTGCAACTTCCTTCAATTTCTTTATATCGTTTTTGTTTAGATCTTCACGGAACAACATATCATAAAGAGAAAGTTCTTCATCGCTACTGAATCCTTCACGGGCATAGCGCTGCTCTTCTGCATTCATCTGGTTTGCCAGATCCATCAAATCCATGAATGTCTTCTCGATAGTGGCTCTGTCCTGCTCGCTGTTGTAAGCCTCGATGATCGCCTGATAGCGCTCGTAGTAGTTGATACGATCAGGATTAGTAAAGAGCATCCTATCCAGCTTCTGACGGATCACTTCCTCTAAATCGTGCATCACAAGATTCTTTTTCTTCACCTTTGCAAACTCTCTGCGAAGCAAATCAAAGTCGATTGCACTGATATCAAACCGGCGAGGTTCTTCACGCATTATTGAAGGTGTGTGCTGAATCTCCACATAGGTGCTGATGATTCCATTAATCTCAATCATCAAATCTGTGGTATTGATATGCTTTCGCTTCTTCTGGAGCTCTGCATAAATGGCTGCAATAGCTTCATACTGCTTACGAGTGTGCCCGGTAATATCCTCTCGGTCAGCATATTTCATCAAACGATTCAGCTCAGAAGCATACGTTGAGAAAGTCTTCTTGTCCTCAATGGAGCCACAGACCGCATTAGCAGCTTCCTGAAGATAAGACAGCTTCATAAAATCGTAGGCGCTAATGAGCATTTCCAAATCAAAATCATTTTCAGACAAAAAGGTCTTTGCTTTATCTATCGTTTCAATGATACGAGCGATCAGTTCATCCTTGTCAACGGTCGGATCGGTTCCACCGCCGCCACCAACATTTGCAGTATAATCAGCAAGTGCCTTTCTCAGTGCTTTGACAATGCCGATGTAATCGATAATCAGTCCGTTGCTCTTACCTTCGGCAACGCGGTTTGCACGTGCAATTGTCTGCATGAGGGTGTGGGCTTTCAGCGGTTTATCAAGGTACAGGCAGCTCAGACACTTCACATCAAATCCGGTCAGCCACATAGCACAGACAAAGACAACTCGAAGCGGATTCTTAGAATCTTTAAATTCCTTGTCCAACTCTCGCTTCTCCATCTTAGTTCTGTGGTATTTGATATTCAGATCCCATTTCTTGAATGTCTGAATTTCATTTTGTTCCTGACTGATGACAACAGCCATCTCTGTTTCCTGCATCCATTTCAGTTTGCGCTCCAGTTCCTGCGCTTCCTGCTGGGAAGCAGATTTGATCTGCTGTTTTAACTTCTTGATTTCATCTTTCCAGTATTCTTGCACGTAATTATACATGCGGACACAGGTCACCTTATTCAGACATACGAACATAGCCTTACCGCTTGTCCAGAGGTCAGAGTAGTGACTCACAAAGTCACGAGCAATAGATCTAAGTCTAGGCTCGGCTGTGAGTAAGTGTATCTCCTTTGCAAATTCAGCTTCTAGTTTGTCCTGCTGATCTACATCGAGATCGGCATTCTCGATAGCATCCAGAATCTGATTGGTGATTTCTGGATTGTGGAGATCAACAATTTTTTCTCCACGGTTCTCGTAGTAAAGCGGAACAGTCGCACCATCCTCAACTGCTCTCTTGAAGTCATAGACAGAAACATAGCCACCAAAGGTACGTGCGGTAATATTGTCACTAGAGAGCAATGGAGTACCGGTAAATCCAATACGTGCTGCCGTCGGCAGTAACTTCATCATATTATCTGCGAAGATACCATACTGGCTTCTGTGTGCCTCATCGGACATGATGATAATATCGTGATCTGGATAGATCGGCTCTGCATCCGGTTTATTGAACTTCTGAATCAACGTAAAGATGAAACTTGGATTTCCTTTCAATTTACTCACAAGGTCATCACCGCTGGAGGCAATAAACTGAGGAGCCTTTGTCTTTCCAAGAAGTCCACAGTTCTCGAAGGTATCACTAATCTGTGTGTTTAATTCATCTCGATCAGTCAGAACCACGAAAGTAGGCGAACCCTCAAATTTTCTACGCACCTTCTGAGCTAAGAACACCATGGAATAACTCTTTCCAGAACCCTGTGTATGCCAGAATACACCCAACTTACCATTATTCAGTTTACGAGCAGCATAAGCTTTCATAGCTTCATTAACTCCAAGATACTGATGGTTACGAGCCAGAATCTTTGCTGTGTGGCCACCAGAATGATCATAGAGGATAAAATTCTCGAAGAGGTCTAGGAAGTTCTCCTTCCGGCAGATTCCTCGAAGCATTGTCTCTAAGGCAACGCTTCCTTGGTCTTCCTCAGCCAGACGCTTCCACTCGTGAAAGAATTCATATTTGCTTCCAAGTGTTCCGACCTTTGCTTCCGTACCATTGGACAGCATCAGGAATGCGTTGTAATAGAACAGATGCGGAATGGTATCCTGGTAATCAGTATAGTTATCATCGTAGGCATTCTGAACGTCTACTGTGTTTTTCTTCAGCTCCACAAACAAAAGAGGAATACCATTCACAAAACCTACGATGTCAGTACGTCTACGATATAGATCCCCATGAATCTTTAGTTCCTTAATAGCAAGGAAGTAGTTGTTGTCTGGATTCTGGAAATCTAGTACAGCAGCTTTCTTTGTTTCTGTCTGGCCATTTGGCTTCTTCACCGTCACAGGGATTCCTTCGCGAATGAGGAAATACTTTTCTTCATTGATCTGAAGCAGAGAGGACGTAGAGAGTCTGTGTTCCAGTGCTTTTTGAGCTTCGTCCATTTGGTTTTCTGTAATCCAAGGATTGAGCTTTTTCAATGCATCTCGAAAGTAACGTGTGAGCAGAATATCACGATAGCTCTCACGTCCAAATGTACCATTCTTTCCGAGAACTTCTGTATTGTATGCAAACTTCACATCCCAGCCAAGCTCATTCTGGAGCAGATTACCGGCACTTTCCTGCACGAGGATATTTTCGGAATAATCATAGCTCATGTTGTGGCACCTCCTTTCGTTCTGGATATATTTCGCATAATTCATCGTTGATTTTTGTGATGATCAGAATCATTATTTTTAACAATTCCATATAGTCATGTTTTTGTTCATTTTCATTTTGTGGATAAGTAGAATGAGCGTATTTATTTCTTAAGTCCAAAGCATTACTAAATTCAGCTTTATTCAATTCATAATTTAGAAAATCGGTTTCTGGTTTGGAAAATAGAGTGCTTTCTACCCTTAAATCACTATTGTAAATCATGCATTGTAAATCACTATCTAAATTTCGAATTTTATAAAGACAAATAACGTCGTGATCATACAGTTCCCGGAGTATCCAACATTTTGAAGTTACTGGTCTGAAAAAACCCTCTTTTGAAACACCAACACATCTTCTATCTATCAGCCAGTCAATATCATGTAATTGGTATTCTTCATAATCATCACGATTAGTTTCCTCTTTTACAAGAATCTCAATAAATGTGGAATGTCGCTTGTCTTCACCTTTTGTATATCCAAGCATCGACTGATCAGAAAAAAGCATAAACATTTCTTGATTGATTTCGGGACTATTAGCATATGCGTACTTATCGCAGATCAAAGTTGGAAATCCATTTATGATGAGATGTTCTGATGACATTTCAAATTCTTCTCTGTCGATTTTTCCATCACGGACAAACATCCTATATTGTTTTAAAATGCCATCCATTTCGCTGGCAAGATTTCTACATCGTTCTACTGTTGATGCTGAAGCAGAGGAAGCAGTCATGAAGAAACCTTGTACCCCAAACTCATCAGGTAAATATTTTTCAAAAAACCACTTGAAGATACTTTCTAGTTCAATACCATGACGATTTAAAAAATCGTAATATATGGACATCTGTGCAGATGATATACATGAATTAATATTAAAATGATGGCCTTTATGAAAGTACTTATTACCCTCTACAAGAAACGAACCCTCTAGAGCACCTATTTTTGATTTCACAGAAACCAAGGTACTCCTAAAGAAGTTGTCAAACATATCAAAAACATAAATAAAATTGTTTAATACAGTAGCGTAATCAAGGTTGTTTTCTAACCATCTTACGTCATATGTAAGATGATAGTCGCTACCATCAATATTAATAGCTTTAACTTCATCTTGTATTTGAAAAGTAATACCAATCCCATAATGAGAGGTGATTGCTGTAACACCAGGCTTTTTCCAATATGCATCTATTGCTCGTTTGGCCTTTAATCGTGTTTTATCGCTAATCGGGCATTCTGCAGTGCTCTGATAGTTGGAAATAAGTTGCAATATATTAACATTCATAGATGGTGAATCAATATATTTGCTTAGGATAGCTTCATATTCATGTGGAGCAAGAGAATGTGGAATAATACATTTTGACTTTGAGTTTTTCATAAACTTAGTCACAATAATTCTTGCTGATTGTTCCGACGTTCTCATGAAGTTAGCAATTTGAGAATCATAATAATTAACTATATTTTTATGCTCTAGTATTTTATACAGAGTAGTATCTGGTTGCTCTAAGTACATTTTAAATTCTTTACCAGAAATATGATTAAATGTTTTTGTGTTTTCAAATACTTCCCAAAAGTCATCTAGATAACGAAGACAAACATTCTTTTCTATTTCAATAAAATTGCTGTCAGTTATTTTCGAAAAATAGCGTGCGACTATCGCTTTAAAAGATTTTACTTTGGTTCGGTAATTGGTACGCTTTTCAACATCCCATAGTTGAGTAACCTCTTCTGAATTAACAATCTTCACTATATTATGTAATTCTAGAAATTCGTTAATATTTGATAGTACGGTATCTGAATTATATTTCAGAAGATACTCATCAGTTCTCTTTACTTGATGGCCAAATGCCAAATCACACGGAGTATAGTATCTAATTCCATCATATTTAGGTCTCAAAAAAATTCCTCCTTTTTCAAATTTCTATTAATCCATTCATAAGTTTAGGTAATAAACGGTCACGGGCTTCCATCGCAAAGATACACTGTTTTTGCAAGGTATCGATTTTCATACGAATAGGTTCGAATGCCGAATCAAAAATGGAGAGCATTCCGAAATCTGGAACCAGCATTTCCATATTCATTATTGAATCTGGTTTTAAATGTAAGACATTTACTCCGTTGGCGAGAGGTGATATTTTATCGCTATATCCACCGTATTGCATAGCGCAATACAAATAGTTCCTCGTTACAGAGATTGGGAGCAGTTTTATCAGATCCATGGAAAAAGTGAGATCTTCATTACATTCAGGAATCATAGCAACATGTCCTACCAATCGACGCTCCTGAGTCATATCTGTAACACCCATAACGATATCACCAGGAAACAGTTTTTGAGTTTCTTTAAACTTTCCTATAAAACGCTTTTCTGCACCACGATTATAGCCCCCAAATGCTCTTATATTTTTTAGATTTACCATAAGAGTACCGTCTTTTTCGGATAGTTCTTTTGTAGAATAGGACTTCCCTCTAACAAATTCGAATACATCAGAAAAAGGTTTTATTAGCCATCTCTCTGGCACGCCATCTACAATTTCCACATCCTCATATCCCGGAAAACGTAAATCAATAAACCATTCCTTATAAAGACGCTGTGCAGCTTCTTCAAGGAGTTTGATTTGCTTTTGGTTGTTTTCAATGAGTGCATCATATGCGGAAATGTAATCTACGATCTTTCTTTGTATTTCCATTTCGGGTAATTCAATCGGAACGGAGCTTAAAATACTTGTATTTAAATTAAGCATTGTAGAACCAACAGCATGGTTAACAACCCATCCGACAATTTCTGCTTTTTGCAATTGATAAAATACAAAACTTGGAATTGCTTTATTGGTATCAATTGTGACCTTTAAACATCCAGTTCCACATAACCAATCAGCTTCCTTTTCTGTAGCGTACGCGCATCTTCCAACATCCCCCCTGCGTGAGTATAAAATATCACCTGCACAGATCTTGTGCTTGCTCAAACGGTCAACATGGTCTTGAGATACACGGGCAATAGACTCTTCTGATATTTTCCCGTTAATTAAATCCTTGGGCATTACAACTGGAGTTCCAGTCTCAGAATAATCAGATTGGTGCAATTGGGAACCAAACGGACCAGTTTGAATTGATATTGAAATATCGCTTAATACTTTATTTTCCCAACTCATAGTCCCATCTCCTTCATATTTTGTGAGATGGTATCCATCAAATCATTGGACGTAGCCTGCAAAGACAGAAGCTCTTTATGAATCTCTGCCATGCGCTCTTCAAAGTCCACACCGTCATCTTCGATTGGAGCAACACCGACATATGCTCCCGGTGTCAATGACCATCCTTTTTTTTCAATTTCTGCAAGTGTGGCAGCTTTGCAGAGACCAAGAACATCCTGATATTCTCCATCACCGAACTTTTCATAGAGCCAATGCGCCTCTTTTGCAATGGTAAGTTCATCGGTAAGGGCGGCAACGCGCTCATCATATTCAGCTTGTGTGCTTTTTTTATCTCGCTTGTCAGCAGCTGCAACAGCGTTCTTTGCTTCTTTGCGAAGTGCCTTCAATTTTTCAGAAAGCGTATGTACAATCTCTTCAAAGGAATCCTCAGAATGTAGTGCTGTGTGGTATTCATCAATGAGATTTCTATACTTATCAATCTCACCACGATAGAGCCATACGATGGCATTCAGGTTTTTCAGCTGCCATTCAGACCATTCGTTGAGCGTGCGGTCAACTACGGTATAGTAGTTTCTGGCATCGATGAAAAGAACCTTATCCTTGATGGCTTCGGCTTTTCCCTTATCGAAGAACCAAAGAGAGCAAGGCAGTGATTTTGTATAGAAGAAGTTGTTACCAACACTGACCATAGCATCCACATGTCCTGTCTTGATCAGGCTCTCGCGGATATCTTTATCTTTTCCCTGACTGTCAGTGGCAGAAGATGCCATAACGAATCCTGCGCGACCATGCTCATTCAGATAGCTGTAGAAATAGGAAATCCAAAGATAGTTTGCATTTCCGACTTCTTTATTTTTATTAACACCCGGCATACCAAAAGGCAGTCTTCCGGCACTTTCGCAGGATTCAGCTTTTACCTTATCTACATTGAAGGGCGGATTGGCCATGATGTAATCGCAGCATCCGTTCAAATTGTGAGCATCATGGTAGAAGGTGTTTGCCTCATCTCCGGACTTGATAACACCGGTAAGGCCGTGGACAGCCATATTCATCAAACATAGCTGAGCATTATATTCTACCTTTTCTTGTCCATAGAAAGTCATGGTGCTGTTGGCGTTCATTCCTGCCTGATTGACGAAGTCACCACTCTGAATAAACATACCGCCACTACCACAGGCGCAATCCAGCAGAATTCCGCTTTCCGGTTCCAGTACATTTACAATCATTTTTACTAGAGATTTAGGTGTGAAGAATACACCATCGTCCGATGCGATGTTCTTTGCAAATTTATTCAGGAAGTACTCGTAGATACGACCAATGATATCACCGCCGATTTCATCAAGAGCACTGTTGTTAAAAATACGAAGAAGTTCAGAAAGAATTTCATCAGAAAAATCGGTGTAGCTTTTGGGAAGGACACCAGTCAATTGTTCACTCTGGTCTTCAATAAGCTGCATCGCATTATTGACTACTTCACCAAGACTATTCATTTTGTGGCCATCTTTATTACAGAGGTCTGCGGCCTTAATATCTTCTGGAAGTCCAAGCAGATAACTGTATTGCGCTTCTTTTGGTAGGAACAGTGCACTCTTAGCAGCAAAGTCACTTGCCTCCACAGGCATTACACGACCGCCACGAGAAGGACGTCCTTTCAATATTTCAGCTTCAACCTTTTTAAATCTGCTGTAAGCATATCTTAAGAATATCAATCCAAGAACTGGCATGCAGTATTGATTTGATGTCAGCTTTGAACCCTGACGTAAAAGATCTGCAGACTCCCATAGTTCTGCTTCCAGCTTTCTTATGTTTATCATTGCTTGTTACCTCTCTTTATATCAAAATTCAGCCATGCTTCTTCTACATCTTCATAAGGAAGACAGTTTTTCTCGCAGTAGGCTTTAATATTTTTCATTGCTTTAATATTAGGTCTAGCTTTTCCTGCTTCCATCGATTAACAGTTGAAAATGCTACACCAACAATTTCAGAGAATTCCATTTGTGTTAATAACGCACATTCTCTGAGTTTTTTTATTTCTTCTGGAAAATTCATATCTATTTTCTCCTTGATTTTACATGCATCAATGTATCATTATTATAACAAATAAATATAAACTTTTCTAGTCCCTCATCCTCTGGTCTTTATAACTTGGAGGATTTTTTATTTTCTTTTTCCTATTACTTAGATGGATATGAACTCAGTCCTGAAATAGGATTAAGAACCGTATCGGTGAAGTTGACCTGCCTGCAAGCAAAGAAAAAACGGCATAGCTGGATTTCTCCGAAACTATGCCGAATTATTTTAATTACATCATTTCTTTTAATTCATCTGGTGTAAAGACATACTTAGAATTGCAGAACTGACAGCAGGTCTCAATATTCTCTCCTGCATCAATCATTTCCTGAATGTCTGATTTTTTAATACTTGCGATTCCTCGTGCAAAACGCTCCTTACTGCATCCGCATTTAAATGAGACAGCCATGCGATCAAGAACTGCAAGCTCCATATCGCCAAGAAGCTCCTGCAAAATATCTTCCGGTGTTTTTCCGCTGTCAAGCATTGCAGTTACTGAAGATACTTTTGCCAAACGCTGTTCTAGTACAGAAATGGTTTCTTCTGATGCATCTGGCATAAGCTGAATAATAAATCCTCCTGCCTGACGTACAGTATTGTCCTTATTCATCAGCACACCTAAGCCAACACTAGATGGTGTCTGCTCAGAGACAGCAAAATAATATGTCAAATCTTCGGCAATCTCTCCGCTTACAAGATCTGTCTGTCCCACATACGGATCCTTCAGACCGATATCTTTGATTACACTTAACACACCCTTTCCAATAGCGCCTGCAACATCAAGCTTTCCAATAGAGTTTGCCTGAATAAGTACAACTGGATTTTGTGCATATCCCTTTACATGACCATGAGAATCAGCTGTTACTGTCAGAGAACCAATTGGGCCATCACCCTGAATTTTAACAGTCAGAAGTTCTTTATCTCCTTTAAGCATGCTGCCCATCATGACAGCTGCTGTCATTGTACGTCCTAAAGCTGCTGTAACAACTGGACTTGTATTATGTGCATTTCTTGCATATTCTGTAAGATCTCTTGTGGTTGCGGCAAACGCACGGATCTGACCATTTGCAGCCGTCGCACGAATCATATAGTCACTCATGTTTCTTCCTCTTTTCTTTATAAGTTTTGCAGCGGTGTCTTTCCCTTTTCGCGTGCTATTATGTACACACGATCGGTATCTTTCGTTGCAGGTGCACCATTTTTATCAATTGCAGCAAGAAATATCATGCCCGACTCTTCAATTGCACAGCGCACCTCATCAATAGAAAACGCACGCTGCTCATGATATTCGTCAAAACGTTCATAATGATTATCCTCTTCCTGTACAAACAGCGTCAGCGCGTAGCTGTTGATTCGTTTTTCTTCATCATAATCATTATCCCAAATAAAGCTTACCTCTTCATCTGCATCACAAAAACTCTGACAGCCAATACTCTTAAAGTAATGGTCAGTCTTTAGATCAAATAAAAATATGCCATTTGGATCCAGATAATTATTGACGAGACGGCACACATTAACAAGATCATCGTATTCAGTCAGGTAATTCATCGTGTCACACAAGCTAATTACCGCGCGCACAGTTCCGTAAAGCTCAAACTCTCTCATATCCTGATTCAGATATAAAATAGATCTTCCACTTTGCTCACGCTTTTCAACAGCCTCTGCCAGCATTTCTTCTGAATTATCCACACCGATCATGTCAAATCCCTTCGCATCAAACATCTCGGTTAACGTTCCTGTTCCACAGCCTAGCTCTAGCATCAAACCATCCTCAATGCCAAATTTTTTAAGCTGATCGGTTACAAAATTGCACCACTCCTCGTATGGAATTTCCTCCATCATACGATCATAGACAAGTGCAAATGCATGATATGCGTTCATAAATTCCCACGCCTTTCTTTTTTCTCCTCCACAACGGTTCAAGAACTTATTATACCTGATTTGAAGCTAATTTACAAGATTTTGACATCATCCAATAAAATAGAATACAAAATACTAGTGCAAAAGCAACACCAAACACGTTCTGTATCACACGCAAACTTACTGCACCCTTAAGTCCATAAGTCTGCGCAGCAATTGCAAGTGCGCCAAACGTATTAAATACTGCCTGCCATCCATATTTTACTGAAAATCCAACTCCGATTCCTCCGATAATTCCAATATATGCGTATATCGATGGCGGAAGCAGATAATACAATGCAACAAAGCAGATTACACCTGCAATGTTTCCAATAATTCTTTTTCTGACTCTATACTGCATATCCTCCATGAAAGGTACTATTGCTGACATAGCTGCAATACCCGCCCACATTGCTCTCGGCATTTTACATACCTGTGCAATAAAAAGCACTGTTGGCACACAAAGTATCTGGCACAGCTGCCATTTTGTTCTGGAAGATGTAAGGTCAAATTCTCTTACAATATCTTTAATTGTTCTCTTATAAGTTCTATTTTTATGATTTCTGAAAAATACAAGACAGGTAAGCAATGCTCCTACCACCATTGCTGCTAATCTCATCTGATAACTTTTTCCTGTCACGTCATATCCATACAAAAGTAAGTATCCCAAAACTAAAGTTGACTGGTTAAACATAAATGGATTGTGACATCCAAAAATAATAAACACTGCAAGCGCTGCCATATTCAAAAGTATACCCAACACAGGTGATACATGATTAGCCAAATGTGGAAATACTGCCATAATTACAAAGAACAATACAAGTAATATCGTTGACTGTCCTGTATGGATTCCCAAATCTGCATTTCTAAATACCATAAGGCATAATAAAACTACTACACCTACAATACTATTTTCATTACCAAACAAAATGCTAAAAACAGTAACAAAACCAAAGCAAAATATCATTGTGAGCGCAATCTTTACAAGATATACAAGCATATGATATGCTTTTTCCTTCCCTGTCCCACTTGTCTTAAGCATCTTTTTTGATCCTGCCTGATTTAACTGCAATTCCTGATAAAACGTCATATCTTTCCTCCTAGTATTTTATAATTATTGTAATGGGAGCTGCACAACAAACCTGCATCCTCCATATTCGCGATTTTGTGCTTCAATCGTTCCGCCTGCACTGTCAATAATTCGCTTTACAAGTGCAAGACCAAGACCATTTCCTTCTGCCTTATGGGAACCATCTGCCTGATAAAACTTATCAAATATCCTGTTTTTTATTTCCTCGTCAATTCCAGGGCCTTCATCTTCCAAAATAAATTTTACCTGATCATTTTCCTGTTTTAAAAACATCGTAATTATTCCCTGATTAGGACTAAACTTAATGGCATTATCCAAAAGATTTATCCAGACATGCATAAAAAGTCCTTCATTTCCTACATATTTAACAGCCTCCATCTCTACCTGAAATCCAATTTCCTTCTGTGTCCACTTTGATTCTAGAGAAAGTAGTGCCTGTCTAATCTGCTCATCAAGACGATATTTTGTCTTTTTCATTGGAATATTCTGATTTTCCAGCTTAGACAGCAGAAGAATATTTCCAACAAGACAAGACAATCTCTGAGTATTAAACAGGATTTTCTCTACATATTCATTTTGTTCATTCGAAAGCTCCTCACCCTGAAGCAGCATCGTATAACCTTCAATCGCATTTATAGGTGTTTTAAATTCATGTGAAACATTAGAAACAAAATCCATCTGCAATATTTGTGTAGCACGAAGCTCTTTTGTCATCACATTAAAGCTATTATATGATTGTACCACTTCTGCAATACAACTGCTTGTTTCTAACTGTTTATCAAAATCTCCCTGCGAAACATCCTTCATTGCCTCGCTAAGCTTTGTGATCGGCTCTAAAACCTTTCTATTTAAAAGTGCTGTAATTAAACCTGCAATCATTGTATTAAAAATCAACAGCCAGACAATCGCAGGAATATTTTCCGGCATTTCCAGAAAATGCTTTAAAAACGCAAAAAGTAATGCTGAAATTATCATCGAACAGGCCAATGCCAGCCAAATAATGCCTGTCAGATATGTGCGAATTTTAAATTCCTTCTCTTTTCTTTTTTTCATGATTTCTTTACCACCTTATATCCAATCCCTCGCATAGTGACAATTTCAAAATCAGAGTTTTCCTTAAATCGCTCTCTAATTCTTCCAATATGAACTTCAATCGTATGTGGATCAGCCTCTGTTTCCACTCCCCAGACATCGTCCATCAGTTGCTGTTTTGTAAATGTACGTCCTGGCGATGCTGCCAATTTGTACAAAAGCAGAAATTCCTTTTTCGGAAGCACCTGAATTTCTGAACCCATTTTAACAGTCATTTGATCATAATCAAATTCTGTAGAGCCAATTATAATTTTATGTGCACTAAGGATCTGTGCACGCCTCAGCAAAGCCCCAACTCGTAAAACCATCTCATTTACATTAACTGGCTTTACCATGTAGTCATCGCTTCCTGACAAAAATCCCTGACGCATATCATCAAACGTACCTTTTGCCGTAATCATCAGCACTGGAATCTGATATCCTGCTGCCCGTAGCCTAGAAACAAGCTCATACCCATCCATTACAGGCATCATAATATCAGAAATGATCAGATCGATGTACGTTGTGTCAAGTGTTTTTAATGCCTGCAAGCCATCTGACGCGCATTTGATCTGATATCCATTTTTTTCAAGTACTTTTTGAAACAATTGACTCAATTCCTTATCGTCTTCCACTATTAAAATCTTAAACATGTCTCCTCCATATAAAAAACAATGACAAGAATCACTGCCAGTATGCAAAAAATAATTTTTCGGTTTTTACGCTATCTGATCATAATATTATCTTTCTTCCTTTCTTAATTGCTGCCTGTAGCATACAAATGCAAGCTCAATTAAACCTCAACAGAGGCTGACTTTTCCCAAAAACACTTTATTTTATTTACAAAAACAAAAAAATCCAGTATACTCATTGTATGGTGAATCTACATTGACATGATCTCTCACAAAGGAAAGGAAACAATATGATTTTATCCTATATCCGAAAAAATCAGTGTAAGCGCCTTTTTTACCCGCTGATGCTGCTTGGCGTCGTCATTTTTCTTGTCTGGCGCTCGCCTGTCACTGAATATGTGACAAAACGCACCATCAGCAATGCCGTGCTCATCAATGATTCCATGGCAAAAAAGGTTTTGTATGCGAAAATTAAAACGGGGACACTCTACTACAGCGGCGAGGACTGTCTGGCAGGCGGTGAGCTCGTTGGACATTATTACTACGAGCTTATAGGCGGAAGCTGTCATTTTTATCTCATCCGTGCTGTGGCCGGCTATCCAGCTTCCAAAACACTTGAAGGACAGACTATTATAGGACGCGTTGATGCTTTTGAACCCGAAATTCTAGATCCGCTCACACAAAAGCTTGCTGAAGATATTTCATGGGATGCAAAATCCCTTAAAAGCGTTTGCCAGAAATATTTTGTCAACCAGACTGCCTATCTAAACAGGCGTGAAATTGTGCTTATGGTTGTCCTTCTTTTGGTGTTTGTCTTAATGATTGTGGTTTTTATTCGCACATTTTTATATATCATAAATCCACGTCTAACAAAAACCTACCGAAATCTGGAGCACTATGGCAATCCTGAGAAAATTTTAAATGATGTGGAAAAACAAATTCGTCGAAGGATTCTTCTGCAGACAAAGACACTTATTCTGACGCCTCGCTATCTTGTTGAGCTCTCTGATGATATATGTGCCATTATCCCACTGCCGGAAGTATTATGGATCTATGATCATGCTGCTATGCGCCGTACCATAAAGGGACGCCAGTTAAGCTATACAATCCATGTTGTCACCATGAAGGGTGAGGAATATACACTGACTGGCAAATCACATCGTGAAGTCAGCGCTATATATCACGAGCTAAATACTCGTTATCCGAATTTTTTCTTCGGTTATTCAAAAGAACATCAGGAAATGGTTCAATATGTGCTGCATGAAATGAAAAATGAAAAAGCATAAGAAATCTGTATATAAAATGAATCAGAGGACATAATAAAAATGTCAGAAATCTAGCGGCATTTTAAATGCCGCAGTCAGCTGACAGGCGGTTATGATTCCCCCCTCTAAACCGCACAGCTTACAAATGATATCATTTATTATTTATCCTCCCCTTTCAAAGAAGAGCCTGCGCAGATGCACAGGCTCTTTCTTCTCTAGAAGACATATGATACCCACAGCTTGTGACTTTTCGACCCTTGTATCACTTTGAGATTGCTTCAAATGCTTCCTGAAGATCATAAATAATATCATCAATATTTTCTGTACCAATCGAAAGACGAATGGTGTTTGGCTTGATTCCCTGCTCTGCCTGTTCAGCCTCGTTTAACTCAGCATGTGTAGTAGATGCCGGATGAATAACAAGAGACTTTACATCTGCTACATTTGCAAGCAGTGAGAACAGCTTCAGCTGATCAATAAACTCTTGTGCTTCCTTTGCGCCGCCCTTAATCTCAAATGTAAAGATAGAGCCGCCGCCATTTGGGAAATACTTCTTATAAAGAGCCTGCTGCTCTGGATCTTCTGATACTGACGGATGATTTACTTTTTCTACAAGCGGCTGTTTCTTTAAGAAATCTACAACCTTAAGTGCATTCTCTACATGTCTCTCTACACGAAGGGACAATGTCTCAAGTCCCTGCAGGAAGATAAATGCATGGAACGGTGAAAGAGTTGCACCTGTATCACGAAGTAAAATAGCACGGATTCTTGTAACAAATGCTGCAGGACCTGCTGCATCTGCAAAGCTAATTCCATGATAGCTTGGATCTGGCTGTGTCAGCTGTGGGAACTTTCCTGATGCTTTCCAGTCAAATGTTCCTCCATCTACAATGACGCCTCCGATGGTAGTTCCATGACCACCGATAAACTTTGTTGCGGAGTGTACTACTACGTCTGCACCGTACTCGATTGGTCTTACAAGATACGGTGTTGCAAATGTATTATCAATAACAAGCGGAATCTGATGCTTGTGCGCAATCTTTGCAATTTTCTCAATATCAACAACCTCTGAGTTTGGATTTCCCAGCGTCTCGATGAAAACTAGCTTTGTATTCTCTTTGATAGCGCCCTCAATCTCTTCATAATTAAATGGATCTACGAATGTTGTGTTGATACCATATGATACAAATGTATGTGCCAGCAAATTGTAGGTACCACCATAGATATTTTTTGCTGCAACAACATGATCACCTGCAAATGCCAGATTCTGGATTGCATATGCAACAGCTGCTGCGCCAGATCCAACTGCAAGTGCTGCAACACCACCCTCAAGGCTGGCAATTCTCTTCTCAAATACATCCTCAGTCGGATTAGTCAGTCTTCCGTAAATGTTGCCGGCATCCTTTAATGCAAAACGGTCAGCTGCGTGCTGAGAGTTATGAAATACATAGGAAGATGTCTGATAAATTGGAACGGCTCTTGCATCTGTTACTGGATCAGCTTCCTCCTGTCCTACGTGAAGCTGCAGTGTCTCAAACTTTAATTTTCTTTCCTTTAATGTACTCATATTTAAATCCTCGCTTTCAGGTGGTGTTTTTTTGTTTCACTGTCTGTATTATAGCGAAGGCGCCTGTCTTTGTCTAATACACAAAAACAAACGCCTGTTATTGGATTCTCCTATAGCTATATTGGATGATTAAAGTGGTTTTTCATCACTTCAGCACCAGATTCTTGTATTTTGCAAGCTCATTAACATAAAGCTGCGCCAGTTCACTTAACTGAATACTTTTTCTCTTCACATATCCGATTGTCATGACCTCTGTTTCCTTAAGCGGAACTGCCGCATAGTCACTTCCGTTTAACTCCTCACAAATAATACCTGAACACAAAGTATAACCATTTAAGCCAACCATCAGATTTAGCATACTTGCGCGGTCATCTACCTGAATTGTCTGTTTATACTCGTAGGTACTAAAAACCTCCTCTGCAAAATAGAATGAATTTGTCTTTCCCTGATCAAACGTAAGACACGGATACTTTTCAAGCTCCTGTAAGCTAACACTAGACTTTGATGCAATCGGATTTTTCTTCCACACATATACATAAGTATTGCAGTCAAATAGTGGGATAAACTCAAGCTCACTCTCATGAATCAGTTTCATCAAAATCTTCCGATTAAAATCACTCATATAAAGAATACCAATCTCGCTGATAAAATCCTTTACATGCTCAATAACAGTTCCCGTCTTTGTCTCATGAATTGCAAACGCATAATCGTCCATACCAAATTCCTTTACCATCTCAACAAATGCTTTAACGGCAAAGGTATAATGCTGCATGGAAACGGCAAAGCGCTTCTTTGTTTGTGTCTTCTCTACGTATCGCTGCTCCATCAGACGGTACTGCTCAACAACTTGTCTGGCGTAGCCTAAAAATTCATTTCCCTCTGTTGTTACAAGGATGCCTCTGTTTGTTCGTCCGAATATACGGATTCCAATCTCTCCCTCAAGCTCCTTTACTGCCTCTGAAAGACTTGGCTGAGAAATAAATAATTTTGCTGCTGCCTGATTCATTGATCCGCAGTCCGCGACCGCAATCGCATATCGTAATTGCTGTAATGTCATTGCTACCGTCTCCTATTTGTTAATTTATACATGATACCTACGAATTGCTCCGTTGTTTCACAACTCTCGCAATTCTAAAAACATTCGGATTCGCTGAGTTTCTTTGAAACTCGCTGCATCCTCATGTTTTGGCGGGTCTCAAGGTCACAACTTCTAGTGCAAGCACGATCAGCTTGTGACTTTTCGCCCCTGTATCATATACAGAAAAAGGCCCTGCTCTCTGCAGGGCCAAAAGGGAATAAAAAGGGGAGGGATGCCGATTACTTCATCGGCTATGAAAAAGATATATGAATGTCCAGTTGATTTCTCAACTGTGCCTACATCATAACCGATAAATGTGTTCATTTTTTGTCCAATTTTTTAACGATTTGTGAATGGATGGCACTTTTCCCACTTTTTTTCTCATTTTCCGCAGAGCTTTACGATTGCCAGCGCAAAAATTTCTGCACTCATCACAAGCTGATCAATAATAACGAACTCATCCGGTCCATGCATATGGTTATCTACAGACGGATCTGCACATCCACATGCCACACCATTTTCAATATGATGAACGTAGGTTCCTCCACCAATTGCAAGTGGTTCTCTTACTTCACCAGTCACATCTGTATAAGTCTCAAGTAAGGTTTTTACAAGTTCAGAATCCTTTGGAACATAATGAGGCGGATTCAGCGGTGAATCATTTGGCTCAAAGCCAGCATCTGAAAGCTTCTTTTGAACAACATTCTTTGTATTTTCCTCTGTTGCACTGTTGCATGCACGACAGTCAAAGGTTCCGCTCATCTTTGTATCATTTAATTCAAACAAATCAAGTGTCAGAGTTGTCTTTCCTGAAATTTCATCCTCAAGGTTCACACCAAGTCCTCCTCCGCAGTAATCACCGTGTGGGAACAAAGCAGTTACATTGTGAAGCAATGTCTTTGTCTTGCTTTCTGCAAGCGGTAGGGATGAAAGCAGCTTAAGAAGTGCAGTCAATGCATTGTTTCCATCCATTGGACTTGCCGCATGTGCAGATACACCATCTGCATGAATCATAAGAGCACCATCTTCAGCCAAAGAAACAGTAAACTTCACACCTGTCTCATCTTCAGCTTCTTTTACATATTTATTCATCTCATCTGCTGTCATTCCTTCAACAACGGCATCTGCCTTTGCTGGAACAACATTTACCTTAATTCCACTGACAGCACTTCTTACTCTAGGAAGACCTTCCTCTAGTGAAACTTCTGCTGTAAATGTAGTGTGAAGGCTTCCCTTCTCTAAAAATACAAGCGGAAAATCAGCATCCGGTGAAATTGTCATCGGTGCATGAGTATTCTTTCCAAAATAGTAGGCAATATCAGAACTTCCACACTCTTCATCAGATCCTAAAATCAAACGAACATCCTTATCTAACTCAAATCCAAGGTCACGCACTGCCTTCATTGCATAGAGTGCCGCAACAGCTGGTCCCTTATCGTCAGATGTTCCGCGTCCGTACATCTTTCCATCCTCAACTATAGGCTCAAACGGTGTTGTCTTTGTCCATCCGTCTCCGCCTGGAACAACATCAAGATGTGCCAGAATATCAAGTCCAAGCTCCTTTCCATTGATTACTGTGTCAATCGCATAATTATCCCAGTTTTTTCCTAAAAAGCCGTGCTTCTCAAAAAGAGATAATCCTGCATGAAGTGCCTCTGCTGCACCCTCGCCATATGGCTTTCCCGGCAGCGCCTCTGCACGAGCACTGTCTACTTTGATCAATGTCTTAATGTCTTCAACCATCTCGTCGCGATGTACGCTAAGATACTCATGAATCTTTTCCTGTACTGTCATAATCTTTCGCCTTTCTATATTTGCTATTGGTAGCGTTATGCTACTATGATACCCCTAGCCGCGCAAAATTGCAATGCTATTTTGCATAGCTAGAAATAGTTTCAAAAAAGCAAAAAAAACACTTGCAAACGTTTTATAACCTGCTATAATGTGCTGGAAAAACGTCAAAATCAACTTTAAAAAAGGAGCATAAGAAGTATGGCAAAAAATGCAACAAGGGAGATGACATCTGGAAGCCCGCTCAAATTAATTTTAAGCTTTGCAGTTCCGCTGCTGCTTGGCATGCTGTTTCAGCAATTCTACAGTATGGTTGATACTATTATTGTAGGAAAAAGTTTGGGCGTTGATCAGTTGGCCGGTGTCGGATCGACAGGAGCAATAAACTTTATGATAATTGGATTTTGCAACGGTGTCTGCAGCGGATTTGCTATCCCAATAGCACAAAGCTTTGGCGCAAAGGACTACAAGCGACTGCGAAAATTTGTCGCAAACGCAGCCTGGCTGTCCATCGCATTCGCAGCTGTTATGACAGTTGTCGTCTGTGTACTATGCAGACAAATTCTTTCATGGATGGATACACCAGAAAATATTTTCGAATATGCTTATAGCTACATATTTATCATTTTCCTTGGAATACCTGCCACATATCTTTATAACTTGCTGTCAGGTATTATACGTTCTCTCGGAGACAGCCGCACACCAGTTATATTTCTGGTTATCTCAGCCATGTTAAATATTCTTTTTGACCTGCTGGCAATTCTTGTTCTGCATATGGGAGTGGCAGGCGCTGCATGGGCTACTGTTCTTTCCCAGCTGATTTCCGGTATTTTATGCTTCTTATATATGAGAAAGCAGTATGATATTCTCAAATTTGAAAAGGATGAGATGAAATTTGAGGGGCGTCAGGCGATCATACTTTGCAACATGGGCATTCCAATGGGTCTGCAGTACTCCATTACAGCAATCGGAAGTGTTATCTTACAGACTGCAGTAAACTCACTTGGTTCTCAGGCCGTAGCCGCAGTTACAGCTGCCGGCCGTATATCTGGCTTTAGCTGCTGCCCGTTTGATGCACTTGGCTCCACAATGGCAACATATGCCGGTCAAAATGTCGGCGCCGGGAAGCTTGATCGTGTTGGAAAAGGCTTGAAATCCGCAAGCTTCATAGGCGGCATCTATGCCATTCTTGCTTTCTTTGTATTATCATTATTTGGAAGACAAATTGCACTTCTGTTTGTATCGGCAGATGAAATTGCCATTCTTGATCATGTTAAGCAGTTTTTAGTTTTCAACACAGCTTTCTATATTCCGCTTTGTCTCGTCAATACCGTGAGATTTTGCATACAGGGAATGGGCTATTCCCGATTGGCAATTTTAGCAGGTGTCTGTGAGATGGTCGGACGAATTATTGCCAGTCTTGTTCTTGTACAGCTCATTGGCTTTGTTGGCATATGTCTTGCCAGTCCAATTGCATGGATCATGGCAGATCTGTTTCTCGTTCCAGCATACTGTCATACAATAAATCGAATGAAAAAAATATTAGCTTCTTAAATTTAAAGCAGCTAATCAAAAAATACCCCTCGACAGGCTGCTTATGTGTGCAGAATGATCGAAGGGTATTTTTTATTAACGTACTGCCTTAAGCAGTGCATTTAGCAAAAAATTATTATTATAAAGAAATGTCAGCAGTGTACTCTGTGTAATCATTGAAAGTGCCTCGCGTCCCCAATCTTGTGCTGCAAACGCCGTCACAACAATTCCGCCGATCCATATTATAATCAACGCAGTACAAAGCCCGCAAATGGCACCTGCAATACAGTCAATCTGATGCAAAACAGGCAGTCTCACAATTCCTGCTAAAACCATTGTTACAATACGAAGCAAAATCCATACAACAACAAAACTGATAATACAGCAAACAGCCTCAAATGCCAAATCTGTGAGCCATCCCGTAATATAGGCTGCTATATTTTGAATGCCACGCTGCTCATAAACTGCCTTGCTGTTGCTTTGCTCTAAAGATTTTGTCAGAACATCCGGCAGATTCAGACTATCAATGACCTTATCTGTCAGCTGCGCCTGTTCTGCCTGAATCTCTTGTGTCTTTTCTTCCACAAATGAGCTAACACTAGTCTCTATTGCTGCATAAATCCCTGTCTGGTCTTTCACAAAATCAGACACAGGCTCGCGGACAAACAGCATGATTACCAAGCTTACAAAAAAGGACGCAAATGAAAGAACTGTTTTTACAAGTCCTCTTTTCGCACCAGCCAGTGTCGCAAGTACAATCAATACGATTACCGCTATCACAAGCCAATTCATAGAATCACACCTTTCTTTTTTCAGCCAACTTCAAAATCCTTATCACGCAAAATCAAACAGCCTCTCTTGTCATATTTGCTCTGGAAGAGCTTGCGCATAGATTTTTTCTCGGCCTTCTCAATTGCATTATTTACAATCATCTCAACAATACGCTTTTTATTGCGCTCCTGATTACCTGCAATTACCTTTAAGCGCTCCATCAGTGCCAGCTCACCTGATTTATCAAACACACTGTCCTCTCTATCTGCATATCCTCTTGCATACTCAAGAAGCTCAGTAACAGAATATGTCTCACGGACAAATTGAGCCGTAACTACCTGTGCAAGCTGCGGGTAATCAATAAGCAGATGACGAATTGAGGCCGGTGTATCGATGAATACAACAAGCAAGCTTCTGTCAGTTGGATCAATGATCTTACAAAATTCATTGATGACACGCTCATTCATGTCTGCCGCATCTTCAATCAGAATTGTCTTTCCAAGCAGCTTGTCAATTGACTTAACAAGTCCCTTCTGATTCAGCTTCTGACCTGTAATTTTCACAACAGATCTCGGAACTGCACGTGAAGAACATTCTGCCAGTTCCTCTAAATATTCAAGTGCCAGTTCAATATCATCCTCATCTGGCATCGCCTGAATAGCAAAATGCCATACACGTGACATATCCTCCGGATTGACAATTGGAAGTCCGCTGTTTGCTGTCATATCTGGTTGACGGCTCTCAGCAGATTCTTCCTGAGCATCTTCCTCTTCTGGTTCTTCCTCAAATTCTTCTTGAGGTTCTTCCTCTTCTGGTTCTTCCTGAATTTCTTCTTGAATCTCCTCCTGAGTCTCTGCTTCTTCTGGATCTTTTTTAGATTCTTCTTGAATCTCTTCCTGAGGCCCCGCTTCTTCTGGCTCTTTCTCAAGTTCTTCCTGAACTACTTCCTGAGTCTCTTCCTCTTCTGGCTCTTTTTCAGGTTCTTCTTGAACTTCTTCCTCTGGCTCTACTTCCACCGTTTCTGCCACTGGTGCTGCCCACTCAGAAATCTGCGGTTCTTCTTCTGGCTTATATGCTTCAAACCAAACAGCCTCATCAGCGTTTTCACTATCTGAGGTTTTCTCTGAAATTTCGGTGTTTGCTGTTTCAACGTCTGAGGTTTCGTTTTCTGAAGTCTCGTAATCTAAAACTTCACTTTCTGTAGTTTTGTCCTCTGAAATCTCATCCTGCATATGGGAAATATCATCAGGCACCTGCAGTTTTTCTTTCTCTTCAACATCCGAAGGAATTTCAGAAACCAGCTCCAAATCCTTCTCCCCGGCAAGCTGCTGCACCTGCTGTACCTGCTTTGCCAACTCATCCTGCAGCTCGTTCTGGGCATCCTCCTGCTTTGCACGCTGAATTACTGCCATAATTTCGTTCATGTCACTCGTAACAACACTTTGTCTGGCATGTTCTAATCTTTGTTCCTTCTTTAAGCGTTCTACTGCCTCAAGTTCCTCTTCACGCTGCTTACGAAGCTTTTCTTCACGCTCTAGCAAAGCCTTCTGCTCATCCTCTCGCGCTTTAGCCTCTTTTTTAGCTGCCTCCTGCTCTGCCTGATATGCCTTTTCCTGCTCTTCCTGCCACTTTGAAATTTTTTCCTGTGCGGCAGCTTTTTTAGCCAACTCTGCCTGTGATTCTTTCTTTTCCTGCTCTTCTTGCTTTTTCTGAAGCTTTTCGTTTTCTTCCTGTGCCTTTTTGTCTGCAAACTTCTGAACCTTTTCCTTTTGCGCCGGTGTTAACGGTGCAAACTGACTCTTAAGAGAAAGTGCCTTTTCCACATATTTTCCAAGGCCAAACCAAAGAATAATATCATCACACAGTTGGATACACTTATCCTTCTCATTATTCATCGCATATAAAACAGCCAGCTCATAAGCCCATTTCTCATCAAAATCTTCTCTCTTGTAAGCCTCAAGAATTTTGATTTTTTCATCAAGAGTTGCCTTCTGATAACGTGCCATCTTATATAAAAGAATATATCTTCCCTGATCATTTGGCGCTATGCGACAAAATTCCTCGAAGTAATTTTTCGCATCATCATAACTGTCTGCCTTCAATGCAAGCTCCGTTAGACGATACACGATACGGCGTCCCATCGCTGCATACTCATATGCCTGCTGCAAAATATCGATTGCCTTTTCATACTCTCCTACTGCCGTATAGACATCGGCTGCCAGTGTCAGCATTTTTACGTCGCGGATTTTTGTCCAGTCGATCGTATCGCACAGCTTTGCAGCCTCGCCATACTCTTTTCTGGCTGCAACCTGTCTGATATGCTCTGTTTTTAACTGATATTCGTATTTATCCATTTTGTCACCATTTCCTGCAACTATAATTCCACACGTCCATCAAGTGCACGTGTTAATGTCACTTCATCTATATATTCCAAATCACCGCCTACCGGCACACCACTTGCAATGCGTGTTACCTTAATGCCAGCTGGCTTGATTAATTTGCTTATATACATCGCTGTTGCTTCTCCTTCCAGACTGGAATTTGTCGCAATAATCACCTCTCGCACATCTTCGCGCTGCAGGCGCACCAGCAATTCCTTTATTTTAATGTCTCCCGGTCCTATTCCAAGCATAGGAGAAATTGCCCCGTGAAGAACATGATACACACCATCAAATTTTCCTGTTTTCTCATAAGCTGCCAGATCTCTGGAAGTTTCCACCACCATAATCACTGACTTGTCTCTCTTTGCACTGCCACAGATCGGACATAACTCCTGATCTGTCAGTGTGAAGCATTCCTTGCAGTAGCGGATATTGCTGCGCGCATTCACCATCGACTGCGCCAGCTGCTCTACCTGCTCTTTTGGCATATTAATAATATGAAATGCCAGACGCTGAGCTGATTTTGCTCCAATCCCAGGCAGTCTGGACAATTCTTCAATCAATTGATTTACTGTTTTGCTGTAAAAATCCATCAGAACGGAAAGCCTCCGCCAAGACCACCAAGGCTGCCTCCTAAACCACCTGCTAATTTGCCCATTGACTGAGAAGAAGCCTCATCAACCTGACGCATAGCCTCATTTACAGCTGCTACGATCAGATCCTGCAATGTCTCGATATCATCTGGATCAACAGCTTCTTCTGCCAACTCAACATTTGTTACTTCTCTTTTGCCAGAAACAGTAACCTTAACAACACCGCCGCCTACACTTGCAGTAAATTCCTTTTCCTCAAGCTCCTTCTGCTGCTCCTCCATCTGGCGCTGCATTCTCTGTGCCTGCTTCATTAAATTGTTCATATTGCCCGGCATACCGCCTGGGAATCCACCTCTTTTTGCCATGTCTTTACTTTTCCTTTCAACTATAAATTTAATTATTCATCTTCAACACCAATTTCCATATTGATTCCCTCAATATGGCTGCCTCTTGTGATGCGCGGCATCGCCTCACCTGCCTCAAGAAGCTTCGCAGTAATTGAAAATTCCTTCTGATACTGCTTATTTAACATCTGCCTAAGCTCTTCCATACGTTCCTGTCGAAGCATCAGCTCATAGTTAAATTTGTTTGTGAATACAATGCACAGGCCTTTTGCCTTATCATAGCTTATATTGGTTCCCATCAAAATCGAATTCATAAATCCCGACTGCATGTGAGAAAGCTTCTTCCACTCACTGCTTATCTTTTGATAGTCCTCATATTCAGCCTCACTTAATTCAACAGTCTGCGCTGCTTTTTGCATAACAGGCTGCTTTGCATCGCCCTCAAAATAAGAATCAAAAATGCTTCCAGACTGCTGTGGTTCTGTATTATTAACAAAACTGCCAGAAGCAATTTTCTCCTCAATTTGATCCAGTCTCACACGAAGACTCTCTATATCATCCTCCATCTGCGGCTGCATCATCTTAATAATTGCCATCTCAATAAGTACTCGTTTTGAGACAGCAAATTTGAGCTGATTTGAAAGCTCTGAACATATCCTGATATTTCTCATCAGCACACTAAGCGCCACCATCTTTGATTCTTCTCGAAGCGCCTCATAATTTTCTTTTGTCATCTCAAGTGCCTGCGCACTCTGGTCTGCTGTCTGCACCAGCATAAGATTTCGCAGATACCAGATAAAGTCTGTGACAAATTGGCTAAGATCGCGCCCCTGTGAACTGATTTCATCCATCAGCTGCACGCATCCCGGCACATCACATCGTATAATCAGGCGAAGCAACTTAGAAAATACCTGTGTATCTACTGCACCGAGTACATCTAGCACCTTCTCATACGTCAGCCTCTGACCATAATAAAATGAAATACATTGTTCCAAAAGACTTAATGCATCTCGCATCGCTCCATCAGCTGCTTTTGCTACGTAGCGAATTGCATCCTCATCTGCCTCGACACCTTCTGCCTTAAGCAGATTGGAAACCTGATCTGCTATTACATTATTTCCAATTCGCCTGAAATCATATCGCTGACATCTCGACAAAACCGTGATAGGTATTTTATTTGCCTCTGTCGTTGCTAAAATAAAAATCACATATGCCGGCGGCTCCTCAAGCGTTTTTAAAAGCGCATTAAAAGCCCCCGCCGACAGCATATGCACCTCATCTATGATATAGACGCGATATTTTCCTTCTGTCGGCGAGTACTGAACCTGATCACGAATCTCTCTGATATTATCGACACCGTTGTTTGATGCCGCATCAATTTCAGCCACATTTACCGAACGTCCCTCAAGGATCGACCGGCACACCGCACATTCATTGCACGGGCTTCCATTCACAGGATGCTCACAGTTGACGGCACGCGCCATGATCTTTGCAATCGTGGTTTTTCCTGTTCCTCTCGTGCCGCAGAACAGATAAGCATGACCTACGCGGTCTGAAATAATCTGATTTTTTAAAGTCCGTACAATGTGCTCCTGCCCTCTTACATCTTCAAATCGGGCAGGACGCCATTTGCGGTATAATGCTGTATATGCCATTTACAATTAATCTCCAAATGAAATTCCCATGAGCTTTGCTTCCTGAACCATCTCATCATCCGGCTGGATCATTTTAAGCTTTCCTGCAACATCTGCTAACGGAATCTTTGCGATATGATTGTTCTTCATACCTACCAGGTAGCCAAACTCTCCGTCTAAGATCATCTTGCCTGCTGCTGCGCCAAGTCTTGTTGAAAGGACACGGTCATAAGGGCACGGACTTCCACCTCTTTGCATATGACCTGGAACTGCTACACGCACCTCCTGTCCAGTCAGCTCAGAAATCTTTGCACCAATCTCGTAAGAGATAGATGGATACTGACGCGTTGCAATATATTTCTTATATTCTTTCTTTGAAAGTGCAGCCTGCTCCTTGGAGATTGCACCCTCAGCAACAGCAATGATTGAGAAACGCTTTCCTTCCTTAGCACGCTTATTTACAGCTGCTGCCACCTTATTGATATCATACGGAATCTCTGGAACAAGAATGATATCTGCTCCGCCTGCAATACCTGCATGAAGCGTAAGCCATCCTACCTTATGACCCATTATCTCCACGATAAAAACACGTCCGTGTGAAGCTGCAGTTGTATGGATACAGTCAATAGTCTGTGTAGCCAGATTGATAGCACTCTGAAAACCAAAGGTAACATCAGTTCCCCACAGATCGTTGTCAATTGTTTTTGGAAGTCCGATGACGTTAAGTCCTTCCTGACGAAGAAGATTTGTCGTCTTCTGGCTGCCATTTCCGCCTAATACTACGAGACAGTCAAGCTTTAGCTTCTTGTAGGTATTCTTCATTGCCTCTACCTTATCAAGACCATTCTCATCCGGGACACGCATCAGCTTAAATGGCTGTCTGCTCGTACCCAAAATCGTACCGCCATTTGTCAGAATTCCTGAAAAATCCTTTGATTTCATAATACGGTAATCCTCATAGATCAGTCCGCGATAACCTTCGATGAAACCAATAATTTCAACATCCTTTCTCTGATTATATAGCGTCTTTGCAACACCTCTCATGGTTGCATTCAAGCTCTGACAATCTCCGCCGCTGGTTAACATTCCAACTCTCATCGTATCTTCCTCCTTATAATTTAGGATTTCAGCTATATCAATGGCAAAACTAACCCATCGTAGTTTTTATTATACAAAAAAAGAGCTGTCGATGCAACAGACAACTCCTAAAAAACTCTTTTTCTTTTGATATATCATCTTTTTGCGCATCCCAGCTTCGAATGCCACCCCCAGACGTTACCTCTGCAGCCTGCTCGGCTCAGGCACCCTCACGGCACACAAGAGATTCTGCTTAATGCTGCTTCGTTCCCGACCTGACATGGTTCACAGAGTCTTGTTGCGTAAGACCCAAACTTCAACGCCACTTACAAAGGGCAGCTCCACAAGTGAAACACCCTCAGCCGGGATATGACCCCTACTATAGCGGATTGAAGGTACAAGGCACCGCTACCGCCCCGGCTGCGCATCCATAATTGTATCGGATATTTCTTCGTTTGTCAAGGGGCGTTTCTTCTTTTTTACCCTGATACGTTTAAAAAACTCTGACAATATCTGCGAGCATTCCTGTTCCAAAACACCCTTTGTGATCGGAATCTGATGATTAAACTGCTGCATATCAAGCAAATTTATAATGGAACCAGCACACCCTGCCTTTGCATTCATTGCACCTATAACCACACGATCAAGACGTGCCTGCACGGCTGCTCCGGCACACATCTGGCATGGCTCAAGCGTCACGTACATCGTACATCCCTCCAGACGCCAGTCACCAAGCTTTTTCGATGCTTTTTTCATAGCTGCAAGCTCTGCATGGCCAAGCACTGAGCTTTCTATATTTCTTCTGTTATAGCCTCTGGCAATGACTTTTCCATCACAAACGATAACACAGCCAATTGGAACTTCATCAATAGCTGCTGCCTTTTTGGCCTGTGTAAGTGCCTGACGCATAAATTTTCGGTCTTCCTTTTCTCTAAGCCTTGCCTGTTCTTCCAAAAGCTGCTCGTTCTCTGTTGCCATTGTTTTCCCTTTCTTCTGTTTTTGATGTGTTTTTAACCAAATGCAGGATTCACCGTTTTTTGTTGATCTGCAACTGTCATCTTTGCTTCCTTTTTTTCACCCTGATCATCTGCCGGAAATACAATCGGCACACACCAGTAGCCAAAGTCTCCTGCTGACGCTTTTTTTGATTTAACGGAGCGAAAACAATAAAAGCCAAACATCTGCGCCATCAGTTCCTCACTCTTTTCATAATTGCCAGGCACCCAAAGCTCATAACGTCCTTGTGTCACTTTTGCAAATACAATATAGCGGTACTTCACAAAACTGTACATCAAAAATCCATTATTGCTTAACATCCAATTTGGACGAGGAAGACGGCCAATATCTGCTGGCATTACCTTTAAACAAACTACTGTATCACCCGGAAGCGTCTCAATATGCTGATACGCTGTACTTAACTGTGCCCAAACAGCATCTGCCTTGTCTTGTCCCTGTTCTATTTTGTTTGTTTCTTTGCTATCAGTCTCACAGCAAACTTCCATCGTTTGAAGTTCTTCCTGAGGCTGATTTTCCAAAACCTGTTCATCTTCAGACTGTGCTGTTTGTTTTGCTCGATCCTTATCAAACAGTGAGAGTCCAAAATACTGGTCATCCCAGACAGTTGCATAAGCGTTTGAAAACGGCTTCTGTCTGCCTGCTACAATTCCGCTAAGCTGCTCAAATTTAATCTTGCTTCCTGCAAGATAAACGCCGTTATTGATGTACTGGAGCTGTCCTTTTCCATTTTTTACAACCATACGGCCAAGCGGCACACAATCGCAGCCATCCTTTGTATGATAGAAGCCAAATACATGCAAAATTTCAGCCTGCTCATTATTTTTTACAGACAGGAAAATACGCTGTACATCTCCTCTGATTTCTATCTTTGCAAACCCGCAGTTTTCCTTTTTTTGATCACCCTCATACTCAAAAAGATATGAGAGGAAGCGCTGATACTGTGCCATATTGATACCTTCCTTTCCTTATATGTATTCTAAATAAGTACATATGAAAGAAAAGCATCGTTTAGAACAATTTAATTCGCGCTTTTTGACAATGCATCAGAAAGTGCTGCAAACTGCTCAAGTGTCAGCGTTTCTCCACGCACGTTTGCTGCTAAACCAATGCTTTCAAGCACAGCTGCAAGCTCTTCCTTTGATTTGTTTAAACCGCCTACGTTATATAGGCCATTTACTAGTGTTTTTCTTCTCTGATTAAAGGATGCTCGTATAATGTCAAACATCAGCTTTTCATTTTTTACTGCCACTGGTTTTTTATGACTTGTCAGACGGATAACAGCGCTTCCGACATTTGGTCTTGGCATAAAACAGTTTGGCGGAACATTTGCCACGATATATGGTTCTGCATAAAACTGTACAGCAAGAGACAATGCACCATAATCCTTTCCGCCAGGAAGTGCCTGCATACGCTGTGCGACCTCCTTTTGTACCATAACAGTCACACTCTCCATAGGTACATGACTCTCAAATAATCCCATTAAAATTGGTGTAGTAATATAATACGGAAGATTTGCAACTACCTTGATGCGTTTTCCCTCACACTTTTCTTCCACGAGCTTGTTAATATCAAGCTTAAGAACATCATTATGAATAACCGTAACATTATCATATGCAGACAGCGTGTCCTGTAAAATCGGAATCAGATTGTCATCGATTTCAACTGCAAATACATGTTTTGCAGATTCGCACAGATATTGGGTCAGTGTTCCAATTCCCGGTCCAATCTCAAGTACATAATCCTCTGGTGTGATCTCTGCTGCACGCACAATCTTATCAAGCACATGCGTATCAATCAGAAAGTTCTGACCAAATTTCTTTGCAAAATGAAACTGGTATTTCTGTAATACCTCTATTGTATTCTTTGGATTTCCTAATTCAGCCACAGTTTTCCTCCAATCGGTACAGTCTTTTGGCATTTGCAAGCGTTGTCGTAATAACAGTTTCCTCAGACACCTGCTTGATCTGTGCCAGTTGCTTTACTACTTCTTTTAAATACATTGAATTATTACGTTTTCCGCGATACGGCACAGGTGCCAGATATGGACTGTCTGTCTCAAGTACAATCGAAGAAAGCGGAATTTCTGATGCCACCTCTTTAATTACCCTGGCATTTTTAAAGGTAAGCACGCCTCCTATTCCAATGAAAAATCCCATTGAAATATACTCCTTTGCCATAGGCGCTGCATAAGAATAGCAATGAATTACGCCAGTATTTCCTGCCTTAGCAGCCTCCCTCATTATATCCATAGTGTCCTTTGCTGCTTCTCTGCTGTGTATAATAACCGGCAGATCAACCTCTCTTGCAAGTGCAAGCTGGCGTTCAAACCATTTCTTCTGAACTTCTCTCGGTGAGTTGTCCCAATAATAATCAAGTCCGATCTCACCAATTGCCACTACCTTTTTTTCCTGTGCAAGGCTTCGCAGCGTTTCAATATCTTCCTCTGTCATATCAGCTGTGCTGTCTGGATGAACACCAACGGCAGCATATATCTGCGGCCACTTTTTTGAAAGTGCAACCGCACTTTTTGAGGATTTCACGGACGCACCAACGTCCGTGATACAACAAATGCCGGAGGAGAAAATCTCCCCCAGCAATGTATCGCGATCCTCATCAAATGCATCATCATCATAATGCGCATGAGTATCAAAAATCATTCTATATTCCTCTCTGTTACAATCCGAAAAATTTATTCGATTGTCTCTGCAATCTCTGCTGCTGGTGCTTCCTGCACATCAGCTGCTGGTGTATCTGGCTGAGCCGGTGTATCTGGCTGAGCTGGTGTATCTGGCTGAGCCGGTGTATCTGGCTGAGCTGGTGTATCTGGCTGGGCCGGTGTATCTGGCTGAGCCGGGGTATCTGGCTCTGTCGGCCCTGCAAACACAGC
>OGRO01000695.1_pt1 | contig 31454 bp, 27 predicted proteins | sample 1553451 | NCBI WGS metagenome assembly OGRO01 (sample SAMEA2580021, study PRJEB22360) | human gut metagenome | reverse complement strand
AAAGTCAATGAGGCTTCTGGCACCTTGGGGAATACCCGTTTCTTCTGCGGCTAAGGCCCTCGTGCCTTGACTTTCCATTTGAGAAAAAATATATAAATACACTTAAAACTAATTTTTTACATGCAAAAAAGAGACAGACTTACCCATCTCTTGCGTACAATTTTAATAAAGCATAAAAACTTATGCTTGGTTTATTTTCTAATGAACATAGTGTGTGTGTTAGAGTTCCTAGCAATTCTGTTTTTACATTTTCTAGAATTGTAGCTCTCTCTCTCCCTCTCTCTCTACTCCTGCAAGGGATTTAGCGTTTGTGCTCATTTCTTTTTCCTCCTTTGCTCTTTTTCTCCTGCCTATTTTATATACTTTCATAAAATAGACTTATCAATTTGATTTTATTCTATAACAAAAAATTACAAATTGCAACCATCTTCACAATTTGTAACATAATTGTAATATTTGACTCAGATTCTACAAAAAAAAAATTGCCTTAAAACCAGCAATTCGTTTTTATTAAGGTTGGTGAACCAGAGACGACTCGAACGTCCGACCCACGGCTTAGAAGGCCGTTGCTCTATCCAGCTGAGCTACTGGTCCATTTTTTCAACAATTAAGATGATAACATATTTTTAAAAATATGTCAATATTTTTTATAAAATTAGTTGAATTTTTATACATTTTTTGATATACTTAAGGCCAATCTTTATGAAAGTAAATAAAAAATATTATTATGAAGGGAATGATAAAAAATTTATGGGAAAGCATGATAAAACAAATGATGTTGATACATTTAATAATTTAGATCCACAAAAGAATATTAAAAAAGATGTTAAAAAGAAAGGCAAAAAGAAAAAACATATAGGTTTGAAAATATTTTTATTACTAATTATTGTACTTGGAATTTTTATTGCTAAAAGATACCATGATGCTGGAGGAAATTGGTTAGGTGCAATAATGGGACATAATAAAGAAACTTTGAAAAACCTTGAACCTTTGCAAGTATTAATCTTAGGTGAAAGCACAGGAATGTCTGATACAATTATAGTTGCATCATATAATCCACAAACTCAAGAAGCTGCACTTATGTCTATCCCAAGAGATACATTTACTGGAGACAACAAATCTTCTGCAAAATATTATCATAAAATAAATGCACTTTATGGTTATGGTGAAACTCCTGAAAAGACTTTAGCAGCTGTAAACAAAATAACAGGGCTTGACATTAAATACTACATCCTTGTTGATACAAAAGCATTAAAAAAATTAGTTGATACTATCGGTGGCTTGGACTTTGATGTCCCTATTGATATGGATTATGATGATAGTTCTCAAGATTTATATATACACTTAAAAGCTGGTCAACAAAAATTAAATGGTGAACAAGTTGAACAATTAGTAAGATTTAGACATAATAATAATGGTAGTACATATCCATACTCTTATGGTATAGAAGATCATGGACGTTCAAAAACTCAACGTGCAGTAGTTATCGCACTTGCAAAACAATCTTTAAAATTTAAAAACATTGCAGAAATTTCAAATGTTATTGATATTTTAAAAGAATATGTAAAAACAAATATGGACTTAAACTCTGTAAAAGACTATTTACCTTACGCAATAGAAATGAATATGGATAATATCCAAGTTGGTATGATACCTGGTGCTGATGATAGAGTAAACGGAATTTGGTTCTTCTTCCATGATGAAGAAGGCACAAAGGAACTTGTTGATGAACTTTTCCTACACACTAAGCAAAATGCTGATTCTCAAAATGAAAGCGAAAACCAAACAAACTCTACTAACGAATAAAAAAATAAGGCGGATATATTCCGCCTTACATTATAAATTATTTTCCTCTAATTTTTTTTAGTACTTTTTTTCTATTATATATCGCTCTTGCTTTTAACCCACCTAATAAAATAATTAAACCAATAAATATTAATAAAAAGATTAATCCTGTATGACTTTTTTCAACATTAGTCTCAGCAACTAGGTTTGTTTTGTACTCTTTGCCTTCAATCTCATAAACTGCCTCACCTATTACTGTTCCCTTCTCTATTGGTGCTTTTAAGCCTTCATTTATTGTTACTTTTGCTTCTATGTTGCTATTCTCATTTTCTGCCTTAACAACTCCAACTATGTTTTTTTCAACTACAGCATTTAATTTTTTAGTATCCTGTGTTCCTTTTTTAATATTTAATGTTTGCATAGTTGTGCCTTCTGTAGCAATTGTTCTTAGCACATTATTATCATAGGCGTATTCTAGAACTTTTTTCGCATCTTCATATCTGCTATCTGATGTTGTAGACTTCATTGTTACAGCAACAAGTGGAATATCCTTTTTTTCTGCATAAGCCATTAAGCAATATCCTGCTGGCGTTGTAAATGCTGTTTTTAGGCCTTTTCCATATTTATAGTAATTGCCACTTCCTGTCAAAAGCATTTCATTTGTTGTGTAATATGTTCTTTCTGGTTTATTAAAAGCAACATTTACAGGTAAAGTATATTTTGTTTTTTTAATTATTTCTTTTATTACATCATACTTCATGGCATATTTGCCTATTAATGCCATATCATAAGCTGTTGAATAATGTTCACTATCATGCTCTCCAGTATTATTTACAAAATTACTGTTTTCGCACCCTATTTCTTTTGCCTTTTGATTCATCATTTCTACAAATTGTTCCTTGCTTCCGGCAACATGCTCAGCTAATGCATTTGCAACATCATTATATGATGATATTAATATTAGATTTAATAATTGTTCTACTGTTAGTACTTCCCCTGGTGCTATATTTGCTGTTAAATAGCCTGTTTGAACACTGTTTACTGCATTTTGACTTATTGTTACATTATCTTGCATATTACAGTTTTCAACAACAAGTATTGCTGTTAAAACATTTGTTAAACTTGCTGGATACAACTTTTCTTTCATGTTTTTACTGTATAATATTTTTCCATCAATACAATCAATTACAACTGATGAAGTTGCTGTTATTTCTGGTTCTGCTGCATATACACTTGTAATTAATGTTAAAACAAGAATTGCGGATATTATTAATACTTTTCCTAATTTCATATAATTACATCATTCCTTTCAGCATAATCATAATATATAATTAAAAAAAAAACAATATTTTAGGAGGTTTTTATGAAAATTTTTGACAAAAAAATACTAATTTCGTTTATTTTTTTATTAATAATAATTGGTATTTCTATTTATTTTTTAACAAAGGAAAGCTCTGCTGATATAATTTTGCAAAATGATTTTTACGAGCAAAATGATATAACTCCTAAGGCAACTATACCTAAAACAATAATCGTTCACATAGATGGTGAAGTTTTAAATCCTGGTATAGTTTATCTTACTGAGAATTCCCGTATATTAGATGCCATTAATGCAAGTGGCGGTTTGACAGATGTTGCTGATTCCTCAAAAGTAAATTTAGCATATACCTTAAAAGATGGTCAAAAAGTACATATTCCAAGTATTTATGATGAGGAAGTAAGCTATATTACAGATGACGCAGGCAGCAATGTTATCGTTCCTGATAACGCTGGCAAGTCTTCACTTATTAACATTAATAACGCAAGTGCTAAAGATTTAGAAGCATTGCCTGGTATCGGTGAATCTACAGCCTTAAAAATAGTTGATTACAGGAATAAAAATGGCAGTTTTAAAACAATAGAAGATATTAAAAATGTTAATGGAATTGGTGAGTCTAAATTCAATATGCTAAAAAATTACATTTGCGTTTAATCTTATGCTTTTGTGGAGTATAAATTTACCTCTTTTGGAAATAATGATTATATAATTATTTCTAAGGAGGTTTTTTATTTGATAAACAAGGTAGAAATCGCTTCAGTTAATACTTCAAAATTACCTGTTCTAACAAATAAAGAAAAAAATGAATTATTAGCTAAAATAAAAAATGGAGATAAGGCTGCAAGAGAAGAATTTATAAATGGAAATTTAAGGCTTGTTCTAAGTGTTATTCAGCGTTTTAATGGTCGTGGTGAGAATGTTGATGACCTTTTTCAAGTAGGTTGTGTTGGTTTAATAAAAGCTATTGATAATTTTGATATATCTTTAAATGTTCAATTTTCAACTTATGCTGTTCCAATGATTATAGGTGAAGTTAGGCGTCATTTAAGGGATAATAACCCAATTAGAGTAAGTAGGTCAATGAGAGACTTAGCATATAAAGCTCTTCAAGTTAAGGAAAGGTTACTTGCGGAAAGTCAAAAAGAACCTACTGTTGAAGAAATTGCAAAAGAACTAAACATTGATAAGGAAGAAGTTGTAATCAGTCTAGATTCTATTCAAGATCCTATATCTTTGCAAGAGCCTGTATATAACGAAGGAGCCGAAAGTATATATGTAATGGATCAAGTAAAAGATGTAAAAAATACAGATGAATTTTGGGCTGATAGTTTAAGTTTAGCTGAAGCTATGAAAAAGCTAAATAGTCGTGAAAAGCTTATTGTTTCAAAACGATTTTTTGATGGAAGAACTCAAATGGAAGTAGCAAATGAAATTGGAATTTCGCAAGCACAGGTGTCAAGATTAGAAAAAAGTGCTATTGATAGAATAAAAAAAATGTATAAGTAAAATAAAAATCAGTCATTTATCTATTAAATAAATGATTGATTTTTATTTATTTACATTGTATAATTATATTGGTGATTTAAATGTTAGACAAAGAAGATATTCAAAACTTCAGAAATTATACTAAATATATACCAACCGCTAAAGATTTAATTAATTTAAGAGAAGATATTTACTCTGTATTGCCTATTACAAGATATTTTATAGATAAAAATAATATAACAGATCCAAAAGAATTAAAAGCATGTATTAAGGGGCTTGCTGATGCTGTGTTTGATGATTTTTCTTCAACTGGATATATGGATTCTAGATTATATGAGATACAAGCTATTGAAAACATACTTAAAAACCCTGGTATTATAACAAGACTTTATCCTAGTATTAAAAATTCACCCAATAATCATCTAGTATATAACTCAAACTCTTTACGTTCTCAAAAATTAGTGTTAATAAATGCCTTAGATGAATTATCTATATTAGAAAAATTTGCAAAAAATTACGGTATTACTGCTACTACTAACCCAAGTAATGTTGTAATTTGTGGTCAAGATCCATCTAAATTAAAGAAGCTGATAAAACTTGCCATTAAGGTTGAAAAACAAAATACTATGCCTCAAAAAGTGTCTACCTTTTTGGAAGAGCAACTAAATGAAAGTACAAACTTTACAAAAGAGCAATTAATAAATTCCTTAATTGCTATACGAGACTTTTTATATGGAACTGGAACACTTGGGGATTATATCTCTTCTTATGAAACTACAAGTAAAAAATTCGGTTTTCAAGACTTAGATTATGAGTTTACAACAAATTCATTTAATAAGGACTCATTAGGCCTTTTGGAATCATTTTCAAAAGAATATTTACAGAATTTATCATTGGATGATTTATGCTATTTAAATACTTTTTGGTGTAACAGATTTGCCAAGGCATGTAATTCTTTTCAATTTGCTTTTTCAGCTATTGATTCCATTGGTTTATGGCAAGATATTATAGATAACAACACAAACTTTAATTTACCTGACAAAGTATTGTGTGCAGCTTTGCAAAAAAATATGTTTATTTCTAAGTTGCTTGGCAAATCATTCAATATTCATCAAAAAAGTATATCATCACAAGAAGTTAAGGGAGAAGATACATCAGATCTTCTTACAAAAGACTATTATAGTTATTACACCCAATTAGATAATTATATAGGAAAAAACTATACCGCCTTTTTTGCAGATAATCTGGATGGTGAAAATAATCTTTTAGCTAATGTATCTTTTGCAAATTATTTTTCAAATTTAAAAATGTTTGCATATCAAAAAAAGGAAACTACAATTTTTCCTATAATAAAAAACTTGCTTAACAAACCTTCTTTAAAGAATTGGGGAATTATACGAAATGAAATTCTTGCAGGAGAAACGCTTGATTCTTTTGCTTTAAATAAAAATAATGTTTTAGTTGCTTTTGATGTTCCTGGTTTTAATATGCCTTTTCGCTTTCATATTAGCAAAGACACTTTAAAGGATTTAGCTATACAAAGTCCTACTAAGGGATTACTTCCAGAATATCAAGGTTCGGAAGATTTTATTGTAAATAATGAAGTTATACCAGCCAATATCATTATGCCAATTCCTAAAAGACATAAAAAAATTATTACAGAAGAAACGTCTAAGGATAATTCAAATCCTCATCTATGGGCTCATTTTAGCTCTTTGATAAATGGAAAATTGCCAGAGCATTTTGTACAAATAACTAAAAACAAGAAAAAACAGTTTTTATCATCACGTGTACCTATTTACTATACAAACATTCAAACAGGAAAAAGATACCAAAAAATAGGTAGTAAATTTGCAGAGTTGGAGGAAGAAAATGTACGATAATCAAGTTTTAAAAAATTATTTAAAAGATAGAAATTATGATGAGTGTATATCAATTTTAAAAGAAAAAATAGTATCATTTGTAATAAATAAAATAAAAAAAATAGATGATACTTTCGATTATACAACTGTTCCAGATTTGGTTACTGCTTCTGTTTTTTACTTAGATGATAGTATTATTGCTCTAAATCTACAAAATGCTTTATCATTTGAAAATCCATTAGAACAAATTAATGCTCTTGCCTCAATTTGTGAAAGATATAATATAAAATAACCCAGTAAAAATACTGGGCTATTTTTTTATTTAATTATATTATTTTCTCCAATTTCTTTTTGTTCCATAATTTTGCTAACTAGTTCTGCTTTCTTTTGAGGAGCGTCAAAAATTGCTCTTGCAGCATTTACATTCATTTTAATTAAATCATTATATGTTAATGTAGTATTTTCTAATACCCATTTATATTCTTGATTTATATCTGTATTTGATACTGTGTTATTATCTGTATTAATGGTTGTAATAATTCCATTTTTGTATAGCTCTTCTAATGGATGTTTACCTGCTACTGCTTGTGTTTGAATATTGCTAATTGGGCACACTTCTAGTGGTATTTCTTTTGTTCTTAATTCTTGCATAAGTTTTTTATCCTCAATACATCTTATGCCATGTCCAATTCTTTTTGCTCCAAATTTTATTGCTGTTTTTATGCTTTCTGGTCCATCTGCCTCACCTGCATGTATTGTAAATGGAATATTGTTTTTTCTAGCCATTTCAAAAACATCTTCAAAATTTTTAGTATTAAATAGAGCTTCTGCTCCTGCCAAATCTATTGCACATACGCCCTTACCTAAATATTTCTTGGCAACCTCAACTGTTTTTATGTTTTCTTGGCTATTATTATCCCCTCTCATACAACACAAAATTAGATTTCCATCAATATTATAATTTTGTTTTGCATTTTCTAAACCTTTTATAGCAGCTTTTACTACTTCATCATAAGATAGTCCTTTTTCTAAATGCTTACTTGGTGCAAATCTTACTTCTGCATATATTACATTTTGTTTGCTTAAATCTTCATATAATTCTGCTGTTGCTCTTTCTATTCTTTCAGCATTTTGTAATACTTTAGAAGGAATATCAAATTTTTCTAGATATTCATTAAGGTTTTTGCAATCTTTATCTACCATTAATCTTGCTTTTACTTCTTCTAAGCTTAATTTTTCTCCATCTTCAGCCAACCATTCTCTTACAGTTTCTGGTCTTAAAGAACCATCTAAATGTAAATGTAAAATTATTTTTTTCATTTTTTCAATATTATCCTTATTCATATTAAACCTCCAATTTTTATCCTCTTGGATTGAAATTTGATACATTCTGTAATTCTAGGAATAGCTCTTTTTCCTTATCTGTTAATTGTTTTGGAACAACGGTATTAATTTGTGCAATTAAATTTCCTCTTCCACCTTGGCCATCTTTATACCCTTTATCTGGAATTATTATTTGCTCTCCACTTTGTACGCCAGCTGGTATATCTAAAGTAATATTTTCTTCTATTGAATCAATACTTATTTTCTTTCCTAATGCTGCTTCCCATGGACTTACATATACATTAGTTAATATGTCACAACCTTGTAATTTAAACTTTTTATTGTCTTCTATATTTATTTTAATAAATAAATCTCCGTTTTTGCCTCCATTTAGTCCGTGCTTTGCCTTGACCTAGTAATCTTATTTTTTCTCCATTTCTAATTCCTGATGGAACCTTTACCGAAAATGTCCTCATTTGACCTTTTACTGTTCTTAATGATATTTTCTTTTCTAATCCATAATAAGCATCTTCAAGTTTAACATTTATTTCTGTTTCAATGTTTTCTCCTTTTGTAGGAGCCTTTGTGTCCTCTTTTATAATGGTTTTTTCACTTTCACCAAAGAACATATTAAAGAATTCACTAAATGCTGAGCCTTTCTCTCTTCTGCTCTCTTCATATTTTTCTTTTTGTTTCTTTCTTCCAACTTTAGAATTCCACATTCTATCATATTTTCTTTTACTAGAACTGTTTGATAAAACTTTATATGCCTCATTTATATCTTTAAAGCGTTCTTCAGATTGATGACTTTGATTATTTATATCTGGGTGATATTTTTTAGCTTGTTCTCTAAATGCAATTTTTATTTGGCTTTCAGTTACTTTATTCGTATCTAAATTCAATATCTTATAATAATCCTTAAAAATCATATTGTTTTCTCCTTAATAAAAATTATGTTCACCTACTAAATTATACCATATTTTATAGGTATTTTCTACCTTTTTTAACTTTTTTACCATTTTTTCTTTTTTTTTTTGATTTTTTATTATATAATGTATTCATAACTATTTTGGAGGTATGTTTATGCGTAAGAACTTTTACTCAAATGTAAGCTCACAGTACAAAATTATTGCTGTTGATGATGAAGAAGGTATTTTAGATTCTTTAAAAGTGTTTTTGTCTAAAGCTGGATATTCTTTTGTGGGTGTAACTAACCCTATGGAGGCTATTGAAAGAATAAAAAATGAACATTTTGATTTAATGCTTTTAGACTTTTTAATGACTCCGATACATGGAGATCAAGTTGTAGAAGAAATTAGAAAATTTAATAAAGATTTATATATTTTATTACTTACTGGTCATAAAGACTTAGCACCACCATTGGAAACAATAAAGAGATTAGATATTCAAGGTTATTGTGAAAAAAGTGATAAATTTGACCAATTAATATTATTAATTGAATCTGGAATTAAGGCAGTTTCTCAAATGCAATTAATCAAAAATATAAATGCAGAATTACAAACTACTTATGATAAGCTTGAATCTGCTTATATGGAAACAATAGAGTTATTGCGTTTCACTGTTGAAGCAAAGGATACTTATACTAGGGGACATTCTGATAGAGTTTCTGCTTATGCAGTATTACTTGGAAAAGCCTTAGGATTACCAGAAGATGATTTAAAAACATTAAAAATTGGTGGTTTATTCCACGATATAGGAAAAATAGGTATTCCTGATAGTATATTACTAAAAAATACAAAGCTAAGTAATGATGAGTATTCTGAAATTAAAAATCATCCTGCTATTGGAACTCATATTTTATCTAATGCAACTATTTTTCAGGATATTCTTCCTATTGTTAAGCACCATCATGAACGTTATGATGGTAAAGGCTATCCAGGAAGATTATCAGGTGAAGATATTCCTTATTTAGCTCGAGTTACTGCTATAGCTGATGCTTTTGATGCAATGACTTCAAGGCGTTCGTATAGAGATTCTTTATCACTAGATGAAGTTAAAAGAGAAATTGCAGAAAATAGTGGAACACAATTTGATCCAAATATTGCAAAAGTATTCTTGGGAATACTAGAAACTCAACCAGAAGAAATAGAAAGAATTCGTCAGTTAGACATAAAAAAAATAGAAACAGCTTAATCGCTGCTTCTATTTTTTTATTATTTTATTGCAAATTTTTTAATTAGTACAATTCCTATTGCTAAAGTTGCAACTCCTATTGCTATTGATACTATAAGCATTGTAGAACTTTCTGCTTTGTCTTCTCCACCTGTTGGCATTGTTACAATTACTGTTTCTGCAATGAACTCATCTGGTTCTGGAGTAATATCTATAATTGGTACACTATCTAAATCGTCTACATAAGATTGAACTGTTTTTAAGTTTCCAAGTCTTATTCCTCTACTTAACGTACCTGCATCACTTGTTATTGAACCTGATGTTGGATATATTAATTGTGCTGCATAGCTTCTATATGTAAAGTCCTTTCTTCCGTTAACTGAGTCTAGGCTTTCATTGTAAACTTCTAGTTCTTGTTTAGTTTGCTTGTTTGCACCTAATTTTATTACATCTTTTGATTGTACTATATCAACATTTTCTGTTTTTTCATCTGTTGCAACTTTTTCGTTTGTTGATAATGTTTTGTAATCCCAAATATATTTTGGTTTGTTTGTATCTACAGTAACAAAATTATTGTTTATTGTGTTAAGTTTTAATCCATTGCTTGTACTTACATAGTCCTCAATTTGGAATGGTATTTCTGAGTCAACGTCACTATCTGATTTTGTTCCATTGTAGTATGCTGTGCCTAAGTATAAGCCTTGAGTATTATAGTTTGCATCATAGCTTAATCTCTTTAATTCTTCTGCAATTTGTGCATAAGTTTTTCCACTTGCTAACTGATTTGATAATTCTCTACCAATATATTCAATGTCTCCAACGTTTGTTATTCTAAATGTATATGTAATATATATTCCTTTTCCGCCTAGTTTTTCTGTTTGCTCTTCTACCTTCCATATACCTCTAGAGTTTTCCTCTTTATCAGTTGCTGTTGCAAAAACGCTCTTTCCTGTATTAGAATCTAGTTTTACTGTTAGTTTATTATGATCATCATAATTTTCTATGCTTGTTATTGCTTCTGTAACATCATCTATTTTTAAAGATGTTATGTGTTTTTCTAATACTAAATTTGCAAGTGATCTTTGAACTAAACCAAAGTTAACATTTCTTTGCATTGTTTGTGAACTATCTCCATCAGTAGGGTTTTCTGATACATCCATCCATATTGTTGATGTTTCAGCACACATCCAAGTATTATCTAGTTTATCTTTGCTATCTATTTTTAGTTGGTCTGCGTTGCTAAATGCTACACTCTTTGCAAATCCAATTTCTTCTAGTCTTCTTGCTTCATTGTCTCTTGCCATTGAATTGTTTTGTTGATATGAGCTTGGTTCATACCATACTTTATTATAATAAGCATCTATTGTTGATTTATAATCTTGGCCATTATATTTTATTAAGTTTCCTGCTGAATCTGCGTCATAATATGTTCCATCACCATATATAAATCTTACAATATAGTTACCTGGTATAAATCCTTTAAATGTATAGCTTCCTGATTCGTTAGAAACAGTATATTCGCCTTGTGATTGACCATCACTTGTTACATAACGTACAACATTTGAACCTGATTCTGTTTCTTGCCAAATATATTCTAGTTTTAATGCTTTGTTTCCAACTGAAACATTTTTTACTTCGATTAATTGTACTATTACGTCGTCAACTTTGTTTTCTCCATTATCATATTGTCCATTTCCAGTATTGTAAGAACCTGGAGTTGTTGTTTTTGTATCTTCAAATACAAAACCTTTGATTTCTCTTTGAAGGTTATTTAATTGTATTGCTAATCCTGCTGCATCATCTGTATCGTCCTCTTTACTATGTATTTCTATATTGTCTGGTGCTGAATCTATATCAATACATCCTTCATTTGTAGAGTATGAAATTATTTCAACCCAGTTTTGGAAATCGCCTGTATAAACTCTTCCTTGTTCATCTTTGGCTACTGTAAATACTAGTTCTGCAACTCCTTGGTTAACTGTATCATTAAATACTGCATTAGTATTTAATATTACTTTGTTGTATGCTTTTCCATTTATTGTTACAAGCTCTGGTGTTGCTCCTGAAAGTATATAATGTGGATCATAATAATATGCTATATTATTAATTTTTGCGTCTGTTGAACTTTGATTATTTAATAATATTTGGTATGTTACTTCAATGTTTAAATCACCATCATTTTGTCTTTGTTGTAATAAATTACTTGATGCTGCCATTGTATTTACTGCTAGTTCATTATTTCTTGCTGCTGGTAATTTATAGTCGCCTATTCTATAATTATAGTCTGAATCATATAAATATAAATTATATCTTACATTTTCAATTTGTAGTGGTTCTAATATTGGATTGTTGTTCTCGTCCTTTTGTAAGTTTTGTATATCATTATAGTTATAAATTTTTTCTTTTCCATTTATACTAACTTTTGCTTGATATATATCTGTTACAGTGGCTAAGTCTACTTCTTTTCTTACTAATCCCATATTAATATTTGCAGTGTTTTCTGAATATATATTTGCTAGTGTTGTAGATTTCATTGCAAATTTTTCTAATAGTTTTCCACTTGAATCTCTAACAATTAATAATGCTTTTTCAGGATCTGTTGTGTAATCATATTCAAGTGTAGTTCCATCATTTGATTTTCCTTTTGTTATAGTTTCAAATCTACTATTGAATTGATTTCTATTTATTTCTTGTACTACTGAATCACCTGATTGTTGTGAATATGGAGTTACAATGTAATGAATTCCATCAAATGTAAACTCTATATAATACTTAATTGTTCCTCTTATACTTGCTGGAAGGTCTTTAAACTCATAATATCCATTTGCATCAGTAACTGTAGTAGCTACAACTACTCCTGCTGAATTAATTGCTGAAACTTCAATATTAGGAATTCCTGCTTCGTCTGAATCTATGCTACCATTTGGGGCTGTTACTGGTTTTATTCCATGTTGTTTATCTTCCCAAACTTTACCTGATAAGTCTAATGTAACCATATTTTCAACTGTAACTTTAACAGTATTATCGTTTGTATTATATTCTGCATCTACAGAATTGTTATTTGCTCCAGTTACTGTTACTCTGCAGTTGCCTTCCTTATGTTTGAATATAATTTCTGCTCTACCATTTGGATATAATCCTCTGAAATTTACATTTAGTTGAGGTACTCCAATTTCTTCTAATGTTACTATAATATTTTTATTTGGATCAATTACTTCTAGTTCTCCTAAATCAATTTCTCCATTAGCATCTGTGCTTCTTACTATAGAACTTGAGCCTGATTTTGTTCTTGCATTTTCTAATTGAATTCTAAATGTTATGTCAGGTATAACTTCGTCTGTTACAGATGCATTAATTTTTAAAAGTTTTAATTTTTGTATTATAGCTTTATTTTTAATAACTACTTCACATTTAGATTCATTTTGCATTGTTACTTGGTACAAATTATTATTGTTTAAAGCTACGTTTTGAGTTGTCCATTGTCCTATCATTTCATTATAGGTAAATGTAATATTTATTGGATTATTTGGTTCATAGTAAATACTTGTTTCCTCAGTTAGTGTAAGGTTTACTGTTGTTGCTCCTGGATTTGGTTCAATAATTATTACTCCCTCTCCTGATGCGTCTGTAATAAGTGTATTTCCTGTTACTCCTTTAGATTCCTCATGTTCTGTGTTAATTTTTCCACCTGTAATACTAATATTAAATTTAATATCTTTTAAAGGATTGCCATTAGCTGTAATATTATCTAAATTTACATCTGTTTTCTTTACAATTACTCTTATTATTGGTCTGTTTACAGCTGTAATTAAAAATACATTTGTGCAATCATCTAAACCTGTTCTAACACTAGTAAGTTTTCCTTCTATTTTTTCATTTTCAGGTTTTTCTATTGAAGTAAGGCTCCATTGTTTACTTGAACTATTCCAATCGTAAATTAATTTTATTGGAGATTTGTATTTTATATAGTTTGCTGGTGCATTTGTTTCTTCTAATGTTACAATTACCCTTGTTGCTCCTGGATTTGGTTCAATAGTAATATTTGCTTTTCCATCATTACCAGTTGTTATGCTATTTGAACCGTCTTTTATTTTACCATTTTCAACACTTACATTAAAAGTAACTCCTCCAACTGCTTTATTGCTTGTATCAACTTTGTCTATATCAATTTCAATATTTGGTTTTCCTGCCCAAAACTCAAATTTTTCATTTTCGCTTATTCTGTCATACATTGGAGTTATATATATTAAATTTTGGTAGTTATCTCTATAATATACTGTTCTTTCAACATTAATTGGACCTGTACAGTCTTCTTCTAGATGTCCTTCACTTCTTGGATCAACATCCCATTCACTCATTGGAGGTACATCATACGCTTTATTTCCTACACAGAATCCTCTTGCTACAAATATAAATTCTCCTCCACATTTACTACATGTTCCTCTTCTTGTTATTTCACGTTCTGGTGAAAATTTTGCATAGTTGCTTGAAGCTACTTTATAACCATTATAGAATACTTCTATTACATTTTTTTGTCCGTGTTTTATACCATCATTTTCTGTTAAGTAAAACTCTTGTCCACTAGCTGGTATATTAGTTAACTCTTGTCCATTTACTTTTATTACTAAAGCATCTGCTGGTATTTCAGCACCTCCTGTTGTTACAGCAAATACTTTTCCATTATATGATGGATATGTAATCTTAAATGGTCCGTATTTTCCATCGGTCGTTTCTATAACAGGACTATTTGGTCCTGTTATAGAAATGTTACCACTATCTTTTATGCTAGCTGCAAGCTCTGCTCTAGCCAATAAATCGTTCAATTCCGCTGTTCCTTGTAATGGTGGTGTTGATGAATGTTCTTCCCCTGCCAATACCCAAACTGCATTTGCAACTAAGTCTGTTTCTGAATTTCTTGTTCCATCTTTTTGCTGTGCAATTATATATGAAAGCTCTTTGCTTGCTGTTCCTACATCATAACAATAGTATGTAGCATATGGAACATATTCTTTTCCATGGTTTAAGCAGTATAAGTTTTTGTTACTTAAGAATGAACCTGCACTTCCAAAGTTCTGTTTATCAGAAACTGCATAAAATGCTGTTGATTCATTATGATAACCTATTAAGCTAACTAATGCAAATGTTAATAATATTACAACTGATATAATGCTTAATAACTTGTTTGTTCTCTTTGACATTTTATTTGCTCCTTTCCTTATTATAATTGTTATGTTTTAGGATTTTTCTTGCTCCAAACATTCCACAACCTATTATTGCAATCACTATAACTATTAACCATATATAATTTTGTTGAATTCCAGTTGTTAATGAAATAATTAATGTTGCTTCTGTTTTATTGTTATCTTCTTTTTTGTCTGGTATTAAATAATCATTAAATGTTTCTTCTAGTGTTGCATTATTTACTAATGATATTACTTTATCATCATTCATTTCTTTTGTAAGTACTAATTTTACTATTGCAGTTTCTCCTGGTTGTAAGTATTTATTTGCTAATGCTATACTGTAAATTTTTCCATCTTTTTCGTACCAGTCTTTATTTAGTTCTGAAGAGAATTTCATTCCTTCTGGTATTTTATCTGATATTGCTTTTGCATAACCTGCAACTTCTCCATTATTTGTAACTGCGATTTCATATTCTACAAGAATTAATGAACCTTTGATATATTTGCCATCTATCTCAACTTTTGCTGTATTTACTGTATTAAATTCATACTTATTCATTCCATTTTCATTATTTACTGTAACTTTTGTTATTCCTTTGTTTATACTCATATCAAAGTTTTTATTAATTGTAAATCCTGCGTTTACATTTTCTGTTTTTCCATTTTGTAATGCAATTACTTCTGTTTTTGCTATTGTTTTATTATTTTGTGTGGCATTAATAATGTCTGAGTCCAGTTTATCTTCTACTTCTTCATTTTTATATTCTGTTACTGATAATGTTGTTGTATTATAATTAAATTCTACTGTATAGTTACCTTGAGGTATATTACTAAATTCATATTTTCCATTATTATCAGTTATTTGTGTGCTTACTCTTTCAAGTGTTTCTGTGTTTACTAATGTTGCTTGTATTCCTTTTAGTAATGTTTCATTATCGTCTTTTCTTCCATTGCCATTCTTGTCTAACCACGCAATACCACTAACACTGCTGTATTGAGGTTGTAATTCTGGATTATCTTCGATTGTTTCAACAATTTCTTCTGGTTTTTTATTTATTTTATTTATAATTTTTTCAGTAGCACACTCATAAATGTTTGTTCCAGTTATTTTTGCATAGGCAACCTGTGTTCCTTCTTTTTTCAATTCCTTTGCTGCAGCAGTAACACGAACCTGTACAGTTTCACTAGGGCCTATTGAAACTCTTGATAATTTTCCTATTAATTCTCCAGCTGTTCTTTCAGTTAATTGTTGAGTGTTTAAATTTAATGCTTCAATTTTTTGTATGCTTATTCCTGTTATTTCTGGTAGTTCAATATCAACTATTCCATGTGATTCGCCTTCATTTACTAATGTAATTAAATATCTAATTTCTTCGTTTGCTTCAAGTGTTTGTCCTGGTTTATCTGTTATTATGCTTGTTGTTATTGTTGAGGCTTGAATTAAATTCATCTTTGTTGATACTTCTACTTGTTGATTTCCATATTTTATGTTTGCTCTTATTGTTTCTCTACTATTTATGTATTCTACGACTTGACCACTTACTGTAGCAACTATAGTTTGTCCTGCTGGTATGTTTAATCCTCTAATGTCTATACTTTCTTCGTCTTTCATTATAAGAGCATTTATTTCTTCATTATTAATAGTAGCTGAAAAAGATGGATTATCTAATACTCCTGGAATATTTATATTTAAGCTTACATTACTTAAATCTTGGTTTGTTTTATTCAAAATAGTTAATTCATATTTTGAATAATCTCCAATTTCAATTCCATCTTTATTGTCAATAGCTATAACTGCTTTAATTTTGTCATCTTCAAATAAGTCTAGTCTTTCAGCTTCTTGATATACTATTGTATCTGTTGTAGCTAAGCTTTCTTGTCCATTATATACACTTATTTTTATTTGGTGTTCTATATCTTCTTCAATATTAGTTGGTAGTTCCATACCAAATGTAAAGTATACTTCTTGCCCTTGAGCAAAGTCATTTACTATTACTAAGAAAGATTTTGCATTTTCTGTATATTCTGTGTTCCAACCATTCTCCAAATCTATTATATCTGTTGTTGGGTTTGGATTTTCTGTATAGTAAACTGTATAATCTATTCCTGAAATTTTTCCAACCTTGGTTGATGTTCCTAAAATCATAGCTTGTTTTATATTTTCTCCAAGGTTGTTAATTATTCTTTCGTTTACTGTTACAGAATTATATGTATTTGGTTCAATAATCGTTTTTCCTGTTTCTCTTTTGTTTGATTTAATTGTATTATTTCCAACTATAGTTTCTGTTTCTACCATCATTTCTTTGTTTGAAATAATGTCTAATTGTTTTGTATCAGTTCCATTACTTATATTGTCTATTCCTTCATAAGTTTTAATATTCTCATAATATAAGCTTACTTGACTTTGAATTGTTGGTATCATTTTTTCAGTAATTAGAGTTGTTTCTAATATTATTTGTGTATTTTCTTCTATTGATTTAGTACGTTCTAGTTGTTCTCCTTCAAGTTTTACAACTATTACTGGTGTTCCATCTTCTAACATTTCTTTTTCTAATGAACCAATAACAAAAGAATTGTTGTTTAGCATTGTTATATTGTCAATAGAAATATTATTTACTTCTTTAGGTAGTGCAATCATAAATTGTGGATTTTTAAATAAATCATAAATTGCTCTATTTGTGTGTAATGTTATTGTAAAATTAACTTTATTTTCTATGCTTGTAGAAATTTGAGTTTTATCAATACCTAGTTCTGCAAAAGTTTTTGAATGCTCAATAGGCATTTCTGTCATTTCTATTGTGTTTAGTAATTCAGTTTCACCTTTTACAATTATTTGTTTAGTTACTTGCATTAAGTTTATTTCTTTAACATTTTCAACTTTTTCAATTACTTTATCATTTATTATTAAAAGCTCACTTGTTTTATTTGGATTTTTTAATATTTTAAAATCTACTTTATAAGTTTTTTCAGGATAAACAACTGTTATATATCCTTCCTCGTCTGCTATGGTTTCAGCATTTATAACAACTTTTCCATCTTTTGCAAAAACTTTACCTATATTGCTTTCATCTATATTTTCTTCTTCTGGAAGAGTAATTAAGTTTTCATCAGTTTCAGATAAATTTTCTTGTTCTAAGTTTTTATCTTCTTGAGCTGTTTTAGTTTTTTCTTTGTTTTCATCTTCTTCTACGCTATATTTAATTTCTAAACTTCCATTTTCACTAATTGCCTTAATCAATTCATCTTTGACAATTTTAGTTGTTTTGTAAAAAGTTTTTACTTCTTTGCTTTCTTGTGTTTCATCTTCACTTGGTTCACTGTTGCCAATTACTGTATTCACATCATTAACTTCAAGTTCATCAAAGCTTTGGTCAAAATCTAAATTCAATTTTATTTTTTCTTGGTATTCGGTCTCTTGATTTGCCATGTTATCTTTGCAAAATTCAGATAGCTGAATTTCTAAAGCTTTCTGCTCTTCATTAGCTTCACCTTGTTTTGAAATATCTTGTAACATTTTTTCTTCATCAACGGCATACGAAATCATACCTGATATTGCCATGCTAAAATTGGCATATAATAGGTTTACCATCAACACTATTGTTATTATTTTTTTTAATCTTCTTGAATTTAACATACAAACCTCCTAAAACTAAATACAATATAATATTTTATATCATATCTTGTCAATATCTTTGTTTTATTGTAGAAAATGGCCTATCTTACGGATATATATTATATATAGATTTTTGAAAATTTTTTTACATTTTTATGACATTTGTCTACATTTATATTATACACGCTTATGTAAACTTTTTCAAGTGTTTTAGCGGATATTCTGCTATTTTTTGGTTATTTTTTATGCCATTTTATGTAAGCTTTACCTCGGGTTATATTTTTTGATATAATAGCTTCATAAAATTGTTTAAGGAGGGTTTAGTTTTGAGTATTTCTATTTCAAATTTCGGTGTAACCGATAAAAATGAACCTGTAAAATTATTTACAGTAAAAAACAATAATGGAGCTTCAGCCGTATTTACAAACTGGGGAGCTACAGCCGTATCTATTTTTATGCCTGATAAAAATGGTAAAATGTTAGATGTTTTACTTGGTTTTGACAATTTAAAAGATTATTTAGTTAATCACTGTTATTTTGGTGCAACTGTTGGTAGAAATGGTAATCGTGTACAAAATGCACAGTTTCAAATTAATGGAAAATCTTATTATCTAGATAAAAACGAAAGAGATAAAAATGATTTACATAGTGGATTTAATGGTTATCAAAAAAGGGTGTGGGATTTTACAGCAGATGAAGAAAATAATTCTGTAACTTTTAAACTTTTAAGTCCAGATATGGACCAAGGTTTTCCTGGAGATTTCAACATTTCCGTGACATATACTTTAACTAATGATAATGGTATAGAAATTCAATATAATGGAATTTGCAATAAAGATACTGTAGCAAACATGACAAATCATTCTTACTTTAATTTGAATGGTCATAATAGTGGTTCTATAATTAATCATGATTTAAAAATAAATAGTACAAAATATGCGGTTGTTGATAATGAATCTATTCCAACAGGTGTATTAGCAGATGTAACAAATACCCCTTTGGATTTTACAAATTTTAGGAGAATTGCTGATGATATAGATAGTGATTTTGAGCAAATAAAACTCGTAAAAGGTTATGACCATAGCTTTCTAATAGACAAGAAAAACAAGGGTTTAGAAAAGGTAGCTACCTTAAAGTCTAATGAGTCTGGCATTAATATGGATGTATATACTGATTGTTTGGCTGTTCAATTTTATGCTGGAAATTATATTGATGATGTTCCTCAAGTTGGAAAAGGTGGTTTTACTTACGGAAATCGTAGTGGGCTATGTTTAGAAACTGGATTTTTGCCAAATTCTATTAATGAACCAAAATTTGCATCACCAGTATTAAAAGCAAATACTCCTTATGTTTCTAAAACAATTTACAAATTTTCAACAATAACACATTAGCTTTATTGTTTGTAAAAATTAAGGTTACAGTGTTTTAAGCTGTAACCTATTTTTTATTTTATTTCTCTTGCTTTTACTATAATTCTATGTTCATCACTTGCATTGGTACATGTTATTAAAGTAACTTCTCTTTTTCCATCTGTTAATTGAGAGGTGCAACTTGTATCTGTATCTACTGTTGTATATTTATCATATACAGCATATTGCAAAGTTTTTCCAAATGTATCTGTTATTTCAATAATATCACCATTTGTTAATCTTGGTACTTTACTAAAGAATTGTGAATTTCTATAATTGTGACCTACTATGCAAAGATTACCTATTTCGTTTGGATTTGCTCCATGGAATTTAACAGGTGCAATTTTTAGCAATGTATCATAACTCTCTGTATCACTTGATAATATTGGATACTGACAGTTAATTGATGGTATGTATATTTGGCCTATTGTATAATAAATTGTGCCATCTTTTGCCTCTACTTTTTGCTCTTCTGGTATTTCTATTTCTCTTTCTACTATTACCTTTTCAATTTCTTCAACATTTATAGCTTGACCATTATCACTTTTTCCATTTAAAATCATTACAACAGCTTGTTCTTCTATTACTTGACTTTCTGGTTGTATTTGCATAGCTCCTAGAATTTCTCTAGATACTGCCTCGCTTTTGTTTCTATCATAAGCTGAGCAAATACCATAAGTTGATAGTCCAATAAGTGCAAAAACAGATAAAAAGAATTCCATTTTAAATAGCTTCTTTTTTTTCTTCATTGCTGGTGTAACGTATACTTTTTGAGTTATTAAAATTTGATTCATTTTTACCTGCCTTTCTTTTTTTTAATAATTTCCAATTTTATTTTAACACATTTTTTCTAGTTTTTCAACTACTTTTGTTATACTTTCGTTTGGTGTAGATGCTCCTGCCATTACGCCGACTTTACTTACACCATTTAATGTTTTTAAGTCTAATTCTTTTTCTGTTTCAATAAATAAAACGGTATTGCAATATTGCTTTGCTAATTCATATAGTTTATTTGAATTTGAACTATGTTTGCCTCCAATTATTATCATTGCTTCTACTTGTTTTGCAATTTTTTCTGTTTCCTCTTGTCTTTGCTTTGTTGCAGTACATATTGTATTTTTTATTTCTATTTTATTTTCAGGTATTATCTGCTTAATTTTTTTTACAATATTTTCAAAAGTTTCTAAACTGTATGTAGTTTGTGAAATTATTAGTATTTTATCTTTATTTGATTTTTTAAATTGGTCTATCGCATTTTCAATTTCATCTTCATTTTCTATTACTGAATAGTAATCTCCGCAAAAGCTTATTGTTCCAATCATTTCTGGATGTGTTGCTTTTCCTATAATAAATATATAATAGTCCTCTTTAGAATAATCTTGTGCTATATTATGTATTTTCAATACTTTTGGGCAAGTTAAATCAATTACTTCAATATTTAACTCTTTAGCCCTCTTATATGTATCTTTTGTAACCCCATGTGACCTAATAATAACTTTATTTTGGGCTTCTTCTATATTTTCTATAAATTTCATGCCATTGCTAGTTAAATTTTCTGTTACCTGTTTATTATGTACTAGTTCTCCTAAACAGCTTATATTTTTATCTTTTTCTAATTCTTCTCCGAGCCTTTGTTACAGCATTTTTCACGCCAAAGCAAAAGCCTGCTGTTTCTCCAATAATAATTTCCATAACTAGTCTCCTATTATAATTTCATAATTTCCTCTTTTAGCACTTTTACAATTTCTTCCTGTTTAACTTTTCTAACTATTTCACCTTTTTTAAATAGCAAGCCTTCTTTTACTCCTCCTGCAATTCCTATATCTGCGTGTTTTGCTTCCTCTGGTCCGTTTACAGCACACCCCATAACTGCTACTGTTATATCTTTATTTATTGTTTGCAGAAAATCTTCCATTTCATTTGCAATAGGAATTAAATCATATTGTATTCTTCCACATGTTGGGCAAGCAATAAGTGTTGGAGATTTATATAATTTACAATCTTTTAAAATTTCCTTTGCAACTTTAATTTCTTTAACTGGATCAGCAGATAAGGATACTCTTATTGTATCTCCAATTCCTTCCTTTAGTAAAATTCCTAGACCTATACTTGAAGATACTGTTCCACTAAATTCTGTTCCAGCATGTGTTACTCCTAGGTGTAATGGATATTGTATAGTTTTTGCAGCCTCTTCATAGCTTTCAATACATAAATCTAAGTCTGAAGCTTTTAAAGATATTGCAATATCAAAAAAGTTTAAGTCTTCTAAGATTCTTATATGTCTTAAACCACTCTCTACCATGCCTTTTGCAGTTGGTTTATCATTATATTTTTGTAGAATATCCTTTGGCATTGAACCACTATTTACGCCTATTCTTATAGGTATCTTTCTTTCTTTGCAAATATCTACTACTTGCTTTACTCTATCTATTGAGCCAATGTTTCCTGGATTAATTCTAATTTTATCTACGCCAGCTTTTGCTGCCTCCAAAGCAATTCTATAATTAAAGTGTATATCTGCAACAACTGGTATATGTATTTGTTTTTTTATTTCTTTTATTGCTCTTGCATCTTCTTCATCTAAACATGCAACTCGAATTATTTCACATCCTGCTTCTTCTAGTTTCAAAATTTGTTCTACTGTTGCTTTTACATCTTTCGTTTTTGTATTTGTCATTGATTGAATTACAACTTTGTTTTGTCCTCCAATTTGAACTCCACCTACAAATATTTTTCTTGTTTCATTTCTCTTTACCATTTTTAAATCACCTATTTAATTTTATCATTAAATTTTACTAAAAGCAATTGTTTCCAATAAAATTACATGATATAATAGTTATGATGTAATATTGTCATCTAAAAACGGAGGTTTATATGGATAATAACGTTGTAGATATAAATAATCTAACAGATGAAACAAAACAAAAATTAAGAGATTTTGATGAGCAAGAAGCATATTTCCTTCTTTGTGAGATTTTTGCAAATGCACAAGCTTCAAAAGATTATGCAAAATTTCAAACTGACCTTGCAGAGTGGAAAAAGCACTATCCAATAGATTTGTTTAGTGAAAATTTAAAAAGAAAAATAAAATATATGTTAAGTAAAGAATTTTTAGATACCATACTTAAGGATTTTACAGCATTTGATGAGTTATCTAAAAAAGATCCAGCCGTTGGCTTAGAAAAGTTACGTAAGGTTTTAGATAAGGCAGAAAAACATAAAGATAAAAAACAATTAGATAAAGATTTAGATAAACTTTATAAAGAATATCCATTAGATTTTTTGAAGGAAAAATATCCTCATATTGTTAAACTTCTTACTAGCCAAGCAAATATTGATAAAGTTCTTCAAAAATTTGATTCAGATCTTGCTTATGACGAATTAATTAAGATAACAGAGCATCCTGAAGAATTTAAAAATTTTGATGAATATAAGAATGTTCTTGAGGAATACCAAAAAAACTTTCCAGTTGATGATTTTAGCGATAAATATAAATCACAAGTTCAAAACATTCTTAATGAAAATTTAGACGAAAAAAAGGCAACTGAGTTATTTTCTATATCTTATTTTGATTTAAGTAATGGCGAGGTGGTTGACCTAAATTTAACTCAAAACTTTAGCTTATTAGAACGCAATGCTCGTACTGAATTTTTCAAAATTGTTGATAACAATATTGATAATATACCAGCTTTATATGACTGGACTTGCAAATATGCAAGATACATAAACTCTTTTGATATTAATACTAAGAATACCATTGTATCTAGTTTAATGAAAAGGTATTATCATGAATTACCAACATTGCCTGATTACAGAATTCCAGAATTAACTGACTTTGATGATGATTTATCCATTGAAGATTGTATTAACGATATTAATAAAATGAAAAAAAATACTGTTATTCAACTTCTAGGAATTTTATCTACTGGTAATGAACTTTCAAAGGATGATTGCAGAAGATTAAGCTCAAATAATAAGCAAATAAAAGAAATAGCTATTAAATCTATTGATTATGAGTTGTTTAATTTTATGGAAAATAAGGAAGAAGAAGAACTTACTTTTGACCAAAATACTTCTTTATACCTAAATCCAACGTCAAGTTCTTCAGGAGCTGGTGGTTCTTCACCTATTGCTACTCTTGATAATAATGTTCCAGAAATTTCTGGGGAAGAAATAGAATTACAAAATAGCTTAGATAAAGAGCCAGAGCCAGTTATTGAACAATCTCCAACAATGGAAAGTGATTCTAAGGAAGAACCTAACCAAGAAGAAAATACAGAATTAGATGTGCAACCTGAGCTAGAACAAGAGCAGAAACCTGCACAAGAAATTCAACAAGCAATTAGCCTTGAGCAAAAAGAAGAAACAAAACCTGAAGTTCAACCTATACAAGAACCAGAGAATGAGCAAGTGCAGGAACTAGAGCAAGAGCAAACCCAAGAGTCTCAGCCTGAACAGACAAAAGAAATTAAACAAGTTTCTGTTCCTACATTTGAGAAAGAACCTGAGCCAGAAATTAAGGTTAAAAATGAGCCAGAAAAAGAATTAAATCAACCTGTATCTCAAGAGCCTTCTTCAAATGATGTAGAAATTAAAGTTGAATTAGAAACGGAATTAAATAAATCAGAATCCAAAACAAATGAATATAAAAAAGGCAGTACTTTTGGAAAAATTTGGGATTTTTTAAATAGAGACATTTCAAATAAACGCCAAAATAATGGATTTGACAGAGATGATGATGAAAGATAAAAAAAACGACCACACGGTCGCTTTTTATTTCTTAAACTTCTAGTTTAACATCAACATCCTGAATTAAACTGCCATATTTTTCCAAGACTGGATTTACATCATTACAAATAAAATCTGTTACTTGGTGTGCTGCCCTACCACATAAATGTTCAGGTTTTAAAATTGCTAGTATTTCGTCCTTAGTTAATCCAAAGCTTGAATCTTCTGCAATTCTTGTAACTAAGTCGTTTGGTCTTCCAAATTCTTTAACTTGTTTTGCTGCTTCCATTGAGTGAACTCTTATTTTCTCATGTAGTTCTTGTCTATCTCCACCCTTTAAAACTGAATTCATAAGTATTTCCTCTGTTCCCATAAATGGCAATTCTTCCATTATATTTGCTCTTATTCTGTTTTCGTATACTACTATTCCCTGTGTTATATTTGCATATATTTTTAATATTCCGTCAACAGCTAAAAAGCTTTCTGGAACGCATATTCTTTTATTAGCAGAATCATCTAATGTTCTTTCTAACCATTGTGTGCTTGTTGTTATTTTTGTGTCATTTGCCAAAGCAATTACATGTCTTGAAAGTGAGTTTATTCTTTCACTTCTCATTGGATTTCTTTTATATGCCATTGCTGATGAACCTATTTGCTTACTTTCAAATGGCTCTTCTAGCTCTTTTTCATGTTGTAGTAGTCTCATATCATTAGCAAATTTTGATGCACTTTCAGCAATTCCTGCTAAGCAATTTAAAACTCTTGAATCAACTTTTCTTGTATATGTTTGGCCAGATACAGAAAATGTTTTTTCAAATCCCATTTTTTCTGCAATTTTATTATCTATTTGTTTAACTTTTTCTTCATCTTTAAATAACTTCATAAAGCTTTCGCTTGTTCCTGTTGTACCTTTACATCCTAATAGTTTTAAGTGTTCCTCTACAAATTCTAGCTCTTGCAAGTCTTCTAATAAATCTTGCATCCAAAGTGTTGCACGTTTTCCAACAGTTGTTAATTGCGCTGGTTGGAAATGTGTATATCCTAGACATGGAACATCTTTATATGTATCAGCAAACTTTTTTAGGTTACTTATTACAAGAATTAATTTTTGTTTAATTAATCCTAATGCCTGTTTCATAATTATTATATCTGTATTATCTGTAACATAGCATGAAGTTGCTCCTAGATGAATTATTGGCTTTGCTTTTGGGCATTTTGTTCCAAATTCGTACACATGTGCCATTACATCATGTCTACATTCTTTTTCTCTTTTTTCTACAACCTCATAATCAATGTTATCAACATTTGCCTTCATTTCATTTATTTGTTCATCTGTAATATCTAATCCTAGTTCTTTTTCAGTTTCTGCAAGAGCAACCCATAGTTTTCTCCAAGTTGAATATTTTGTGTTATTAGAGAATAATCTACTCATTTCTAAACTTGCATATCTTCCACTCAATGGTGTTACATAGATATTATTTTCCATTTATATCAATCCCTTCATTTAATAATTACCAATACTGTTTCTAATTTTGAAAAATCAACTGCTGGTTCTATTAGTGCATATTTTTCTGTTATGTTTGGAGCTTCTTTAATTTCTATTAATCTTCCAATTCTTAATCCCTTAGGATATATTCCTCCAAGTCCTGATGTTTCAACATCATCGTTTAAAACTAAGTCAGCATCTGCACTTATATATGTTGCCTTTAATAAATTGCTATCACCTAAATTGCCCTTTACTATTATGTTATCTCTTGATATATTCATTATTGCACTTACACTACTTGAAGAATCTATTATTGGTTGAACTTTTGAGGTGGTCTCTGTGCTTGATATAACATGTCCTACTACTCCTTTTTCTGAAACAACAGGCATGTTTTTGCTTACGCCCTCACTTTTTCCAACATTTATTACTATTGTACTTGTTAAATTGCTCAAATCTCTGTCTATTATATATGCTGGAACTGTTGTATATTTTGTATATTGATCTGTTAAATTTGCATATTCTCGTAATGTTTTATTTTCAGCTTTTATTATTCCAAGTTCACTCAAGTTTTTGCTAAGTTCTTCGTTTTGCTTCTTTAAATCTTCATTTTCTTTTTTTAAATTATTAATGTCTTCAAAAAATTGATTGTTTTTAGCTATTTTATTTTTTAAATAAGTAAGTCCATTTTGCACGGGCATTACTAATTTATTTATTATTCCCTCTACATAAGAGAATTTTGAAGTATCAATATTTGTAATAACTACTAAAGTTGTTAATATTAAAAATGTTATAATAATACCAATTACTCCTGTTTTTTTATTCATACTTGCCTCCCATAATGTGCAAAATATTAATCATTATCTTCTCTTTCTTGCATTTGTTAATATACATTTTAGCTTTTCTAAATCTGCTAAAGTTTTTCCTGTTCCTTTTACTACACATTCTAATGGGTCTTCTGCTACATATACTGGCATTTCTATTCTTTGGCTAATTAGGGTGTCTAAATTTCTTATTAATGCTCCCCCTCCAGCAATTACAACTCCTTTTTCAACAATATCTGCTGCTAATTCTGGTGGCGTTTTCTCAAGTGTTACTTTAACTACATCTATGATTTCTGCTATTGAGTTTTGCATTGCTTCTTGTATTTGAGATGACTTTACAATCGCACTTCTAGGATACCCTGTTTGTAGGTCTCTTCCTTTTATTTCCATGCTTAATTCTGTCATAAGTGGCATAGCACAACCTATACCTATTTTTATTTCTTCCGCTTGTGTAAGGCCAATGGCTAAGCCCAATTCTCTTTTAACATAATTTACTATATCTTCATCTAGTTCATCTCCAGCAATTCTCAAAGAGTTGCTCACAACAATGCCTCCGTAAAGATATAACTGCAACTTCCGTAGTTCCTCCGCCAATATCTACAATTATGTTTCCAGTTGGTTCTGCCACATCTAAGCCTGCTCCAATCGCAGCAGCCATAGGTTCTTCAATTAAAAATACTTCTTTTGCTCCTGCTCTTAATACTGATTCCTCAACAGCTCTTTCCTCAACTTCAGTTATTCCTGATGGAACACCTACTACTACTCTTGGTCTTCCCGCATTATATCTTTGGCATACCTTTGAAACTAAGTTTTTAAGCAAAAGCTGTGTTGCACTAAAATCAGCAATTACACCATCTTTCAAAGGTCTTATAGCTGCAATATCCTCTGGAGTTCTTCCAAGCATTTCTTTTGCTTCATATCCTGTTGCTATAATTTCTCCTGTTTTTTTATCAATAGCCACAACAGAAGGTTCTTTTAAAACTATTCCTTTTCCTTTTATTGTAACTAATATATTTGCTGTTCCCAAATCAATGCCTATATCTTTACCTTTAAACTCTAATAATTTCATTATTAATATTCCTTTCTAAAAGCATAGTTATTTTAACAATAAACTTTTATATGTGTTATCTCCAATAATAATATGATCTAGTAATTGTATTCCCATTACGTCTGCTGCTTCATATAACCTATCTGTAACCTTATAATCACTTTTACTTGGAGTACAATCCCCGCTTGGATGATTGTGTACCAATATTATTTTAGGTGCTTGCATTTTTATTGCTTCTGTTAAAACATCTTTTGGCTCTATACAGCTAAAATTTGCACCTCCAAGTGATATGTTGATAGATTTTAAAACTACATTTTTACTATTCAATATCAATACTTTTGCTATTTCACGTTTTTCATATTTTAGTTCTGGTATTAGTAAATCTGCTACATCTTTTGGGGTTTTGATTATTTTTTTCTGGTTGTTTATTGGTCTTGCTATTCTTTTGGTTATCTCACAAATCGCTTTTAGTTGGATTGCTTTTACCTTGCCAATACCTTTAATTTGCATAAATTCTTCTAATGATATTTCCTGCAAAAATCTTAAGTTGTCTTGTTTTGTATTTTCATTTAGTTTCAATATTTCTTGTGCTATTGAAACCGATGACTGTTCTTTAGTTCCTGACTTTATTATTATTGCCAATAATTCTGCATTTGATAAATTTTCTGCTCCATAAATTTCTAATTTTTCATACGGTCTTTCTGATAGGGGTAAATCCTTAATTTTCATTAAAAAATGTCCTTTCCTTTCCCCTCTTACCGTTTTATCTATACTTTTCTATAAATAAATATTGCAATCGCCATACCTATTATACTTGCAACATTCATTTTAAACCATAATCCAAAAGTTATTGTAATTACGTGTAAATCTAGTTCTATAGGTGTTGTAAGCCCAAAGCTTTCTCCATAAGATAACCACCATAAGAAATCTATCTTAGAAGCAAGTTCGCCTAATAACCCACCAATTACTAATCCTGCAAGTAAAAAAATTATTAGAATCCATACTTTACTATCTCTTACAGCCATGTTTCCCTCCTTCTTTTGTTTTTCACCTTATTTATTATATATGCAATTCCCAATTTTTTCAAGATGTATGTTTATTTTTTATTAAATTTATGCTATAATTTTAAAATCACAATTTTTGTGTATTTTAATAATATATTATAAGGTAAATTTTCCATAATTTTATCATTTATTTTTATATAACATAGTGGTATAATTATATTATTAAAATATTTGGAGGTATTCGTTTAATGCGTATAGAGAAGCTTAATGATAATAAAATTAGAATATTTTTAAATTTAGATGATTTGAGGGAGAAAAATATAAATCCACATGATTTTATGTCTAACTCTTTAGAATCACAAGATTTATTTTTAGATATGTTAAATAAGGCTGAAACTGAACTAGGTTTCATAACTAATAATTATAAATTAGTTATTGAGGCATTAGCCTCTTCTGATGGTAATTTTATTTTTACTATTACCAGAACAAAACCTGAAGATATTAATAGCTCTCGTCCTGCTCTGCCAAAGATTAAAAGGCGTACAGCTAAGCCTAATAAAGTACTATCAATTTATTCTTTTAATAGTTTTGATGAATTCTGCGATTTTTGTACATACATAGCAAATAGCAACTTAAGTGAATACTTGGAAAAGTTAAAAAATTCATCACTAGTTCTGTTTAAAGGAAAATATTATTTAATTTTAAACAATTTAAAATTAAACATTTCTGAGTTAAAAAGTTTTTCTTATACTGTTTCAGAGTTTGCTTCAAGAGTAGTAAACGAGGATTTATTTGAAAGAAAATTAAAAGAATATGGAAAAATTATTATACAGAAGAATGCAATATCAACCTGTTTAAAATATTTTTAGATATAAATTAAAAATCTTAGATAATTAATTATCTAAGATTTTATTTTTTTAATTATATAAATAATATTGTGGATTTACTCTTACTCCATTTACTCTTATTTCTAAGTGTAAGTGTGGGCCGGTTGAGTTTCCTGTTGAGCCTACAGCTGCTATTGATTCACCTTGTGCTACATATTGACCTGCACTAACATATAATTCACTACAATGTCCATATAATGTTTCTATTCCATTACCATGTGAAATTAATACAAAATATCCATATCCTGAATTTGACCATCCAGCTGATTCAACTGTTCCTGAAGCAGCAGCAACTATTGTTGTACCTCTTTGGGCTGCAACATCAAGTCCTTTATGGGTTCCACTTGCTCTCCATCCAAATCTTGAGCTTATCATTTGGTATGATGAAACTGGTTTTATTAAATCTATTCCAAGTTCAAGTTTTTCATTTGTAACTCCTCCACCACCAGCTGAGGCTACATATACAACTTTTTTCTTTTCATATAATCCATCAACTATTGTATCTTTATCTGTATATTCCTTTGGTTCTGTTGAATATATTTGTGTATATGCTATATTTTTAATATTATTAGCAATAAGTTATAGAAATTCACTAATTAATGAAAAATTTAATGAAATACAAAACAAGAAAACTGAACTTTCTTCAATTGAAAAAACAAATGGTCAATTGCAAGTTAGTATAGAAGAAAGTGTTAATTTAAGCAGTATTGAGCAAGCTGCAAAAGATAGGTTAGGTATGAAAAAACCAGATAATGACCAAAAAGTATATGTTGAATTAGAAAAAAAAGACTATGTTGAAACTGCAACAGAAGAAATAAAAGAAGATACAAAAGACTCAAACAAGTGGTATGAAAAAATTTTAGATAAAATTTTTAAAAAGTAAAATGGACGCATAAAACGTCCATTTTAAATTTTATTAAGTATTTGTTCAGCTTTTTGGTATAATTCAATGTTATTATTTATTATTTTTTTGGTTTTTTTATAATTTACAGTTATATTATATCCTGAATCAAATATTCTTGTATTTTCATAATCTTTTGATAAATCTGTTTCAATAAAATTTATTATTTTCTCAAATTCTTCGTTGGTTAATTTTTTTTTCATTGTAATGAAATTTCCATTTTTTAATTCTTCAGGTATTTTATGGTAATATTGATAAACATATAATTTTTTATCGGATGTTATAAGTGTTCCGGCATAACCTGAATTTTTTAGCCCCCACCAATGGCTTATTTTTAATATAGCATTTTTTTCTAATTCTTTTATTTTTTCTTCCATAATTATTTCCCCTTCATAGAAAAACTATATTAATATTATATCATGATTTAATATTTGTAGCAATAAAATGGAAAAATTTATAGATAAATTT
>OGRO01000667.1_pt1 | contig 31919 bp, 26 predicted proteins | sample 1553451 | NCBI WGS metagenome assembly OGRO01 (sample SAMEA2580021, study PRJEB22360) | human gut metagenome | reverse complement strand
TTTTGCGTAGAATTTTAATTCACTAACAATAAAATTTAAACAAAATGGTTAATTACAAAGATTTAGGACTGGTAAACACAAGAGAGATGTTTGCTAAGGCTATCAAAGGTGGATATGCTATTCCGGCATTCAACTTCAACAATATGGAACAGATGCAGGCTATCATCAAGGCTGCAGTTGAAACAAAGTCTCCGGTTATTCTTCAGGTATCTAAGGGTGCCCGTCAGTATGCCAACGCTACGCTGTTGCGTTACATGGCTCAGGGTGCTGTTGAGTACGCTAAGGAATTGGGTTGCAAACATCCTGAAATTGTTCTTCACCTTGACCACGGAGATACATTCGAAACTTGCAAGAGCTGTATCGACTCCGGTTTCTCTTCAGTAATGATTGACGGTTCACACCTTCCGTACGAAGAAAACGTTGCACTGACTAAGAAGGTAGTTGATTATGCTCATCAGTTCGACGTAACTGTAGAAGGCGAACTCGGTGTATTGGCCGGTGTAGAAGATGAAGTTTCTGCAGAACACCATACATATACTAATCCTGAAGAAGTTATTGACTTCGCTACCCGTACAGGTTGCGATTCACTGGCTATCTCAATCGGTACTTCTCACGGTGCATACAAGTTCAAACCCGAACAATGCCACGTAGATCCGAAGACTGGTCGTTTGGTACCTCCTCCTTTGGCATTCGAAGTATTGGACGCTGTAATGGAGAAACTTCCGGGATTCCCCATCGTACTGCACGGATCTTCTTCAGTTCCTCAGGAAGAAGTTGAAACTATCAACAAGTTTGGTGGCAAGCTGGAAGCTGCTATCGGTATTCCTGAAGAAGAACTGCGTAAGGCTGCTAAGTCTGCAGTTTGCAAGATCAACATCGACTCAGACTCTCGTCTGGCTATGACTGCTGCTATCCGTAAGGTATTCGCAGAAAAACCGGCTGAGTTTGACCCGCGTAAGTATCTTGGCCCGGCTCGTGACAACATGGAAAAGATGTACATGCATAAGATCATCAACGTGCTTGGTTCAGACGGTAAATTGGCTGAATAATCCACGGGATTTTAGACTGAATAGAAGGCTGCTCTTGAAAAAGGGCAGCCTTTTTTCGTGCTCAGTAGTCAAGCCGGTTTTTCATTTCCGGAGCAAGGCGGCATCTCGGGTCCGGATAGTCCCAACACTCTTTGCCGTATGCTTTGATGATATCGCTCCAACACCGGTTGCCGTATCCGAAGCATTCTTCAAAATAGGTGCAGGCTTTGCATTTGCTTTGTCTGCTGAGGTCTTTGCGTGAAAGGTTGCAGAGATGCAATGCTTCCGGAGACTGCCAGATCTCTTTTAAGCCGGATTTCTTAGCATCCCCGATGATGAACCGGGGATTCCAGTAAAGTTGTTCGCAGATAGTAACCTTTCCGTCCGGAAGAATGAATAAATGGCTGCTCAGCGCGGAACAGACGGCGCCGTTGAAGTGCATACTTCCTCCCTCATCTGTATAATATTGCTTTTCTATGGCACTTTGGTTCAGGATAATCCGGAAATGCGCATTGGGTACGACCGCTTCCTGCAGAAATCTGAAAATATCACTGATCTTCTGATGGGAAGGTTTTAAATCCGCAAAACCCGGATACTTTGTTGTTGTGGAATTGCTGACAGGCGTAAGGCGCCAGTCATGCAGGTTTTTCAATGTGGATAGAAAGCGGAACAGATCGGTCAGGGTTCGAGGGTCACAATTGTAGGTGGTGAGGACAGAAGACACCTGATAAGGCAACCCGCTTTGATCCAGCATCCGGAGTCCACGCATCATTTCCGAGGCATAGGAACTGTCGACGGATAAAGACTGTACCAATACCGTTGTGTCGATGGCATCCAGTGATACTTGTATCAGATTCTTATAATGGGTTTGTTTTAGTTTTCGCAGACATTCTTCGGTAAACGGTATTTTGGTAGAAATAAATTCCGGTTCTATACCGTGCCTTACCAGTTCCGCCAAAATGATATCCCAATCCTTATGCAGGAAGATTTCCCCACCTATCAGGTTGATTTGCTGCACAGGCAGTTCTGCCGCTTCCCGTATCAATTCTAAAATGCGGGAGGTGGGCAATCTGTTTTGCACTTGCGTGCGGGTATCGGCATAGCAATACCGGCAGTGCGTCATACAGCGGTTGGTCAGCATCAGCGTCAATAGCAACGGACCGGAATATAACCGTCTGGTACACGTGTCGACGGTCATTCCTGTAGGAGTGCAGGGCGGTAATTTCTGAAAACGGTATTCCGTTCCTGCCTTTTCCACAGGTATAATCAATTGCCTGGGGAAACATATTCTCTTTCCGTGCCATGTCGTGAAGAATGCTTCCCGATTTTCCATGAAAGGGCGTATCAGCCTTTCCGCTTTCGATGCGTCACAGTGAAAGAAGAGAGCCAGCAATGGCCAGTTCTCATTCAGGCTTCGTTCGTGCGTGAAGAAGCTGAGCATGGCCGCATGGGCGGGATGTATGAACGATATCCAGTTCGGTGAGGCGTTTCCCTTTCGGTTTGCTTTGGAAAATAGAATGAAACGATGTATATCATCTCTCAGCCCGTAATCAGGATTGAGCACATAGACATCACTCATTCCTAATGGATTTGTCGCTGGTGCTTTCATTGAAAGTAGCACCTGAGAAGCATCCCAGCCCACAACTTTCCAGCTGCTTGTCGTCTATGCCACCTTGCAGGTCGAACAATTCGTCCATATTCAGCAATTCTTCTTGAGAATAGTTCTCATCTTGAGGTGTTCCCTGACGTTGGTTGTCACCCTTAGCGGAATTTTTAGTTTTCATGATGTTGATTATTTAGAGGTTAATTGATAAAGCGGGGTGAATATGCGGTTCAGTATGCTCCGGTCCGATGTGATGATTTCGGCTTTTCCGGAGAGACCTATTTCATACTCTATTTCATCTTTGGTTGTGGTATTCAGTCCATAGGGGAAATTGATTTCCACTGCGTAGTTTTTGCTGTAAGGAACGTAGGCGATAGAAGCCACTTCGCCGGTGAGATATCCGTAAGTATGTACCGGATACTTCTTCAAGGTGATGTTCACTTTATCTCCGGTCCGTATTTCCGCAACCTCTTCCTGCGAGAGCTTGATGCGCCCTGTAGGCTGCCCTTTCTGTTCTGATACTACGGAGCATACGGTGTCACCTTCATTTATCACATTGCTTATTCCCCAGCTTTTCCCCAGAATCACGGTTCCGTTGCTGCTGCTTTTAATCAGGTATCTGGCTTCCCACATCTTCAGGCTGTTAATCATGTTCTCGTATGCCAGTTCCAGTGTTCTCCGGTTTAGTGCCACTTCTTTTTTGTGTTCCATTCTCAGGTCGAAGAGTTGGCGCCTGACACTCAGAATATTCATTTCATTCTTTTCGGGCTGTTTCTCCAGTATGGCCAGTTCCTCTTTCAGGAATCTTTCTTTCTGCCGGAAGATGTCGAATTCATCATAAATCATGCACGTACGCACGGCATCTGTGAATTGTCCGTAAGCTCCGGTCATTTCACCCATGATGAGGTCGAACGGAAAACGGTTCAGGTACTTTATCTCGTTAGTGCGGTAGTACGCCTCCACGTCTCCCAGCACACGGCTGAATTTCTTCACATCCTCCATAGAGGCTGCATTACGCAGAATACCCAACGTATCGTTGCGCTTCACCCGCTGCCGGTCTTCCACGAAGAATCGGTCTATGATTCCCGATTGTCCCACCGTTATCCATGCTGTTTTTGATAAGTCGTCGATGGTAACGCCTGTCTTCACGGTGTCCGGATAGGAGAACAGGGTGGCGAAGATGATTAATAATCCGATAAGCCCGTAGATGATATGACTTCCCGTATGTATCAGCCAGTTGGGCATATCGCCCAGTATGTCGTTATTTTCGCGGTTGTACAGTTCCACTTTGTCCGCTTCCTTGTCTTCCGGTTTGTAAATTTCTTCCATGCGTGCTCCTCCATTTTTAGGCGTTCAGTTCCAGTTGGTTTTTCACTAAGCGGTAGTAATCTCCCTGTTGGGATATCAGCGAGTCGTGGTTGCCCTGTTCGGTGATGTTGCCATCCTTTAGCACTACAATCTGGTCGGCATTGCGCACGGTGCTGAGGCGGTGGGCTACGATCACTACTGTACGGTCTTTGAAGAACTGGTCCAGATTCCGCTGGATTGTTTTCTCATTGTCCGTGTCCAGTGCATTGGTGGCTTCGTCAAAGAAGAGGTAATCGGGGTTGCGGTAGATGGCTCTGGCTATCAGTATCCGCTGTTTCTGTCCCTGGCTCACACCTTGCCCGGTGTTACCTATCCGGGTGTTATACTTCAGGGGCAGGGTCTCGATGAAGCTGCGTATATTTGCCATATCTACGGCATAAAGCAGTTTCTTTTTGTCCACGGTGTCATCTTCGGGAGCGATGTTGTTGGCTATGGTGTCGTTGAAGATAAATCCTTCCTGCATGACGACCCCGCAGTGCTTGCGCCATTGCTTGAAGCTCAGGTCTTGCAGCGACTGCCCGCCTATGCACACCTTTCCTTCCGTGGGTGGATAGAAACCCAGCATCAGTTTTATCAACGTTGTTTTTCCGCTTCCACTTAGTCCTACGATGGCGGTAGTCTTTCCGGCGGGAATGTCCAGTGATACCCCTTTGATAATCTTCTTCGATTTTTCCGAACCATACGTGAAGAACACATCTTGCAGTTGTATGGACTGGTTGCCGGATATCTGTTCGTCGCTGTCCGGTCCCTTGTCTTCCTCCTCGTTGGGCTTGCTGTGTATCTCTCCCAACCGTTCCAGACTGAGTTGGGCGTCCTGCGCTTGCTGCATGAAGGATACGAACTGTTCTATCGGGCCTTGCATCTGGCCAATGATGTACTGTATGGATAACATGATACCCAGTGTGATGTCTCCATTCAGTACGGCGGTGGCGGAGAGCACGGTAATCAGTATATTTTTCACCTCATTGATGAGCACTGCGCCCACTTGCTGCCATTGCCCCAGATTGAGCGATTTGATGTTGATATGAAACAGGGAAGCCTGTATGTTTTCCCATTCCCATCTTTTCTGCTGTTCGCATCCCAGCAATTTGATGTCCTGCATACCGTATATCATTTGCATCAGGTTGTCCTGATTGACGGACATCTGTTCGAAGTTCTTCCGGTTGAGGTCGGCACGCTTGCGCATGAAGAGCTTCACCCAGCCTACGTAGAGGATGCTGAAAAGGAGAAAGAGCAGGAAAATCTTCAGGTTGTACACGGCAAGCACTCCACCGAAGATGATGATGGTGATAGTTGCAAACAGGATGCTCAGCACGGACTGGGTGAGGAACATCTCTATACGTTTATGATCTTCGATGCGGCGAATCAGGTCGCCGGCCAGCTTGCTGTCGAAGAACCGCATGGGTAGGCGCATCAGTTTGACGAGGAAGTCCGATATCAAGGCTACATTGACGCGCGTACTGATGTGCAGCAAGATACAGCGTCGTATGACTTCAATCAGTGTGCGGCTGAATACCAGCATCAGTTGGGCCACCAATATCAGTTGAATAAAGTTCAGGTTACGATGCCCGATACCCTGGTCTACGATGGCTTGCGTCAGGAAGGGGAAAGCGAGTTGCAATACACTGCCTGCCAACAGGCCTATTATCAACTGGACTATTATCTTCCGGTAAGGGTGTACGTAGCGCAGCAGATGCCATAGCGATATGCCTTCGTACTTGATGGGAGTTGTGTCATAGAATTGCGGGGTTACCTCAAGCAGCATGGCTATGCCTTTCTCTATACCTCTCTGCGAGGTGCTTATCCAGCATTTCTTCAGTTCCTCTTCTTCATATTTCAGTAATCCGTAAGCCGGATCAGCAATATAAAAGTAGGTTTTCCCTTTCTTCTGAACAATATTGTAGAGCACCACGAAGTGTATCTGATTCCAGTGCAGTATGCAAGGTAGCCTGGACTGCTGTTTCAGCTTGTCGATGGTGGTACGAATACCTGTGGCGCGCATACCGATACTGGTGGCTGCTTCACTGATGCCTTGTAGATTGACTCCGGTGCGTTGTATGAATGATTGTTCGCGCAGTTGCTGCACGGAGAATTTCTTTCCGTGATATCTGGCTATCATTCTCAAGCACGAGGGGCCGCAATCCATGCCATCCAGTTGCTTATAGAAAGGGAATTTCACAGTAGGCTGGTTTTATTGATTCTGAAATTGCTGGCAATTGTTGCAACATTCTCCACCCATCAGGGCGCAGAAATCTTTCTCTCCATAGTAGTATGTCTGGCTATAGCAACTATAGAGTATATCCAACATCAAGTCTTTACGCAGGAAAGTTAGATATTCGAAGAGGGCGGATCGGGATAGATTTAACTTTTGGGCAAATACTTCCGGTGTACCTGTACGTCGATGTGCAATCAGCGTATTCATATAAATGATTTTCTGTAAGTCGACATTTTTCATAATGGTGTGTTTTTAGTATTATAATAAGAAGAGGTAGAAAAGAAAAAGGAGAGGCATCATAAGTCTGCCTCTCCTTTTCCATAGCTAAAACTGAAATGTACCTTGTAAGTAACCACTGTAATCATTGCTGATTTCAATCGTGTAACTACCTTGAGGTAAGCTGTCGAGAGGAATGGAAACAAAAGATGTTTCGGGTGCTGCAATATCACACTGCCATACGGGTTGGCCATTGGCGTTGACAATAGTGATATTTATGTCATAGTTAGGGGAGGTGCATTCCAAAGTTAGTTGGTTGCCGTTGATGGAGGCGGTGAAGGGGATGGGAGAGAGGCTTCTTGCTTTTGACATCCATTGTCCTTCAAAAATGACTTCTGACTCAATATCGGAATTACTGATTTCTGCCTGTATTAGTTGCATTGGCAAACTACTTATAATAAGGAGCATGCAGATTGATAAATAACATACATAGTTTCTCATAATTGTTGTCTTTTGATTTTCTGAAACCAAATTTAGCGGTTAATTATTGAATTATTATGGACACAATATGGACATGTTGATCTTGATAACTCGCTAATAAATAGAAAAGTATGAAAAAACTTTTATTCGAATCTGGACATGCTATGATTTAATACTCCCATATCCAGATATCAATGAGTTGTGATTTGTTGAAGTTGTCTCCAAGTTCCTTTATGATCTGCTCTTTGATTCGTTGTTTCCGTTTAGAGACAGAGGCCGGAGAAATATTTAGTATCTTTGCTATGTCAGATACAGTAATGCGCAACTTAATAAGGCAACATACTTGCAGGTCATTATTGGTGAACGATGGGAATTGTTCTTTTAGGCGGAGGGTGAAGTTGTTGTATAGCTTATTTATATTTTCTTCCACTTCCGCCCATTGAACGATTGTGAGTTGTTTGGGTGATTTTATGAGAGAATCCAACGGCTTGATATATGGAATTAGTAATTTGCACAAGAATTCTTCACGGTTACGCAAGCGTGAATTTTCTTCTGCCATAGCATTGAAAGACATTAATTGCGTTTTGAGTTTTCCTTGCATGTTTTGTGAATATTCCGCCATGTTCTGTTGTAGTAGAATAGTTTCTTTTTGTAGATTTTCATTCCTTTTTTTGAGTTCATCCAATCCGTTTTGTTGCTCCATCATTGTTTCATGCAATTCTTCGTTTGCAGCCAACTGTTCAGAGAGTTGCATTATATGTACTCTATTCTGCGCCATTTGCATTTCATTTTCATGTATTCGCAGGCTGTAGATGCGAAGCTGTTCTTCCTGCATCTGGATGGTACGTTCTTTTTGTATCAACTTACGCTGATAGAGGAAAATGAGGCATGCTATGATTATTACTATAAATAATAGAATATATAAGCTGTTTCGTATAATCTGCTCGTTTTCTATTTGCAATGTCTTTTTTTCGTTCAGTAGCTTTTCATGATCATACTTCTCTTTCATTGCTATGATTTCTTTGCCATGTTTTATTTTGGTAACCGAATCTATACATGTGTAGAATTTATCACAATATATCATAGCTTTGGCATAATTCTGAGGTATAGTACGATTGAGATAATATAGTGCTTGATATGCACCACATGTCGTATATATATTATCTGAGGTGGTGGCTTTGTCAAGATAGTATTGAGCGGAGTCATTCATTTGTAGCTGGCGATAGATATTTCCCACTGTTAGATAGTTTGGCAGGGATTCTTTATCTTTATTTATATGTAATGCTTCTAAGGCATATTTAAGAGCTTGTTTGTAATCTTTTGAATATGCTGCGCAAACAACTGCAAGTTCATTTAATGCAATACTAGCTGAGATTTTATCATCAGCTTTTCTTGCAACCTCTAATGCATCCTTATAACAGCTAATGGATTTGTCCACATCTGGTTTTATAGAATATGCTCTACCTAAGTACGATAAAGCAGAAGAAATGTATACTTTATTATTTGATGACTTTGCAAAGTCATAAGCTTTTTGAAATGCAGTAATTGCATAATCTACTAAAGAGCGATATACATATATGTCTCCTATTCCGGCATATATTAAATGTGCCAATTGATAATCTTCCGTCTTTTCTATCTCTGTAGCAGCTTCTAAATAACATTTCAGAGCGGTTTCAGCATCGTGTTTCTCATCATTATAATATATACCTTCCAAATATCCCGCAAGTGCTTTCCTTTGTGGATCTTCTTTTTGTTGAAAATACTTATAGCTAATTGATATTAAGCTGTCAGATTCCAATTCTACATAATTCTTTATTTTTGCTTGCGATAGTAGCAGGCACCACGTTGCATATTGATATTTATCAGTAACCTTGGGTGGTGTCATTTTTTCAAGAATATGTAGTGCGCTGTCGGAATATGCATACATACAATCTTCTGCTTGCGCCAGTTCAGGAAGTAGAGTTGGTGAAGATTCCGTGTGGGTGTTTGTGCATGATAGTACAAGTAAAATTCCCCAGATACAAACAATATATTTATTAGATAAAAGCATAGTAGTAATCTATTTGAAAGCAAAAATAAATTATTTCTTTAAAAAAGCAAAATGTTGTACTACATTCTTTCGTTCGTCACTTCATTTTTTCTATTAAAAATAAGGCAAAAATCGTAAAAAAACAATTTAATATATATTTCTTGCAGGAAACATGCAGAAAACCTAAGTTAAATACGAAATTCAAGGATTAAACCTGACCAAGAAATAAATCGAAGGTTATGAGAAGCGAGTATTCGCGATGTGATTTCTTCTTTTATATTATGAATTATCTTCTGCCTATATAGGTGAGTCTATCCAAAAGGGGAGAGGTCGTGGGTGCAAATATGGTGGACTTTAGTCCACTCATTAATAACGGCCACTATTCATGAACTAATATATAGATATTTATAGCGTAAATATAGCTATAAATATCTATATATTACTACTATGATTGTGGTTTTAATTACTTTAAGTATTAGAACAGATAGCTTTTATCTACTTGATGGACTAATGTCAATATATCGGTTTGATGGTGATAAACTGGGAATCTTGAAAATATTTGCTTCGAGTACTTTCGGACGGAAAAAATGACGGGATAATCAATGTACTGATTTCATTTATAGTGAAGAGAAGTATAGAGAATTTTAGGTATAAATAGATAAGTAATAATTCAAGTCAATAACAAGTACCCTGTTAATAACCGTAATCAGCGTTTTTAAAGAATAATAGCTACGTTTTTTAAGAATGTTCTCCGCGTTTATTAACAGCACGAAAACTGGTAATTAAACCTGATTTGGATATATTTCAACAAAAAAGGCAGTAATCCTTGTGAGGAAATACTGCCTTTACTTCTTTTATACTCGTTACTATTTAGGGTGAAATTCACTCGGATTAGCTATAATCAGCCTGAATAGCTTGGGAGTAAGTTATCAGTAATTATATATTTGATATCTGTTTTTTATGAAATATTGTCAGATTTATTCGCTTTATGATGCTTGGCTGTAAGAATATTACGGTGTTCTTTGGATTTTTCCATTTGCTAAAGTTTTAGGTTTATATTAGAGTTCTGTTCTTAAACTTCTACAAATATACTACATCAGAAAGGTGAAGTCAAGTATTTCAGTCCTCATTTTAAATCGTTTTTCTATTTATGATGCTAATCTTTTGATTAATAGTATTTTTCAATTCCGCCAAATCCTACTATTGTTTTGTTTTCTTTTGTTTTGCTGATGAAGTTGTTTAACCGCTTCTCAAATTCTTCAGGACGTTTTCTTGCAGCTTCGATGTACGCTATTCGGATTTGCTTATATGCTTCGGAAAATGGTTGATAGTTTTTCCATACCGCTTTATCTTCTTTCAATCTGTCAATTATATCATTGGGAAAAATGAAAGGCTCAGATAAAATACTTCGCGTTTTCTCCTCAAATTTTGGGTGTATCATTTTATTTTCCAATAGCCATTTAAGCCTTTCTTTGTTGGCTTGCGAGTAAGTGCTTTTAGGATTTCTGGGTGTGAAACGCTGAATTTTATGATCTTTGTCAAGTGGTTTGGTTGTACTGTCAATCCAATCGAAGCAAAGGGCTTCTTCAACGGCATCATTGTATAAAATGCTTTTTTTGCCGGATGACTTATAGGGAAATACAAACCATATTTCACAGGAGGTTTCAAAGTTGTCCATTAACCACTTTCTCCAATCTTCTCGATTCTCAAAATACTTTATTTTATCTTCTGTAGTCATAGCAAGTTATTCAAACTAATCATTTTACTGCTTTACTTTCGTGGTAATGAGGCATTTCGCAATTTAATTTTGCCTCAACAATTACTGTATGTAGTGTAACTACCATTTTATACGATGCAAAAACATGCAGGTTCTGATAGTTTAACGGCTTATTACGACTGCCAAAAATACTAAATCTTGAAGAAACAGCCTCAATTATCTTTTAAAACCTTTGCCATGATTTGTTTTGAGGTGCCTTATATATAAAAAACGTGCGAGCTTGATCTGTTCTTTGACTTCAGTATAACTAAGGTAATTCTTCACCATAGAACTAAAACTGGAATGAGATTACTTCACAAGTTTGATAATGGACTTAATGAGAAAATATATTTGTTTCTTAATATTTTATCCAGTCCTGTTAAACTGGACTGGTACTATCTACATTTGCATTATGAGAATAAGTAACTCGAATTATCAATTTAAAATTTAGACTGTTATGAAACAAGAAGAAAAACGGCAACTGGCCGGTGAACTGAAAAATGCAGCCGAAGATGTGTTAAGTTTGGATGATATGGAGAAGGTTGAAGGTGGTGGATTGATTAATCGTAAATGCGTAAAGAACAAAGTGGCACAATGTGCCAGTTGTACTCAAACAACGATTAATGATGCAAAAGAACTTACAAGCCAATTTTAGAGAATGGTATGTAAGATCGGTAACTTAAATATTAATATTAAATTTGGAATTAATTATGGAACAAAATGAAAAAAGAAAATTAGCTGATGAACTGAAAAATGCAGCTGATGATGTGTTGAATTTGGACGATATGGAAAAGGTAGAGGGGGGCATTCTTGACAAGAAATGCGTGACTAATATGTACCCTTTATGTGGCGGTTGTTCTCAAACGAGCACGGAAAAGTTTGAACAAGCTACAAAAGATCAGGGATAGATAGAAATTATAATTATATGTGTCAAAAAGCAAGAATATTGCCATATTGATGAATAGACTTGTTTTTGACACATTTTTTTTGTACAAACAGAGAACTTAGAAAATGTGGGATAAGTAATTAAAGGAAATATTCTTTTTATATTAAAACGATGAAATATGATTGAAAGTAAATATAACTATTATACACAAGATGGAGATAAGATGATTTGTCTGAATGGTATCTCTAAAATGGTTTTCTCTGTTCCAATAGATACTTTTAATTTTATAAAGGAGATATTGGCGGATGAAGATAAACAGGCACAAGAGCCTACCATAACAGAAAGACTTGTGGAAATGCATTTCTTGGTAAACGACAACAAACAGGAAATCGATACTCTGCTGGAGAATAAAAGAAAGGATGCAAATAGTTCTATTTATCAATTGATTCTCAATCCCACCCAAGATTGTATTTTTAGATGCTGGTATTGTTATGAGACTCATCGGGAAAGTAAGATGAGTGACACCACGATAGATAATATCAAAAAGCTTGTGATAAAAGTGTTGGACCGGGAAGACATTGATAGAATAATGATAGGTTGGTTTGGCGGAGAACCTTTAATGTATTTTGATGATATTGTTTATCCATTGTCTATTTTTATCAAGAAGGAAGCTGAAAAACGAAATAAATCTTTTTCTTGTAATATGACAACAAATGGCTTCCTGCTGACAAAAGAAGTTGTAAGAAAATGTAGTCTGATAAATTTAAACTTGCTACAGATTACCTTGGATGGCGATGAGAATAATCATAATAAAACCAGAAATAAGAATGGAGAACCCTCTTTCGAAAAGATAGTGGATAATTGCATAAATTATTGTTCTTATCTTTCGGGTAATCGCCTAGCATTAAGGATTAATTATACTGACAAAATAATCCAAACTGATTTTGCAAAAGTACTTGACGTAATCCCGGAGAATATACGTCCTCAGATTGATGTTATGTTTAAAAGAGTTTGGCAGACATATGACAAGAAGGTGCTAAAGACACCTGTAGGACTACTCAGTAATGGGGAAAAGCTGAAAAAAATGAATTTCGGGTATAACTATGAAACGGACTTTAGTTTTATAGGAGGATGTTTATGTTATGCTGATAGAAATAACTATGTTAATCTGAATTTTGATGGTAAGGCATATAGATGTACTGCCGAAGATTATAATCCGTGTAATGCATTGGGCTATTTGAATGATGATGGTGACATAATTTGGGAAAATGAGACAGTGAAAAGCTTTTGCTCAAAACCCTATATTGAGGATACCAAATGTATGGAATGTAATTTATTGCCTATATGCGGTGGACCTTGTTTTAAACGTAAATATCAGTATATCACCAATAAAACAGATTTCTGTATGGTGGATAAACTGGATACTGACCTGAATCATTTTGTGAGAGAATATTATGGATACGTTCAGAAGAAGAAACACAGAATATTAGAAGTATGAAACGATTAATTATTAGCTTGTTCCTGACGATATATGCTTTAGGTGATGTTGTGGGGCAAAATATTACCGGATGTTTGGTTGATGATAATAAGGCTCCTATTCCATACGCTAATGTCGTACTATTATCTCTGCCTGATTCAATCTTTTTAGGAGGTGTTGTTACAGATGATTCGGGTTACTTCTGTTTTGAGAAACCCGACAGTCGGGGGAAATTGGTACGTGTATCCTCTATTGGATATGAAACTGCCGAGTTTCTTCTGACTAAAAAGGAATTGGGGACATTGATATTGAAAACTGCCACTATGATGTTGGATGAGGCTGTTGTTGTAGGCAGGCGTCCTACTTATTCATTGAAACAGGGAACTTTGACAACTAATGTTGAAAATACTCTGCTAAGCAGTTTAGGTACGGCTAATGATGTTCTGAAGCGTGTTCCTGGGCTACAAATAAACGATGGGGATGTAACTGTTTTTGGGAAAGGAACTCCTTTGATATATATTAATGGGCGCCAAGTAAGAGATTTGTCTGAATTGGAGCAACTCAATTCGAAAGAAATAGCTAAAGTTGAACTGATCACTAATCCCGGAGCGGAATATGATGCAGAGGTGAAAGCCGTATTGAGAATAAAGACAGTGAAAACTGTTGGAGAAGGAATTGGTGGAAGTGTCCGAACTGCATTGCAGAAAGGAGAATTATGGAGTAATAATCAGCAGGTTGCATTGAACTACAGAAAACAAAAACTGGATATATTCGGATCTTTATATTATGATAAAAAAAGAAGAATAGAGAAGCAGGAAGACTTGCAAACCGTGTATGCTGATCAGGTGTTAGAGATAAACGGAAAATCGCGTTCCCCTCTTTCTCTGGATTATATTCAGGGAGAAGGCGGATTAAATTATCAACTTGATGATAAGAGTTCGGTAGGTCTGCGTTATACAATTAATCATAGTTCATCAAAGAGTTCTGTGCCTGATAATTATGAGGTGAAATTGGATGGTGCGCCCTATGATCATCTTGATTTTATGAATAGAATGAACGGGGATGGTGATACCCACAAAGTGAATGCTTATTACACCGGGATGTGGGGATCTAAATTGGGAGTAGACTTAAATATTGACTGGCTGTATGGGGATAGTGAAAGCAATCAAAATATTACAGAACATAGTACTGCGGAAGGTGAACAGACTGTTCACGCCCGAAGTGCTTCCCGCAATAATTTATATGCCGGAAAATTAGTTTTTTCTTATCCGGTAGCTAAGGGGACATTGAAATTTGGTCCTGAAGTAAGTTCTACTAATCGCCATAGTAGCTATGTGAATAAAGAACAGATTTTAGAGGACTCGCACAGTAAGGCCATCTCTGACAATCAGTCTGTTTTTATCAGTTATGATGTACCGATAAACAAGGTGTATTTGTCGGTAGGACTTCGCTACGAACATGTTTCTTTTGCTTATTACGAGGAGGATATAAAGCAGGAAGAACAAAGTAAGGATTATAATAATATATTTCCCAGCTTATCCATTTTTTTTCCTGTTAAGGAATGGCAGTTTTCTTTAGGTTATGCTGCCCGTACGAAGCGGCCTACTTATTCGGCTTTGCGTAGTGATATACAATATGCCAACCGCTATGCCTATGAGCGTGGTAATCCATCGTTGCAGCCGGAGACGGAACATGATATTTCATTTCAGACGATGTATAAATATGTTCAATTTTCTGTTTACTACTCTTATACAAAAGATGCCATTCTTTCTGTAACTAATTCTTATAAAGAAGATAATCTGATCACTGTTTTCGGAATTGAAAATGTTTCCAAGTGGCAAGCTTATGGTGCTTCTTTGTCCGTTACCCCTAAAATTGGAATCTGGGAACCTATCTGGAATTTTGAATTCATGCGGCAAGTATTGGAAGGGAAATATCTGGGTAAGCAAAAGCATTTTAACCGTCCGGCAATAGCGGCCAGTTTAACTAATCAGTTGCGTTTGCCGTGGGGACTCATATTTTCAGCCGATATATCTTGTTCTAATAAATATCACTCGGGATATGTTTTGAATAAGGCCAATATGTGGGTAGATTGCGGATTAAGAAAAGCTTTTCTTGGTGGAACTTTGAATGTTAGTTTACAGGCAAATGATATTTTTGCTTCTATGAGGAATTCTTTTATAAATTATGGAGAGATTATGACTTTTGATAAATGGAACTATAATGATAGTCGCCAAGTAAGATTAAGGGTTTCTTATCGTTTCAATGCTTCACGTAGCAAATATAAAGGTACAGGTGCCGGTGAGGATGAGAAGGCAAGATTATGAAAACAGTGTATATAGTATTGATTAAATAACTTGATTTAGTTAATTGCAATCACCCCAAATAGCAATAGCCTCCGGATTTTTCACGTGAGGCTATTTTTATAGTAAAAAGGTATGAAATGATCGAAGCAGATACCGATTTCTCTACATTTATTCGAGAATATTATGATTCACGTGAAAAGAAATTAGTAAAATATCGTTAAAATAGAATGAATTGAATAGCTTTGTAGAATTATCCTCCGAATTATAAAACCAAACATATTGTAAGTCTGAAAACACACATCATTTATCTACTTTTTACCTTCTGTATATTGTCAGGCATTTATGCACAAAATGTGAGTATATACGGTAGAGTTACTGACGGGAAAGGTGAACCTTTAGCATTTGCAAATATCGTTATCGTACAGGATAAGGACTCTACGACATTTGCCGGAACGATTACAGACATGGAAGGAAACTTTATGCTCGAAACTACAAAAGAAAATCCGGTTGTTAAGGTCAGCTATCTGGGATATGTGACTACATCTGTGGCGGTAAAGCAGAATGTTCTGAATACAATAAAACTTGAAGAAGATACCAACTTGTTGGGTGAAGTAGTTGTTAGGGGGACTCGTCAGCATTTTAAGATGGAGAATGGTGGCATTGCCATGGATGTGGCAAACAGTCCGCTGAAGAATGTGGGTACGGCCAACGATGTTCTGGAAAAGCAACCTTTTATCGTGAAAAATGGAGATGCCATCAGTGTATTGGGTAAAGGTACTCCACTGATTTATATCAATAATCGTCTGGTAAGGAATGATAATGAATTGGAGAGGCTAAGCTCTACACATATTAAGAAAGTTACTGTGATTACTAACCCCGGACCGGAGTATGATGCTTCTGTTAGTGCAGTGGTTCTGATTGAAGCTATACGTCCACCCGGAGAGGGGATAGGCGGTGAGGTTTTCGGAAGAATGGATGTCAGGAGTAAAATTTCTGCCGATGGGGCGGTGGATCTGAATTACCGTAAGAATAAATTGGACCTGTTTGCTTATTACGGGTATAGTGAGAAACAACGTGAAATTGATATTAATTCGATGCAGACTTTGGAAGCGGGACAAAATATAACGGCTGTACAACAGATTGCCACGCAAAAAGTCCATAATAAGTTTCATTATCTGGAGGGAGGGCTCAACTATGAATTAGACGAACGACATTCTATAGGTGCCAAGTATGTTTATACGCGTACTCCTTATTATAAAGGTGGAGTGGATATAGTATCGGCTGTAACAAAGGATCGTGTGTCAATAGAGGAGTTTCCAACGAATACCAAGGTAGATATGAATGCTAATTCTCACCTTCTGAATGCTTATTATACCGGTAATGTGTCCCCTTGGCTTAAAGTGCAGTTGGATATGGACTATGCTAAAGGCAGCAGTGAAAACCATGATTTTTCTGTTTCCGAAAGAGAAGATGAAGTGGAAGTGGGTACGCGCTCTTTACAGGACTATGATTTATATGCAGGCAAACTTACTTTATCTACACCTCTATTGGGAAGTAATTTTAATTATGGTATGGAATATAGCCATACGACCAATGAACAGACTTATTGGGTAGATGAAAATGAGGGAGCTCCTTCGCTTGCGTCTAATGAGAATATGTCGAAACAGAAGTTGTTTGCGGCTTTTCTCAGTTATTTAAAAAGTATAGACAAGTGGATCTTTAATTTAGGACTGCGTTTTGAAAATGTCGGTTTCGATTATTTTGAGAATGGCAATAAAGTGGATGAACAAAGCCGTACATATAAAGATTTTTTTCCACAGGCTTCGGTGAGTTACCGGTCTGATAAGGTACAGATGATGTTGGGATATCGTGCTACGATTCAGCGGCCAAGTTATTATCAACTTCGGAACAGCATTCAATATGATGACCCTTACACTTATGAAACCGGTAATCCGTATCTGAAACCTACCCGAATAGATGATATCTCATATTCGTTGCTGTGGAAGAAAATTAAGTTAATGGTTTCGTATAAGATGTATGATAATATGTCACTATTGATACCACATCCTTATGGTGAAAAACAGGATATCGTTATGTATATTCCGGAGAATATGGATCATACACAAAATCTGATGGCTATGGTTTACTATTCTCCCCGTTTAGGCTTTTGGGAGCCGGTTGCAGGCTTAGGCGTATCGAAAGACTACTTCAGATATGGAGATACAGGACAGAAGTATGAAAAGCCCTTTTTGCGTTATAGTTTGCAGAACACGTTCCGCCTGCCTGCCGGATTCGTGGTGATGCTGGATTTTCAGGGCACATCAAAGGGGCACTCGAACCTGACTTACTTGTATGACCAGTTCCGGATGGATGTACGGGTGACGAAAACTTTCATGAAAGGTAATCTTATTCTGAACTTAAGGGGATATGATATACTGGGTACGTACAAACAGAAGAGGTTGATGGAGGTTAATCCAATAGTTTCCTTGATAGATAAGAACTTAGATACTCGTTCATGGCAGTTCTCCGTGCGATATAAATTTAATGCATCAAAGAGCAAGTATAAAGGGAAGTCGGCTTCTGAGGAAGAAAGACAGCGTATGTAATTGTTATACCGACCTGTTTTAGTTTTATTCTGACTGGAACTCTATATTGATAATAAGATTTGTGGTCATTGAAATACTGATTCAATTGTTGAATCAGTATTTTTTATATATCACAAAACTATTAGTGTCCTTATGCAGTATTTCACAATTTCTTGCATTTCTTAAAAGGTGAGACTGCTTACACACTAAAAAACTAAAATATGAAAAACAAGTTATCCGTTTTACTGGCACTACTTTTTTTGCTTTGTACGGCAATGTGCTGCGAGGAATTTGAGGAATACATTCCCTGTCAGGTGACCTTAACCGGAATAGGTAAGGTGGAACACTTGGATAATGCCGGAAGCGTGCCTGTTGCTCCGGTGGGTGGAGTGGTATCTCGCCAGGCATATATGTTGCGGATACCTTTGGACTTTGAATATGAGAAAGAGACTGTAGAGGGAACATATTATGAATACATCCTGACTGATACCATCGCCAATATACAGATTATCTCACTTACCGCTTATGATGAATCCCATCCTGCCGGTACGGATGTGAACGAACTTTTCATGGACTATCCTTTGCGTCAGGAGGACCAGTTGACAGATTATAAATACGGTTATATGTATGGGACTGTTTTTTATAAGATACCCCGTACACTTCCTCAAGCCGGAGTGCATCGGTTTAAAGTCGTAGTGACGACCCGCAAAGGGGAAGAGTTTACCAAAGAAACGGATGAGATCACCATGCAATAAATGAAGAGTCAATGAGAAAGCTATTTATCACTTTGCTGGCAGTGGGACTGCTGAGCATTATGGGCGGACAGGCACAAAATAGAAATTCACGTCATCAGCTTGACTTAACCACCGGAGTATCTTGTCATTTTCAGAGTGGAGAATCCTGGATTTCTTCTTCTCCTGTTCCCGTCATGAGCTTTGCTTATACTTTCTATGTATTTCCACACTGGGGAATCTTTTCTTCTATGAGTGTGGCCCCCCTCATCAGAGAAGGAAATGGGGATAAGTTGAGAAGACCTTATAAAAATGACCATTTTGTAAAGGATGCGTATGATTTTGATGATGAAATGGGTTTGTCTATGGCCTTTGGCATTGCCTATCGGCTGAATAAACCGGTATGGGATGTACAGTTGCGCTTGGGATATTACCTGGTTGATGCAGAGGAACATTCTTCTCATTTTTATGTGAAAGAAAAGAATTCCAATGTAGTACGTTGGATTAATTATGATCAGTCATTCTCCATAGAACCCGGTGGTTTAATGAGTGCTATTCAGACTTCGGCTATGTTGTCGAGGCGTATCTGGCGCAAACTCCATTTTTCGGTGGAGGCCAAATATCTCTTCCTCCCTGAACGGGCTACGCAGACTTTTGAAAAGAGAAACCTGTTGACAGGAGAGATTGAGGATAGCTACTCGAAACGTGTACGTGTGCACTATCTGGAGATGGCATGCGGAATTAGCTGGCATTTATAATCTTTATACCATATCGTCTCCCGTCTTCACCACAGCCACTTTCAGAGTCTTATGGAAAGGGATGAAAGCGGAAACCACTGCGATAACCAATGCGGCAATCAGCAGATAGCCGATTACAGTCTTGATGCCCAGTAGCAGGCTCTGTTGCTGAAGCGTGGAATAAAAGTTATTGGCGGCTAACTGGCTGGCTTCATCGTATCCGTGTCCCTGCGCCAAGGCACTGTTCATGGCTTGCGCATAGCGGGAGGAAGCCAGTGGATTGGTGAGCGTCATGTGCTCCGAAAGGGTGTTCATCCCCTTAATTTGTAAGTAATAGAGCAGGTTACTGAAAAAAGAAGCGGATATTGCCGGAGCCAGTACAGAGCGGAGGGATATCAGAAAGAAAGCGTTAGACAGCATGAGCTTAGGATCCAAATCTTCTACTACATATACACCGAAGGCTATGAAAAGAGTCATCATCCCCAGTCCGCGGAGGAAAACCGGAAAGTAAAGCATCTCGTAAGTGGAGTAGGGCGTGATGCCGAAGTAAAGGATGACCAGATAGATGACGTAGCAGAACATTCCTCCGGAAATGAGATAGCGGAACCGCCATCGCTGCCATCTGAACCACCAGAAACAGATGATGGCTCCCACAATGAATCCCGGTATAAGCATCAGACTGAGCGAATTGGCATGCACGCTGTCTACGCGGATAATGCTGTTCAGGTAATTGGTAATCAGGGAACTGCTGGCACTGAAAAACATGACCAGTACCATGAAAGTGTATCCGATGATGGATTTATGGTGATGGAGTGGTTTCAGGCTGACGTATGGCTTCTCCTGGGTCCGTTGCCGATGGACGAAAAGGTAAATCAGTATGGGGATGGCAATCGTATAAATCCGTATTTTGGGAGAGGAGAACCAATCTAATGTCTTTCCGTAGGTAAATATGTAAATGCTGAAAAGCAATGCAGCAGCTATGATAAACATGCTTCTTCCGTCGATTTCTTTGTAAGGGATGCGCATGGGGCGTTTGGCATACCGGAAAAACAACAGGATAAAGATAATGGCAATCAGCATCAACAGGATTGTAAAGTAATACATGTACTGCCACTGATAATAATAGGCCAATTGTGCCGTCAGTGCCATGGATATTTGTCCGCCGGAAAATACGATGGGGTAGAAGTAGGCGTAGAACTCGCTACGCACATTCTTCGGACTGAAGAACGGTCGTACCTGAATAATAAACTCCAACATAATGAAGGCTTTCAGGAAGCCGATGAAGAAGCTGCATATAATGGTGATGTCCATATTGCCAACCTGGGCGCAGATGTAGCTGAGAAAGATTTGCAGGATCAGGTCGGTAAGCAGCATCGTTTTTGGAGTGGCGATCGCACGAATCTTAGGAATGATGGGATAAGCTACCGCCATACCTGCCGCTGCCGCATAATACCCCATTGTGATGTCTTCGCTGAGTATCCCGAGGGTACTGCTGACTTCCAGCATGCTTCCCGTATAGGTTCCGTTGAGCATAATGATAGGGAACATCACCACGAACATAGTGACGATACCCAGCCATTGCGGTACCCAGGGGCGGAGTGGAAGGTTCAGTTTTACCATCAGTGGACTTCCTTATTTTCTCAGTGCTTCGGTTTCTACCATCATGCCTGCGCGGAGGCTTTTCATCTCTTCGGGAGTGGCGTCGTCCAGCTCGATGCGAACGGGAATGCGTTGCTGCACTTTGACGAAGTTGCCGGCGGAGTTATCAGTCGGAACCAGGGCGTACTTGGAACCGGTTGCTTCGGATATGGCGGTAACTGTGCCGTGAAAGATATGCTCGCGGAAAGCATCGACCTTGATGCGTACTTTCTGTCCGATGTAGATGTGGGAAATCTGCGTTTCTTTGTAGTTGGCAGTGATCCATTTGTCGTTGCCCCGTACAAGATAGGAGATGGTTTGTCCGGCTTGTACGAATTGTCCCGGTTCAAGGGTGCGGCGTCCCATATATCCGTCGTAAGGAGCGGTGACTATCGTATAAGAGAGATTCAATTTTGCCATATCCAGATCCGCTTCTTTGCGAAGGATATTCGCTTCGATGCCGGTAGATTTTTTACTTGTTTCGGAGTATTGGGATTTTGCTGCTTCCTTTTGTTGCAGCAGGGCCTGATAGCGTGCTTGGGTTGCTTCGTAGGCCGTTTTTACCTGTTCATATTGTTGCTGGCTGACGGATTCTTCGGCAAGCAGGTTGGCATAGCGGCGATAATCCTGTTCCTGTTGCCAGAGCTTGGCCTTGGTTTCTGCAATGTTGGCTTCCTGAATGGCTACATTTACTTGCGAGGTCTGAATGCCGGAACTTAATACATCTTTTGCACCTTTCGCATCCATCAGGGCAGCTTCTGCATCCTTTACTTTGATGAGGTATTCCCGGTTGTCAAGAATGAGAAGGGTGTCTCCGGCATGCACGGGCTGGTGCTCCGTGAAGCGGACTTCCTTGATATAACCCGAAGCGCGGATATTGAGCGGAGCTATATACTGGTCTACTACGGCATCATTGGTGATTTCGTAATGGACGTATTTCCAGAAGTAATTGATTGTCCATGAAATTCCCGCCAATGCAAGGAGGATACATACCGTATTGAGGGTGATATTCCTTATTCTTAATCTCTTCAGTTGCTTATGTTTCTTTTGTAATTCGGACATAGATTACAATTGTAAATTAAAAATTAATAATTAAAAATTAAAGCATGCCGCAGGTTCGCTGTAATTCATAGTAAGTGTAAATGGCTTGCGTACGGGCAACGGTCAGTTGCAGTTCAGCATCCAGCCGCACGCTGCTTGCATCCAGCAGGTCGGTGAGAATGGAAAGCTGGTTTAGGTAGCGGTTTTGCACAATCCGGTAGTTTTCTTCTGCCTGGCTGACAGAGAGCTTCAGGGCTTCTATTCGGTTCAGGGCCTCTTTATGGCGGGTGTAGGCAGTTCGGATCTGAATACGGACGTTCTGCATCAGGAGTTCTTCGGCATACTTTTGAAGTTGTACCGTCTGCCGGGCTTCGTGCATCTTGTGCTTATTCTGATAAAGAGACGACAGGTTGTATGAGAGGCTGAGGCCGATGTTCCAGTTGTTGTTGTACATGTCAGCCAGCGTAGTGCTGAGTGGACGTGCAAGGGTGTTGCCCGCGTGCAGTGACAGGTTGGGAAGGTAGTTTGCTTTAGTCAGCCGGATATCGTTTTCTGCCAGCAGGGTTTGTTGGCGGACAATCTGCATGCCCGGATAATTGTTGTAGGCTAATTGTACATACGTATCATAATCAGACATACTGACGGCGGTATACAGTAAAGTGGTGTCCGGTACTATCAGCTGTGATTCGTCCAGTCCCAGCAGAATATCGAGTTGTTGCGAAGCTATGGAGATGCTGTTGTCGGCTTCCTGATAGGCCAGGCGGTCGTTGGTCAGTTGCAGTTCACTGCGGATTTCATCATTGCGGGTGACTATGCCTTCTTTTTTCATCCGACGGATATCTTTCAGTCGGTGTTCGGACTCTTCGATGTTGCGTGCCAGCACTTCCCGCTGCTTGTAGTAACTGAAAAGCGTCATGTACTGTTGCAGCAGTGCCAGCTTGATTTCGGCTTCGTTGTCGGCACTGGTTAGGGCGGCTATTTGCTCTTTAAGTTCGGCCTGATGTATTTGGGCCTGTATCCTTCCTCCCTGGTAGAGGGGTTGCGTCAGGTTGATATTATAGTTTTGTGACCAGTCCGGCGTTTCGGGGCGCACGGGGTGTGAAAGTCCCCGCTGAAAGATGACAGGCTGGCCTATGATTCCGGCGCTGGCACCTACTTGGATATCTGGCAATCGGTCTGTGTATGCAGACTTCTTTTGGTCGTTATAAATAACCTCTTGTAGTTTGCTCTTTTTAAGTTGAAGACTGTTTTCTGTGCCCAGACGGAAAAGTTCGTCTACGGATAATAGATGTGCATTCTCCTGAGCGGTTAGCCACAGCGGAGCTACAGCAAGTATGTGAATGAGCAAGAGGCGAAGAAAATTAGAACTGGTTGAATATCTCATAGAGTGTCTCTAGTTGATTGGAACATGCGTTTAGGTTCTCTATTCCCATCAGTTGGCCCGTCTGGGTATAAAAATCCTTGATGAGCGGGCGTACACGGTCGGATATCTCTTCTCCTGCGGGAGTGAGGTACACAAGTCGGTTACGGCGGTCGTTAGGGTCTTCCTGGCGCATGATCCAGCCTTTCTTTTCGAGGTTTGCCATCAGATTAGTCATGCAGGCTTTGTCTTTGGCTGTCTTTTCGGCTAATGCCTGCTGGCTGATTCCTTGTTCCTGCCACAGGGAACTCAGTACTTGTAACATTTCAAAGGTGATATCTATGTTATTGCGTTTCAAAACGCGTTGCAGAGCTTGGCGGAATGCCATGCGGGTTCTTAGCATTTGCTGGATAAGCCCGCGGGATGAATTGTAATTCTCCATTGCTACGTTGCTTTTTATTTTTCGGGCGCAAAGGTAGAGCTTTTTATTGGAATTAGTCAAATGTTTGACTAATATTTGTGAGGGGAGATTTGAAGAGCCTATATACCAAGCAACATTTTTTTGATACAATCTCTTACGGGGTAATGAGTATGAGTGGCATGCCTTTTAGGCATGCCAGGCTATATAATGCTGAAGAGTAATCTCTGATGTAACTGTCCATGTATTCTATCCTTTTACTTCAGTTTACCCATAAATAAAATATTATTATCCTCTGTGTCGATGGTGTCCAGCAATTCTTTTAACTGTTTACGGTCTTCGTCTGAGCAACTGCTCTCGGCAAGACGTTTCTCTATTTGAGCAATAAGCCATCCTGGTTCATTCATCTGGTAGAACCATCCATTACTGAAATTGAATATAGGTGCCTCCATATGTCCGAAAAAGTCATTTATCAACTTGGCATAATTTGAAGTTTGCTTTTCTTTGTTCACTGCTATAACGCCTTTGCCCCCCAACATGGCGGTCAGATAATAACCCGGCAACTCATTATAAATATGCAGTGGGATTTCGGATACTCCACCAAAATCCATTTTGAATTTGGGATGGATTTTGTTCGCATTCTTGTCATAGTGGAAAAGTGTGTCACAAGAGGACAACCAGAAACTGAATCCGGGAACATTATGGTAAGCAAATATATCCTGATTGAAATCTTTTTGCAAAAAGTTGGGAGTAGGTTTTAGTTCTTGTTTGAATGAACCGTCTTTGTCATATACTGCGGCGAGGAATTTCTCCTTATTGTTTTCAAAGGGCATGTGAATAATGGTGATGTCTCCATCGTCATCCACTTCTATTTTAGGCTTACTTAACTTCTCTTTAGTAACAATCTTACGCACAAACTTCCCGTCTGTATTGTACACCAATATTTTGGGTAAGAAAGCAAAAGAAGCCAAATAAATTTCTTTCGTTTTCTCATTAATCACTTCATCATAAATAGACTGATTATATTCTTCCGGACCATTACCTATAGCACCGACTTGACATTTTAGCTTTCCATCATGAGTGAAAAGTAAGAAAGGAAGATTGTTTGATTGACGAATGCCTATATAATGGTCTGTAATACACAAACCATAACCTTTGAAGAAAGCACTATCTGAATTTTCAAAACGGACAATCTTAAACTCTTCTACTAGGTCACTTAGATTGATGTCAATCGTATTTTTTACTTGATCAAAATGGCAAACCGTCAAGGTATTGTCGGCATCGGTTTCTACGAAAGTTAAAGTACCGTCACCTTTAGGGGATGTGCTGCAACTTGCCGTTACTAAAACTGTACACAAGGCTGCTGCGACTTTAAATCCTTTTATATTCTTCATATTTTCCTTATTTATTGAATTTTGTATTTATGTTTTTATATATATTGGGCTGCTATCGCTGATCTGTATTTAGAACGTACCGGGGTTTCATTTATCTTACCAGGAATAAATTTGGGCAATAATTTGAGTACTCTGATAAATTCTTTATCTATAGCGGGATGGATGCCTTCAACGATTATCACATCCGAAACGGTACCATCTCGTTCTATCACCAAATCAACCGTTCCTCTGCCGTTTACAGGATCTATATCCGGATATTTGAAGTGTTTACTGATAAATTCCATAAATTGGGAATTATTCAAAGAAGGAAATGCCCTTACTACTTCGGACTCTTCATAGATTTTATCCAAATCAATCTCTTTCCCTTTTCCGATGCTATCAATGGCATAACCTTTTTCCTCAATAACTGTTGCAGAGGTCTCACCAGTTAATGTGTCACATGAAACTGTCTTTACATCAGCTTGTTTGGTTGATTTTCCGGTACAACCTATTGTAATTATGAGGAAAAAACATAAAAAACAATACCATACATTCTTAATTACTGCTTTCATAATATTTTATTTTGATTCTGTTGCGAATTTAGATGTTATATATGAGAAAATAATATGATAATGGAATAAATAGTGAGATAACTTACTTTATTGATAATTAGATGGGTACCTTTGTGCTGGAATGAGTTATGAGACAAAATGAAGAATGAATTTATATAATAATGTATACTTTTACTTATTGTGAGTAAACGCTATTATAAAATCAATAAAACTCTCTTTACTCCTTTTTCTAAAATCGAACTTCTCGCATATTCGAATGGTGTACCGTTCAATACTTCGGGGTTGTACATCCAAAAGTTGTGCAACAGTTTCGAGAGATAAGTTTAAGGCTGTCAGATAACAGATGTCTTTTTCTCGCCCGGTGAGTGATGAATATTGTTCATTCAATCGAGTGGCAAAGTTTTGGTGAACGATATTTAGCCAGTGTTGCAGTTTGTCTCTGTCGGCTGCGGGAATATACTTTTTTAGTTCTGTAATTTTGAGGAATGTTTGTAGTGCTTCAGCATCTGCTGATGAAACGGAGATGTCTTTTGCCCGGAACATGATTTCCAGCTGCTTTATGCGTATATCTTTTTCTCCTTTTTCATTCTGCAAAGCCATGATTTTATTCAAGGCTTCTTCTTGTTCCAGGCTATGCAGATTCTCGTTTTCTTCTATCATTGTTTGAAAGGTATCTATCTGTTCTTGTAACTTAATAGACCCTTGTTTCTGTTGGGATAACTCTTTTCCTTTCTGCTTCTTATACATTTTCAAGCTATAGAAGTAAAGGAGTATTAATACTATTACTATTAAGATTCCAATAGCAATAGTGAGATACCAACTCATTCGTATTTCAGCATTTTGCCTGAGGGTGATGGATTTGTCGTATTTTAGTTGTAATTCTCTGATTTCTGTACTCTTTAGTTCATCCCGAACGGAATCAATAACCGCAATGTAATTTTTAAGATATTTAATGGCTTTCTTATATTGTTTATTCTCTTCTGCTTGTTTATATAATGCAGAATAGATATTTACTTTTACATTTAGATCAGAAGTTTTTAAAGCTGCATGTAATAAACTGTCAGCCATTTCTTTTCCTTTGAGTTTTTCCGGTGAAGAAATCTGTTCCAGTATCTGTAAAGTAGAATCCGGGTTTTCCCATAGTTGGGCTTCTGCCAACTCTAATAGCTTGGTAGTATTATCACGCTGACACGAAAAAAGGCATGTACAGCATAATAAGACATATAAGATAGTAGTTTGTCTATTTTTCATAATACCTGATTTGAATGTAAATTCAATAGACAAAGGTGAGAACAATTATTTTATTATATGTTTAAAAATGATTCATTTGCCTGTTATAATTATGCCATTTCCCTTTTTCTTATCCATCATCTTTTTTGTTTTATGAAGCAAAGCATCTTTTTTGTTTTTAAAGGTTTAAATGTTGTATCTATTATTTATAGGTAGTTGGTAGACTATTAATAAGTATTTGTCCGACTAAGGCAGGTTGATTTTTTAGTGAATTTGGCATAGGTATACAAAAAAACGCAGAGTGTATTTCTCTGCGTTTTTTTGCTTTTATGAAATGTTATTTATAACTCAATCACCAATGATTCTCTTGGTCCCATTGTCAACGATTCACCGAATGCAACTGTCTTTCCACTAAGAATATCTTTTCCTTGTTTGGAATCTTTCAATATTTCTTTGTAGAATTTCAAAGGAACAGTAGTTTCGGCATCTGTACCATTCAACATTACGAATACGGTTTTACCTTCATGCTGGCGGGCATACGCGTAAACACCATTCTGAACCATGAATTGCACCATGCTACCTTTGGCAATAACATCGTTTCCTTTACGCCAGTTCAATAAGGTCTTGTAGAAGTTATAACATTCGTTCTGTATCTTGCTGCGTCCTGCGGCTGTCAGTGCTGTTTCTGTATCGCCAGTCCATCCACCGGGGAAGTCCTTACGAACGTATCCGTCACTCTTGCTCTTTACACCGTTCATCATGATTTCCGTACCATAGTAAAGTTGCGGAATACGGCGGGTGGTAAGTAGCAAGGTAGAAGCTTGTTTCAGCATTGGCAGATTGTCGCCTTCACCCAGGAAGCGGTCAGTATCATGGTTTTCGATAAATGCCAGTACGGAAGCCGGGTTGGGGTAGAGGAAGTCATATACGAAGTTATTGTACACGCGATCCAGACCTTTGAACCATGTTTCGGTCTGCTCGTTCTTGGCAGTATTGATTTTATCGAAGAAGCTGAAGTCCATAACGGTTTTCAGGTTACTGTTCTTCGGGGCAGAGAGTTTGGAATCCATTTGCCACCAGGCTGTATAAGCCGGTTCGGTAACCCAAGTTTCGCCTACGGTGTTGTAGTTGGGGTATTCTTCGTTCAGCTCTTTCATCCAGTTGCTCATGGCGTCATAGTCGGCATACGGATAAGTGTCCATGCGGATACCGTCGATATTGGCATACTCAATCCACCAGAAGCTATTCTGTACCAGGTAGCGATATACGTGCGGGTTCTTTTGATTAAGGTCCGGCATAGCGGTAACAAACCAACCGTCGTTCATCTGGTCGAAATCGTATTGTGAAGTATAAGGATCAACGTGCGGAGTCAGTTTGAAAGAAGTCTGCACGAAGTTCTTTTCATGATCGGGATTGTTGAACCAGTCTTTAGACGGCATATCTTTAATCCATGGATGTTCTACGCCGCAGTGGTTGAAGATCATATCCATTACGACACGCATGCCCCGCTCGTGCGTCTTCTCGATCAAGCGGACGTAATCCTCGTTCGTGCCGAAGCGTGGGTCTACCCGATAATAATCCGTCGTGGCATATCCGTGATAAGAGCCTCCCTCCATGTCATTCTCCAATACCGGGTTCAGCCAGATAGCGGTAACGCCCAGATCCTCGATATAATCCAAATGCTGCTCGATACCGGCCAAGTCACCCCCATGACGGGCGTTCGGGCTGTTACGGTCTACCTTATAAGAGGTACGCATCGGGATTTGATCGTTCGAGGGATCTCCGTTTGCGAAACGATCCGGCATGATGAGATAAAGCACGTCGGAAGAGTCAAACCCCTTGATCCGATCGGCGTTCGGTTTACGGGCCTTCAACTCATACGAGTAATTGAAACTCTTTTTGTCCTTCGTGAACGTGATATCAAACCTGCCGGGCTTGGCGTTTTCCACGTCCAGATAGATCAATAGGTAATTCGGGCTTTCCAACGCTACCGAGCTTTTCAACTGTACGCCGGGATATTTCACGCTAGGGAGATATCCGGCGATATCCTTACCGTATACCATCAGCTGGAGTTCCGGGTTCTGCATGCCGGTGTACCAAAACGGAGGGTCGATTTTGTTCACATTCATAGCTGCATACGTACTGAGGGAGAGTAAGAGTGTTCCCAAGATTAAGAATACTTTTTTCATGATAGTAACTTTACGGTTAATTTTTGCGCTAATTTAAAACAAATAACGGAGAAAGTTAATCTTTCTCCGTTACTGTACCTTATTATATTATGCAAACGTTTTCATTGGGGCTATTTGATGGGGGTTACGCTGGCGGTATCGACCTTTCCCTTGAAGAAGTCCTCTTTCTTGCGCTTTTCTCTGATGTCCTTCAGCCAGTTTTCGGCGGCATTGTATCGGTTGTCTTCTCCGATGATGGGAACTCCGTCCGCATCTACTTCCTGCACTTTGTCCTTGCTGTTTTTCGGACGGGTTTTCAGGTAGGCCGTTAGGTATCTCTCTGCTTTGGACGCATCTTTCAGATAGTAATAATAGATAAAGGCTGCGTCGTAGAGCAGTTTGTGTTTCTGCCGGTCGTATTTTTCGTATTGCGTCAGAAGGGTATTCGCCTGGTCGGTGTATTGAAATGCCATCTTGTAGCAGTCCGCAAGCCCCACATATAGGCGGGACATGACACTGTCGCTGGGCATGGCGAGGCTTACGGCAGTTTCCAGATAAGTCACTCCATCCTCTTTCCATGATGTCTTGGAGCAGGCGCGTCCCAGATAATAGAGAACGTTGATGTTGGTATTGTCATCTTTAAGAGCCCTTTCCAGCAGGTCGTGTGCTGGGTAGAAGTCTTCGAGGGCATAATAGCTGATTCCGGCGTAGAAGCAGGTTTGGAAGGAGCTGTCTTTTTCCTGTAACAGTTGTTCATATCTTTCTATTGCTTTGGGGTAATCTTTGTTCAGGCAATAGGCTTGGGCATTGATGCGGTTCACAAGGACGTTGGTGGAGTCTATGGAACGGTATTTCTCCGTTATGTTTATGGCGTCTTCATACTGGTGGCCTGCTACATAGATGTTGCCGAGTTTGGCAGCAGACAGGTAATCATTGGGATATCTTTTCTGTATGTCCAGGTAGGCATCTATCACATGCATGATTTCTGTGTTGTCATAGACTTGCCCCATACTTTCGGCTCTAAGGTGTAGTACATAGGCGGAACTGTCCCTTTCTGCCAGCAGGTTGCTTTCCTTTAGAGACTCACGGTATCTCTTCATGTTCATCAGCAGACTGATATACTGGATGCGTGCGTATTTATTGTCCGGATTTATGTGGAGCGCATTTTGGTAGTAATCCAGTGCCTCGCTATATTTGGCAAGTGATTTGCAGCATTCGGCAGCTTCAATGTATGCCCGGGGATTGAGAGAATCCTGAGCTACGACTTCCTGAAATACGCTCAGAGCTTCAAGGTTATTGCCCAGCCCTTTCAGCGCTTTCCCTTTTTGGTAGAGTAGGGGGACGGTCGGGGTTTCTTGATCGATCAGCATCAAGGCTGTTTCATAATCGTAGTTGGCCATCGCCTCTTGAATGGGATTTGTGGTCTGTGCCGCCAGAAGCGAACAGCATGCACTGAAACATAAGGAGATAAAAAGCTTTCGCATACAGTATATCATTTATATGAGGTTAAACTGACTGCAAGTTACTAAAAAGAATGTATTTACGAAATAATCGTAATCTGTTTTAGATAGATTAACGAAAAAGCCCCTCCAAAAATGAAGGGGCTCTAAAATAGTTCAGAATTCAAGCCGGATAACGGAATGAATAAATGTATTACATTAAGAATCCCAGCAGGATACCTGCTGCTACAGCGGAACCGATTACACCGGCAACGTTCGGGCCCATGGCATGCATCAGCAGATAGTTGGTAGGATCGTATTCCAGACCTACTACTTGGGAGATACGTGCAGAGTCGGGTACGGCAGATACACCGGCATTACCGATCAACGGATTAATCTTGTTGCCCTTCTTCAGGAAGAGGTTGAAAATCTTCACGAAGATGACGCCGGATGCTGTGGCAATGACAAATGATAAGGCGCCCAGACCGAATATCTTGATTGAATCAAGGGTTAAGAACTCGGATGCTTGCGTAGAAGCACCTACTGTCAAACCAAGCAGAATAGTAATGGTATCAATCAGCGGACCACTGGCTGTGTTTGCCAGACGACGTGTAACTCCACTTTCTTTCAGTAAATTACCGAAGAACAGCATACCCAGCAAAGGCAGACCGGATGGTACAAGGAATGTGGTTAGTAACAAACCGATAATCGGGAACATTACTTTTTCCGTATGTGAAACCACACGGGGAGGTTTCATACGGATAAGACGTTCATTTTTACTGGTCAGCCAACGCATAATAGGCGGCTGTATCACCGGTACTAATGCCATATATGAATAGGCTGATACCGCAATGGCACCCATTAAGTTAGGAGCCAGTTTGGAAGAGAGGAAGATGGCAGTCGGACCATCGGCACCACCAATGATACCGATTGCACCAGCCTGCATCGGGTCAAATCCTATGGCAAGGGCAATCATATAAGCACCGAATATACCGAATTGGGCTGCTGCACCAACCAACATTAATTTGGGGTTCGATATCAAAGCAGAGAAATCCGTCATGGCACCGATACCCAAAAAGATGAGTGGCGGATACCAGCCGGAGGTCACTCCCTGATACAATATATTCAATACAGAACCTTCTTCATAAATACCGACTTTCAGCCCGGCATCCATATTAAAAGGTATATTACCAATCAATATACCAAAACCGATAGGAATCAGCAGCATTGGCTCGAATTCTTTGGCTATAGCCAGATAAATAA
>OGRO01000662.1_pt1 | contig 32063 bp, 30 predicted proteins | sample 1553451 | NCBI WGS metagenome assembly OGRO01 (sample SAMEA2580021, study PRJEB22360) | human gut metagenome | reverse complement strand
TGCGGAAGATGGGACTTGAACCCACACGATCGCATTGATCACAAGATCCTTAGTCTTGCTCGTCTGCCAGTTCCGACACTTCCGCATTCTGAAATATTTTTTGAAATGATGCGGAAGATGGGACTTGAACCCACACGATCGCATTGATCACAAGATCCTTAGTCTTGCTCGTCTGCCAGTTCCGACACTTCCGCATATCATCATTTTACCGTGGTCATCTGCGTTACCGCCTTGCCACAACGACTATAATACACGTTGCGGCAATAAATGTCAACAGTTTTTTTAATTTTTTTAAAAATTTATTTTTTATATACAATTAATACAATAAGAAAACCCGGTCTTCCGAAGAAAACCGGGCGAAAATACAAGCTCAAATTAAGCAAGTTTCTCTTTTGCTACTGCTGCGAGTGCTGCGAATCCTTCTCTGTCGCTTACTGCAAGCTCTGCAAGCATCTTTCTATTCATGTCAACGTTAGCCAGTTTAAGACCATACATGAATTTGCTGTAAGAAAGTCCATTCATTCTTGCAGCTGCGTTAATACGAGCGATCCAAAGCTGTCTCATCTGACGCTTACGCTGTTTTCTTCCTGCGTAAGAAGATGTGAGTGCTCTCATTACAGACTGTTTTGCAACTCTGTACTGTTTGGAACGAGCTCCTCTGTATCCTTTAGCCAGTTTCAGTGTTCTGTTATGTTTCTTCTTAGCGTTCATTCCGCCTTTGATTCTTGCCATTTCCTAATCTCCTCCTTAATCTACTTCCAAATCTTACAGATATGGTAAAACCTTCTTCATGTTCTTTACATTTGTTGCATCTGTAATAGTTGCCTGTCTCAGATTTCTCTTTCTCTTTGTAGACTTCTTTGTTAAGATATGGCTCTTGTAAGCTTTATTTCTTTTCAGCTTTCCTGTACCTGTTACTTTGAAGCGCTTTGCTGCCGCTCTATTTGTTTTAATTTTTGGCATGATAATTTCCTCCTTTATTGTGCTGCCTTACAGGATCTTCATCCCGGATCATATTGTCTTAACGTTTTTCAGCTAAAACCATACTCATATTTCTGCCTTCCAGTTTTGCTGCCTTTTCTACTGTAGCAACATCTTCCAGCTGCTTTGCAAAATCATCAAGGATATGCTTGCTCTGCTGTACGTGAGCCATCTCACGACCTCTGAAACGCAGTGTCACCTTAACCTTATTTCCCTTGGAAATGAACTTCTTAGCATTGTTCACTTTGGTATTCAGGTCATTCGTATCAATATTCGGTGATAAACGCACTTCTTTGATTTCAACAGTTTTCTGTTTCTTCTTGGCTTCTTTCTCTTTACGAGTCTGCTCGTATTTGTACTTGCCATAGTCAATGATCTTACATACCGGTGGCTTTGCTCCCGGTGCAATCTTCACCAGATCAAGCTCTGCTTCCTGTGCAAGCTTCATTGCATCTCTAGATGACATGATGCCTAACTGTTCCCCATCCGCGCTGATCAATCTTACTTCTTTATCTCTGATCTGCTCGTTAATCATTAAATCGCTAATTGTCGTATACCTCCGTCAAATGAATTTCCTTTAGGTTCTTACGCGAAAACACAAAAAAACGAGTGAATATCATATCCACCCGACAAATGTAATAACTCCAACAGGAGCTCCTTATTATCGATATCGGACCATCAGTCACTCAATTGTGCTGCGGTGAGAGTGGATACTCTACTTTGTTTTTTGCTTAACGCAACATCTAATCTACCATATCCACTCTTTCCTGTCAACACTTTGAATGCATTTTCTTTTGTTTTTTTATTTTTTTCGAAATTTATCTTTCATTTCCCATGCAGAATACGGCAACAACACCCGGTCCTGTATGACTTCCGATCACTGTTCCGATATTATTGATCAGAATATTCTCTATTCCCATCTTCTCTCTGACACGTCCGGCAACATACTCTGCATCTTTCAGGCAATCTCCGTGCGTGATCATTATGATCTCATTCTCCCAGCCTTTCGACTGTTCTACTGCCATATCAACAATTTTATTCAGAGACTTCTTGCGACCACGTTCTTTCGCAATCACCTGAAGTTTTCCATTGTTATCCATATGTATGATCGGTTTCACTTGCACAAGTGTACCCAAAACTGCTGCCGCTTTAGAAATACGTCCACCTCTCTGCAGATGATTCAGATCATCCACCGTAACATTATGGCAAACGTGAAGCTTGTTCTCTTCTGCCCACTTTGCGATCTCATCAATCGTCTTGCCTTCTTCTTTCAACTTAAGAGCATAGTACAAAAGCAAGCCCTCTCCCAGGCAGGCGCAAAGTGTATCGATCACGATAATCTTTGCTTCCGGATAATCCTCCGCCAGTTCTTCCGCCGCGATTCGCATACTATTGCATGTTCCGCTTAATCCGGAAGAGAATCCAAGATGAAGTACATCTTTTCCTTCCTTCACAAACGGTTCCAGCATCTCGCGTGCTTCTTCAGGATTGATCTGAGAAGTCACAGACATATGACCTTCTCTTAATTTCTGAAAGAACTCTTTCGCTGTCAATCCTGACATATCTGTGTAATTCTCTCCATCAATTGTATATTTCAGCGGAAGGACCGGAACATGTCTCTCTTCCAGCCATTCCTTCGGTAAGTCTACAGTACTGTTCACGGTAATAATGAACTCTCTCATGTCAATAACCTCCTGCTCTCTTTCTTCCGGAAACCACCACTACATTCCATATAGCAGACATGTATTTTCCGGATAAGCAATATTTTCTATATCATACCATCTTTTATAATAAAGAGCAAAGATATATTAACAAAATTAAGATTTTGTCAGTTAATTTTTACATTTAGATAATTTCTTCCTGAAAGTGTTTTATTAAACACGAGGAAACATAATACCAAAATACATCCCACAACAAATCCATACAGATTAAACACTGCAGTCAGTACAAGAAGCATCAGTCTCATAAATTTTAATGCATATCCAAGTTCGAAATTCGGCTGTGTATAATTTGCCACTGCCACAAATGCCATATATAGCATTACCTCTGAATTGAACCAACCGGATTCTACCGAAAATTCTCCCATCACAATACCGGCAATCACACTCAACGGAGTACTGAGCATCGTTGGCGTATTCATCGCAGCCAGCCGTAAACCGTCAATTGACAGTTCAAGCAGCAGAAACTGCCAGATCAATGGAAGATTGATCTGATCACGCACCATTACAAATGAAAAAACCCCCGGTAGCCACTGCGGATTCTGCATATATAATAGATACAATGGTGTAAAAAACACCGTTGCGATTGTGATCAGGGTTCTGGAAATCTTCAGATACATTCCGGTCAATGTCGGAAAATAATAATCATTTGCCTCTTCTATCATATCCAGAACAGACGTTGGAAGTATCATTGCCGACGGCGAGTTATCCACCAGAATCACAACCTTTCCTTCCAAAAGACAGGCTGCTGCCGTATCCGGTCTCTCTGTAAATTTGAACTTTGGGAAAGGATTGAACCATTTTCTCTTGAAAAGTGCTTCTGCAAGACTCTGCTGATTCATTCTCAGGTCATCTACCTCAAGTTTCTCAATCCTTGATTTTATATTGTTTAAAAGTTCTTCATCTACACGGTCTGACATATAACAGACTGCTATGTCCGTTCTGGAACTCTGACCTGCTTCTGTCATTTCCATAATCAGATGTGGATCTCTGATCCTTCTCCGCATCAGTGCCGTATTAAATACAATTGTCTCTACAAAACCATCTCTGGAACCGCGAAGCGATTTATCTTTATCCGGCTCGTCTACACCACGGGCAGGATAACTTCTGCAATCCATACATAGTGCTGCATCATAACCATCTACAAAGAACACCGCTGTACCAGAGAGTACATTCCTCAGAATATCATCAAAACATTTCAGCACATCCACTTCTACATAAGGAATCTTCTGTTTCGAAAAAGTTTCCGCATCCTGTGGGAGATCTTCTGCTGTAATAGAAAGAAAAGAATCCATAATCTTTAACATTGCTTCATCTTTTATAAATCCATCAATGTAGTAGAATACCGATTCTTTTCCACCGATCTCCATCTCCCGGCGGATAATGTCAAAGCTTTTCTCCACCGGAAGGGTCTGATCCATATATTGAATATTTTCTTTAAAAGAACAACCGACTTCTTTTTTAATCTTTTTGATCATAAAACCTAACCCTCTTTTTTCTGCCTCTTATTTGCCTTGGCTTCACTGAGTTTAGGTTTCCCTTTTTCTTACAAATTATTCTGTCAGCCTTTTATTTCTTTTTTGTTGTACTTCCAAATCCACCATTTCTTACTTCTGTCACGTCATCATCTAATGTAATTCCGTACTGTACGAAGATTCCCTGCATGAATCCATCTCCTGCTTCTACTTCTACGGTTTTTCCTTCATTAGAATCATTTGTGATCTTTGCAAAGATCTGTCCTTCATTGTCGGAATAATAATAATCGCTGTCGATAATTCCTACTGTATTGTTCAGCTGCAGTCTGTACTTGAATCCCAGTCCGCTTCTCGGATAACACTTCAGTACCCAGTCCTGTTCCATCCACACACGGACTCCCGTTGGAATCTTGACGGTTTCCCCCGGTTTCAGTGTGATTTTCACCGGTGCAAAAAAGTCATATCCTGCACTTCCGGCTGTCGCTCTTCCCGGCAGTTTTAAAGACTCGTAGATTGCTTCCATCTCTTTTTCTTCCGCTGTCTCAAATGTGTCTTTCCACCCTTCAAAGAACTTTTCTTTACTCACTTTTTCAAATCTTGCAATTCGATTCATCTCTGTTAATAACCTCCAATTTATTTTCACATTTTGTAACTGTTCAGAGCCAAGCAAAATTTCAAAAAAGATGTAAAATGCTTGTATTTTTAAGACTGTTTTTGAAATTTTATTTGGCGGATACGCCACACCTTCAAAATGCGTAGCATTTTGAAGGTTGGTTCTGAACAGTTACCACATTTTATCTGTTTTCTCATTCTTCTTGCCTCATATACAGGAAGTTTATTCTTTCCTGCCCACAAGCACTGTAATTCATTATTATAAAATACTTGAAAGTAAAAAACAAGTTGGTGAAATAATTCTCTTGAGATATTCTGTGTTTAGAGTATAATAGATTCTATAGACACGAAACAGAAGGTGAGAGTATGCGAACAATGGACTTTACTACAGAACAGCCAGATTGCTGCTCTGTCGGTGATTATTTGGAGATTGTCGAACATGAGCTTCCCACTTCCTATTGGTATATGCTTGAGCATGCCTACGGTGCAAGCACGAATTTCAAGAACCGGGAACGCTTGAAGACCCGCAAAGGCAAAGTCATTAAGATCTGGAAGGACGACAGATTCAACTATATCACCCTGGAATTTGATGAAGAGGATGTGAAATGATGTACAACAAAGATGATGTTATATATATTCTTGAGAACAACACAACAATCCGTAAAGGAAAGATTGCACGCAAGCAGGGGGATAACTATATCATTCAGCTGATCGGCTCCTGCGGCGCACTGACAATGCCGGAAGATCAGCTATTTGAATCTGAAGAAGCTGCTGAGAAGAGCCGACAGCAGATCAAGCTGAACAGCGCGGATGTACAGAATGATTTCATATCTGTAAAACCGGATCCTTTCGACAACTGGATTGGGCGATAGGAATTGAGTTCAGGACACTAATAAAATGACCGACAGGTTTTTCCTGCCGGCCATTTTTTATCTCTGATTATTTTTCTATCCTATTTTGCTTTACCATAAACATATTTTCCCGTCTGTCCAACGATCATCTTACCATCAGCATTCTTGTAATATGGAAATACCCAGTAAAAGTTCCACTCCTTCTTTGATGCTTTCTTGTCTATATAACCGGTCTTTGAAGTCATACCTATATATCCATACTTTCCGCTTTCTGTTTTTCCATAAATGAGATAACCTTCTGCATCTGCTGATTTCGTCCATGTAAGTTTTACAGCCCCATTCTGACTTGCCGCTTTCAGATTAGTTACACTCGCACAGATTCCCTTTGCATATACATAAGCAGGCGATTTTCCTACGATACGATTACCATCTGCCCCCATCACATATGGATATACCCAATAGAAGTTATAATCATTATCCAATGCTTTCTTATCTACAAACGAAGTCTTAGAAGTCATTCCACAATATCCATATTTTTTATTTTTCTGTGCATAAATCAGATATCCGTCTGCAGCTGCTGATTTTGTCCAAGATACTAAGACCTTATTCTTCCCGTTAGAGCTTGCCCTCAAATCACTTACTGTATTCGGCATAGTAAGATCATATGGATCTATACTGTACATTTTCGGAGAGGCACTGTTTGTCACATACCATTTCACGCCCCTGTCACTACAGAGAACAGGCTGGCAATCAGACAGTCTGTACGACAACGTTATTGCTTTTGAAATCGTTGCTGCTCCAGAATCTATGGTCATTGCTTTCGTAACGACTTTATTTGTCGATAAATCCTTCTCTTCCCACATTACTAAAAACAAATTCTCACTGATTTTTGTCATTTGTGGTGTACTACAGGTAATTGAATCACCGGATTTGTACTGTGTCAATCCAACTATTTTCGAATTATTAAAATAACTGTCTGTCACACTTACATAAATATTTCTAGACCGTGTTTTCGGTTTGCTGTTGCTCATAGAGTTTTCCAGTTCATCAAGCTTGCGTCCAAGTTCGTCAAATCTCTTCATAAACGCTTCTGTCGCATCGTCAGATAGCCCTATTTTCATTTCTGATTGAGTAGACGGTAAATTTCTGTCTGCTGATTTTGAACAGGCTTAAATACGATTGTCTGAATAGTTCCGTTGGCAGTCCATGACTTCAAATAGATTTCTGACAAATCATTTTTAGGAAACAGCGCATAAGGAGCGTTCATTGGAACGTCACTTGCCTGTATCGTCTCTTGACTGTCAACAATGTGACCAATCAGTTGCGGTTACTGAATCTGTTGAGGGACCTGTTGCATCTGGTTGTAAGCAGGCTGTTGAGCTTGCATCTGTTGAACTGGTTGCTGATATGGATTTCCGTACCTCTGCTGATTCTGCTGCAAGTACGGATTTCCAAAATATGGATTCTCGTACATGATAGACCTCCTATCTTTCACACACATCCTCAAGTATCTCTTCTCTTGAAGCAAACGGTTTATCAGTGTAAAATCTTCTGTCAATCACATCTTCTACAACATGAACAACCGTTGACTGATATTCAAGTGGGATGCCATTGAGACGATCATCACTGAATATCTGAACAAGTATCGCATCTGAAAACATTTGACCGCCTCCTTATGGTTAAATTTTCGCATAAAAAAAGAGAAGCAAGTTTTCACTTTCTTCTCATATTTATGTCATATAGTGGCTCTATTTTATTTACTATTTTGCGTACACACTCTCACTGTGTACCGTACACACTTTTTACACACTTTTGCTGTGTAAATTCGTGTAAATACGTGTAATTTTATGAAATTCAGTGTGTATGGCAAATTGCTTGGAACCCTTATAAACTCAGTGTTAGAACGGTGTTCCATACAGATCATAAGGTGTCACCTGATATACATAATAATTCAACCAGTTCGTATACAGGTTATTGCAATGCGCTCTCCAGGTCAGCATTGGTTTCTTCTCTGGATCATCATTCGGATAATAATTCTCCGGAATCTGTGGATTCAATCCTTTTCCCAGATCTCTCTTATACTCGGAATCCAGTGTCATTCTATCATACTCCGGATGTCCCATTACAAAGATCTGACGTCCATCCTGCGCCATGCAAAGATAAACTCCTGCTTCTTCCGAATCTGCAAGAATTGTAATTCTGTCATCTTTCTCCAAAAGATCTTGCGGAACTTCTGTATGTCTGGAATGCGGTGCCAGAAACTTATCATCAAATCCTCTGACAATCGGAATCTTTCTGTTCCTTACGTGGTGCCAGAACAAACCTGAACGTTTTTCCGGAAGTTGTACCTTATCAATTCCATAATGATAATAAATACCAGCCTGTGCTCCCCAGCAAAGATGAAGTGTAGACACAACATTTGTCTTTGTCCACTCCATAATACGTTTCAGTTCTTCCCAATAATCTACATCTTCAAACGGCATCTGTTCTACAGGTGCGCCCGTGATAATAAATCCGTCAAACCTTTTATCCTTGATATCATCAAAAGCTTCATAGAACTTATAAATGTGACTTGTTGATGTATTCTTTGACACATGACTTGTCACTCTTACGAAAGTAACATCCACCTGCAGCGGAGAGTTTGAAAGTGCTCTCAGAATCTGAAGCTCTGTATCTTCCTTAAGTGGCATCAGATTCAGAAGTCCGATACTGATTGGACGGATATCCTGATGTGCCGCGCGCATCTCATCCATCACGAAGATGTTCTCTTGTTCCAATATTTCCTTTACCGGCAAATCATTTTGTACTCGAATCGGCATTGTCCTTATCTCCCTTTTCTTCTTGTATTTCTTTTATCTCTTCCTGTTTTTCTTTCTGTATATAAATTCCTTCGGAATCTACATATCCGTTCTTCCCATAGCACTCTGTATCTGTTGGAAGTTCTTTTTTCTTCAGGATAGAATTAACCAGCATATTTACAATATAATAAATCACCGCAAATGTCGGTACACCAAAAAGCATTCCCGGAATACCAAACAATCCCCCTGCGATCAGGATTGAGAAAACAACCCAGAACGAGGAAAGTCCTGTCGAATTTCCTAAAATCTTTGGTCCCAGCACATTTCCATCAAACTGCTGCAATGCAATAACAAAAATGATAAAATAGAGTCCTTTCAATGGATCTGCAAGCAGAATCAGAATTGCACTCGGAATTGCTCCGATATACGGTCCAAAGAATGGAATTACATTTGTCACTCCTACGATCACGCTGACCAGCATTGTATATGGCATATTCAGAATTGATAATCCTATAAAACAGATTACTCCGATAATCAGAGAATCAATAATCTTTCCGATAATAAATCCACCGAAGATCTCATTACTCTTTCCGCCAATCTGGAGAATCATGTTAGCCTGTCCCGGACGAAATACAGCGTAGATCAGCTTCTTTGTCTGTTTCTGGAACTTCTCTTTGCTAAACAAAACATAAATAGAGACAATGATTCCAATAATAAAATTAAAGACTTCACGAATCATCTGGATCATTCCCACAGTAAGCTGTGTCATCCACAGATTCACTTTCTCCATCAAATCTGTCTTCATCCAATTCTGAACAAAATCACTTGCTTCTTCAACTATGCTCGCCAACATCTTTCCAACTGTTGAATCAGAAGAATGCATCTTACTGAATTCATTGATAAACCGGTTCATCTGACTCGGCACAGTGAAAATCATGTCGCGGATACTTCCATATAACTCCGGAATCATCATATTGAGAAGTGTAGTAATCAATGCCAACATTAAGATGACAGATACGAAGATTCCAACTCCTCTTGATATCTGTTTTTTCTTCTTTAATTTGGGACAATGTTTCTCCAAAAGCGGAATCATCCGACGGTCTATCCACTTCACAATCGGATTCAGCAAATATGCAATTGCCAGTCCATAAATAATAGGTTTTGCCACTGTCAAAAACTGCTTAAATACCGATGAAATCTGTCCCAATCTCAAAAGTGCAAAATAAAATAAGATACATGTCGCAACTACGAAGAACAACGTCATACTTTTTATGGCCTGTTCTTTGAAGCTATACCTTCTTTTTTCATGCTCTTCCCACGAATTGTGCCTATAGCTTTGATCTGTATGAGTCTTTGACGCCTCTTTCGCTGTCGTATGCTCATCCTGTCGATATTCACTCATGTACGATCATTTCCTTTCTTCTGTTAAATATACATATTACGATTATAACGCGGTTGCAATAATAGAGTCAACAGTAGAAAAAAGAGATTCAGAAGATCCTCTCTTCCAAATCTCTTTCTATTTATTACGATTTTATACTTTTATCTGATACTCAATTACAGCAACAATCAAATGTTGCACATTCTGTCCCACTGCTGTGGCAGGCGTCACCGCCTTCTACACTGATTTTCCCTGCGTGACATTTGCACTCTTCATTATATCTGCAATCTTTCGCCTGGCAGTCAACATCTGAGCAATCTGAAACAGACTTCATCGAATCCGTCTTATTGCTATAACTTCCCTCTCTTCTTTCTTCAAAGCTATCGCAACAGGTCTCCTGCGCATCCTTCGCACTGCTTCCTCCCACCTGGATCTTATCCAGTTCGCAAAGATACTGATAATTGTGTACACATGTCTGTACGGTACAGCTTAATTCTGGCATACTGATTTCCTCCTCTTAATCTTATTAGAACAATATCAGTATGTCCCTTTCTTTTAAATATATACACTTATATCCAAAAACACAAAACGGTATGTATCTCTCAATACATACCGCCAGTAATCTGATTCTTATGCGTTCTTTCCACAGCAGAATTTATATTTTTTTCCACTTCCGCACGGACATGGATCATTTCTTCCGATCTTTTTCGCTTTGCGAACTGTACCGGACTGTTTCTGCTCGCGGTACAGACGTTTCTTTGTCTCTGCATCAAAGATCTTATCCCACTGTGGGAGTCCATACAGCCAGTCAGCTTTTGCATCGATCATGTTCTTATAAAGAAGTTCTTTATCAAATGCAAGGCTTACAACTGTATCTTCTTCCATTGTCTCGATCGGGTTTGCTGTCTTCAGACTGTCATTGATTCCGTCAAGGAATCCAACCATTGTCATGACATCCTGTCCATATTTCTCAGCAAGCTCTTTCACTGTTCCCTTCACTTCTTCATCCGGGTTCTCGAGCAGCTGCTCGTAAATCTCTCTTTCGATTGTAAAGTATGTTCCCCAGAACTTCTCCAGCTGATCTTTCGGAAGATTACGGTCATAGGCCATGTCACGCCACTGGTCTAATAAACATTTCTCACTCATTGTATATTGCTCCTTTATCTTTAAACTTCGAATTCAATCGCCCTTTTATTATATAACAAATTTTATTTGCCGTAAACAATTATTTGATATATACTGTTACTATTACTATATTGGCGTATGAAAGGACTGGTCACATGAAAAAACTGAAACGTATTTCTGCACTGTTAGGGGTTTTTATTCTTATCGCAATGTATTTGTGCACACTGATTTTTGCACTGATTGATTCACCTGTTGCTTCTGATCTTCTCAAAGCATCTATCGCTGCAACCATTTTCGTTCCTGTTATTCTCTATGGACTGCTGCTGGTCACACGACTGTTGAAAGATGATTCAAAAGACAATTCTGATCATAAATAAAATACTGCAGTCAGTAATGCACTGACAGAATCTACTCCCCGGGCGACATGCGAAGCTGTTTCCCGGGTTTTTACTGCCTGTCTCCTCTTCAGATATTCTTCCATGGATAAATTTTCTCTGTCTTTTTCATTGCTGTTCTGTTCCATCGAATTCCTCCTTCTTTTTTCTCAGCTATATATTATATGAGAAACTTTCTGATTTATTACTATTTTTTGTTTTCCGTGCAGATTCCACGCGGAGCAACAACTACATTGTACGCCGCAGTGCGCATCCCTAGCGGAGCGTTTTTATATATTAGGAAAGAACTTTCCTAATATATAAAAAACGGAAGTGTCCCCGGCTCTTCGCCGATTCCACTTCCGCTTTTGAAAAGGGATTATTAATGTGTGTGTTATCCGTATTCTTTCACATCATTATCCCGGATAACCTAATTATCATTTAAACTTATTTGCAAAGTTTCTTGAACTCGTCAGCTACAAACTGAACTTTTGTTCCAATGATTACCTGAACGTCTTTCTGAGATGGACGAACAACACCTGCAACACCTGCAGATTTGATCTTCTTCTCATCAACCTTTGTGTAATCTTTGATTACAAGACGAAGTCTTGTGATACAGTTGTCGACAGACTCTACGTTATCTTTTCCACCAACACCCTCAAGAACGATCTTAGCTACTGTTGTGAAGTCATCGTTTGCAAGAACAACTTTTGTTTCATCATCATCGTCATCTTCACGACCTGGTGTCTTCAGATCGAATTTAACGATTGCGAAACGGAATACAACGTAGAATACGATGAAAGCTGCGATTCCAAGAGGAATGATAAGCCATGTCTTAGCTGCTGCCGGAAGGGAAGCAGAGAAGATAAGGTCTGTAAGTCCTGCTGAGAAGCTGAATCCTGCACGGAATCCAAGAGCTACTGTGATTACTGTAAAGATACCATACAGTAATGCGTATACAACGTAAAGTGCCGGAGCGAGGAACATGAATGCGAACTCGAATGGCTCTGTAACACCACAAACGAATGCGGAAATTGCTGCAGATGCGATAAGTCCGATTGCAACTTTCTTCTTATTGCTCTTTGCAGACTGAATCATAGCAAGAGCTGCTCCAGGGATACCAAACATCATACATGGGAAGAATCCTGACATGTACATTCCAAGACTCCAGGAAACGTCTGCAGATGTTTCTCCATTCCAGAAGTGTGACAGGTCTCCAAGTCCGATTGTATCAAACCAGAATACATTGTTCAGTGCGTGGTGCAGACCGAACGGGATAAGTAATCTGTTAAAGAATGCATAGATACCAGCTCCAAGAGCTCCCATTCCTTCGATTCCTTTTCCAAGTGCAACCAGTCCTGCAAAGAGTACCGGCCATACAAAGAGCAGAACTGCAGATACAATAATAGAAACAACACCTGCAACGATTGCTACACAACGCTTACCACTGAAGAATGACAGCCAGTCAGGAAGCTTAGTTGATTTGAATCTGTTGTAGCAAAGTGCACCGATGATACCGGCGATGATACCGATAAATGGGTTTTCGATTTTGCTGAATGCGATAAATGCTGTTGATCCTTCTTCCAGTGTTCTAAGAACAGATACTGCTCCAGTAGAAAGAAGGTTTGTGATCATCAGCCAAGATGCAAGTGCAGCAAGACCTGCTGTACCATCATGGTCATCAGACATACCAACACCAACACCGATTGCAAAGAGGAGTGCCATATGATCGATCAAGGCACCACCAGCTTTTACAAGGAAAAATCCGATCTGCTGAACAATACCAGTTACATCTCCACCCTGCATAGTAGATGGACACATTGCGTATCCTAATCCCATCAGGATACCACAAATCGGAAGACAAGCAACAGGAAGCATAAGAGCTTTTCCTAATTTCTGTACGAATTTCATAGAATTCCCTCCTTAATAATCTCTCATTTTTAATCCCTTTTTATTTTAACCGGCAAATGAGTCCTCCGGTCAAAATCACCTCTGATCCTCCGGGTCTTCCACAAACCAAAGAATCATCTATGACAAAAGCGCTTTGCGCTAAAGTCCAATTTTACAGTAGCTGTTCCCTAATACAGCCATTTCTTTCGTTACCGTTCAAAGCAACCCTCTATTCGTCCTCCGAATCCGCCATCGCAACACGGCGAATATGGAGTGTCAGATACAAAACTTCCTCTCCTGACAGCTTGCAGTCTGCCGTCTTTTCTATGTAATCTGCAACTTTTCTGCTGCAAGAATACTCTCTCGGATACTTTCTCTGCATCATCTCTGTAATCTCGTTCTCTTCCTCTTCAAGTAACTCCTTGCGGTAAATCCTCTGAAGAAGGAACTTCACATGTGTCAGAAATCTTTCATAATGCAATGAGCCTTCATCCATCTCAATCCCAAGTTCATCTGCTACGATTCCAAGAATCTCTTTCACCTGATTCGGAAACCGTACTGCATCCCGAATATCAGTCCCATACTCTGCGTTGACAAAATGTAATGCAATAAATCCTGCTTCGTCCTCAGGCATCTCTACATTCAGTCTCTTTTTCACAAGTTCTACCGCATATCTTCCGAGTTCAAATTCCTGTGGATAAAATCTTTTAATCTCCCACAGCAACGCATTCTCAAGATGAATCCCCTTTTTACAGCGGCTGATTGCAAAACTGATATGATCTGTCAATGTAACATAGATGCTCTGATTTAACTTCAGCTTCATTGTCTTCTTTGCATAGGAAATGATCTCGTTCGAGATCTGAACCTGCTCAAGCGGCATCTTCGCCAGCAATTCCTTGAGCTGTTCTGCTATGCTCTGACTCTTGATACGGAAAACCTTCTCTATCTTCTCCGCAGGAACTTCCTGTCCCCGCTTCATCTGGAATCCGATTCCGCGGCCCATGATAACAACTTCTAAGCCTTTTTCGTCAAATGCAGATACAATATTGTTATTAATTATTTTGTCTATAACCATCCGATTGGCCTTTCTCTAACTTTGGGAAAAACTCCCTCATAATAAAAAAGCCAAACTTTAAGGCATCCCCCTTGATTCCTTCGGTGACGCTCATAAAATCTGGTTTTGCCTGCCTAACAGTAACAATCCTTCTTTAATGATAACAATTCGTCAATGTTATCTCTTTTCTACGTGACTCAGTATAACAAACCTGCACATAAAAGTCAATCAAATATTTTATAATTTGTTAATAATATTTATATTTTTTTTATACTTTTACATAATACGCGATTTTTTTCGTTATTCTTTACAAAAACAAATTCCAGGCATACGCTTAAAATTCGTCTCTGCCTGAAATTTGGTTTTGTCTACTGACAATCACCACACTGTCTAGTCTAACAGCGAAACGGTTCATTGTCAACCTTTACAAAAAATTATTTGCTTTTTTCATCAAGGTAGTCAATTTTGACAAGCCTTAGTCCCTGTGGTGGAACTGTCATTCCTGCTGCCTGGCGATCCTTTGCCTCAAGAATGGCCGGAATCTGTTCCGGGGCAATTGCTCCTCTTCCGACTCCGATCAACGTACCTGCAAGAATCCGGACCATATTGTAGAGGAATCCATTTCCACGGACACGAATTGTAATAAGCTCTTCCTCTTTCTCTACTTCCAGATCATAAATCGTGCGAACCGTATCTTCCACCTGAGTATGAACATTACAGAAGCTCTTAAAATCATGTTCCCCTTTCAGATATCCTGCTGCTTCTCTCATCTTCTCAAGATCCAGGTCAAAAGAAACATGATACGTGTCTCTTCTTCTCATCGGATCCGGAAACTTGCTATTTAAGATTTTGTATTCATACGTTTTCTCTGTATCACAATGTCTTGGATGCCAGTCTGCTTCCACCTCATCTGATGCCACAACCACGATATCTTCCGGAAGCAGTGGATTCAATGCATAGGCAAACCGGTCTGCCGGGATTGTAGACTCTGTGTCAAATACAGCAACGTTTCCCTTCGCATGGACTCCAGCATCTGTGCGGCTTGCCCCGATCACGATAATCTCTTCCTTCGTAAGTCTGGAGATTGCCTGATTCAATTCACCTTCAATCGTCGGCACTTCCGGCTGCACCTGCCAGCCACAGTATGCTGTCCCGTCATACGCCACTCTCAATCTGATTCTTCTCATATCTGTTCTTTCTCCTATACTATGAGAAACACGCTCCGCGAGTTTCTCAAGTTATCGCGGCAGTCGCCAAGGTCTCGTGCAAGCACGGACTTTGGCTCGTTGCTCGCGTAAATAAAAGGGACAGAAATCTCCGTCCCTCTTCTCTATTTATTTTATTCTAAAAAATCCACAATTTAAACGGCACAAATCTTCCGATCACTACAATCGCGATTAGATATCCCAATGTGATTGCATAAGCAAGTCTGTCCTGATAATGATATTTCAAAGGCTTCATCTTTGTACGCCCCTCGCCACCATGATAACAGCGGGCTTCCATTGCCATCGCCAGATCATTCGCTCTTCGGAACGCAGACACGAAAAGCGGAACAAGGATCGGAATCATTGCCTTTGCTCTCTGGATAATATTTCCTGATTCAAAATCAGCTCCTCTTGCGATCTGCGCCTTCATGATCTTGTCTGTCTCTTCCAGCAGAATCGGAATAAAACGCAGTGCAATAGACATCATCATCGAAATTTCGTGTACCGGTACATGGATTCGGTTCAGTGGATGAAGCAGCTTCTCCAATCCATCCGTCAGTCCGTTCGGAGTCGTTGTAAATGTCATCAAAGAAGATCCTGCAACAAGCAGTACAAGACGAACTGCCATGAACACAGAAGTACGAAGTCCTGTCTCTGTGATCGTAATGATTCCCCAATGGAATAACACTGCACCGCCTCTTGTAAGGAACAAGTTCATAGCCACTGTAAACAATAACAAGATCACAATCGGCTTAAGTCCTTTTCCGATAAACTTTGCCGGGACTTTAGAAACGTGAATCATGCACGCAAGAAATACAAATGCCAATGCATATCCAAGCACACTGTTCTGCACAAATAAAGAAATCAAAAAGATCAGTGTGCAGACAATCTTCACACGCGGATCCAGTCTGTGAATCGGACTCTGTGCCGGATAATACTGTCCTATCGTAATATCTCTGATCATGACTGCACCTCCTGTCTCTTCTTCAGGAAGTTGTAGATCTCGTCCGCAGCCTCTTCCACAGTTGTCGCATCTGCTGATACATCAAATCCTTTTTCTTTCAGATCATGCATTACATATGTTACCTGTGGTGCTGCCAGTCCAACAGCCTCAAGCTCTTTATAATGGCGGAACACTTCTTCCGGCGTACCGTCAAGCATCTTCTCTCCATCATTCATCACGATCAGGCGCTCCACGTATTTCGCAACATCTTCCATGCTATGGGAAACAAGAATTACTGTCATTCCGGTCTTCTCATGAAGCAATTTTACCTGATCTAAGATCTCATCTCGTCCCTTCGGATCCAGTCCGGCTGTCGGCTCATCCAGAACAAGTACCTTCGGATGCATTGCAAGAATTCCCGCGATTGCCACACGACGCTTCTGACCTCCGGATAATTCAAATGGGGACTGCTTATAATATTTCTCCGGAAATCCTACAAGCTCCAAGGCTTCTCTTGCCTGCTTCTCGCACTCTTCCTTGGAAAGTCCCTGGTTCTTCGGTCCAAAACACACATCACTTAACACATCAACTTCAAACAACTGATACTCCGGATACTGGAACACAAGTCCTACCTGTGTACGCAGTTTCTTCATATCATATCCGTCCTCGTAAATGTTCTGCCCCTCATAAATTAATTTCCCTGAGGTTGCTTTCATCAGACCGTTCAAATGCTGGATCAAGGTTGATTTTCCCGAACCCGTGTGTCCAATGATTCCGACGAACTGTCCCTGCGGGATCTCAAGACTGACATCCTTCAGCGCATGATGCTCATATGCAGTTCCCGGGCTATATACATAACTGATATTTTCTAACTTAATTGACATAAGGCATCCACCAATTCTTCCCTTCTAAGAATTCCTTTCGGCAGCGGAACTCCTTTTTGAATCAATGCATCTGCCAGCATTGTCACCTGTGGTACATCCATACGGTACTTCTTGAGTTCATCCACCCGGCTGAAGATTTCTTTCGGTGTACCATGCATCACCACATGCCCTTCATCCATTACAAATACCTGATCCGCATCGATCACTTCTTCCATATAATGTGTGATCAGGATCACCGTAACATTCTTCTCTTTTCGAAGCTGCTCTACCGCTTCAATCACTTCTTTTCGTCCATTCGGATCAAGCATCGCTGTCGGCTCATCGAGCACGATACACTTCGGCTCCATCGCGATCACTCCTGCGATCGCCACTCTCTGCTTCTGACCTCCGGACAATTTATTCGGAGAATCCTTTCTTCGCTCCAGCATACCGACCGCGCGCAGACTGTTCTCTACCCGTTTCCAGATCTCATCCGTAGGAACTCCTAAGTTCTCCGGACCGAATCCTACTTCCTCTTCCACAACAGTTCCGATAATCTGGTTATCCGGATTCTGAAATACCATACCGGCGCTCTGTCTGATGTTCCAAAGCTCATTCGGATCTTTCGTATCTCTTCCGTCCACCCACATCGTTCCACCTGTCGGGACAAGAATCGCATTCATATGCTTCGCCAGGGTAGACTTTCCTGAACCGTTATGTCCAAGAATCGCCACAAAAGACCCCTGCGGGACATCAATGTCAACTCCGTCAATGGCGCGATGGGATCCGATCACATTACCTTCTTCGTCTCGTTTATCATATTCAAATACAAGCTTTTCAGCACGTATCATTCCCATGGAATATACCGCCTTTCTTATTATGAAAATGCATAAGAAAATAAAACTTTCTAATGTCTCTGTATCGTTATTAGTTGCATAAGGCGAACTGCTGAAAAGCAATTCAAAATTTATTTTACGGTATCACAAAAAGATTTGCAAGCATGCATACAGTAAAATACAGTAAAATGCGAAAATTTAGTTATTACAGCACCTTTCGTCCATTGAACCTCCATTCCGATTATGATATTCTTATCTTATTAGAATATAGAACAGAACGAACCTCGATTATCACATTTCTGGTTACTGTTCACACAAGGTGCGACCAGCAACGCATCTCGCCATTTTAAATCGCCTTTGGCGATGGGGCGAGATGCATTCAAGCCAAAGTAACCATTTCTGTTCTGAGTAATACTAGAATGAGGAGGCACATATTATGTCAAAATACGTTATGGCATTAGATGCCGGAACCACAAGTAACCGCTGCATTTTATTTAATAAAAAAGGGGAAATCTGCAGCGTCACACAGAGAGAATTCACACAACATTTTCCGAAACCGGGCTGGGTTGAGCACGATGCGGATGAAATCTGGGCAAGCATGCTCGGAGTTGCTGTGGAGGCTATGAACATCATCGGCGCAGAACCTTCTGATATCGCTGCAATCGGTATCACGAACCAGCGCGAGACAACAATCGTATGGGATAAAAATACCGGCGATCCTATCTGCCACGCGATTGTCTGGCAGTGTCGTCGTACTGCTGAATTCTGCGATTCTTTGAAGGAAAAAGGACTGACAGAAAAGTTCCGTCAGAAAACCGGCCTTGTACTTGATGCTTATTTCTCCGGAACAAAGATCCGCTGGATCCTCGATAATGTTCCGAAAGCAAGAGAACGTGCCGAGCACGGAGAACTGCTCTTTGGTACAGTAGAGACCTGGCTGATCTGGAAACTGACGAAAGGCGCAGTACATGTTACAGACTACTCCAACGCATCACGAACCATGCTTTTCAATATCAATACATTAGACTGGGATGACGAGATTCTCGAAGAACTTCAGATCCCACGCTGTATGCTTCCGACACCGAAGCCTTCCAGCTGCATTTACGGAGAGACAGATCCTTCCGTCCTCGGCGGAGCGATCCCGATCGCCGGTGCTGCCGGAGATCAGCAGTCTGCACTTTTCGGTCAGACCTGCTTTAAACCGGGAGATGCGAAGAATACTTACGGAACCGGATGCTTCCTTCTGATGAACACCGGAGAGAAACCTGTCTTTTCCAACAATGGACTGGTCACCACGATTGCCTGGGGACTTGACGGAAAGGTTACATATGCTCTGGAAGGTTCTATCTTTGTCGCCGGTGCGGCAATCCAGTGGCTGCGTGATGAACTGCGCCTGATTGATTCCGCTGACGACTGCGAATATATGGCAAAGAAAGTGAAAAATACAAACGGCTGTTATGTTGTACCTGCTTTCACCGGACTCGGTGCTCCGTATTGGGATCAGTATGCCCGCGGAACGATCGTCGGCCTGACACGTGGGGTAAATAAATACCATATCATCCGTGCAACCCTCGAGTCTCTCGCTTATCAGGCATATGACGTCCTGACTGCCATGAAGGCAGATTCCGACATTAATCTTGCCTCCCTGAAAGTAGACGGCGGCGCAAGCGCAAATAACTTCCTGATGCAGACACAGGCTGATCTGATCAACGCACCGGTCCACCGTCCGGTCTGCGTTGAGACGACTGCTATGGGAGCTGCTTATCTGGCTGGTCTTGCAGTCGGCTACTGGAACAGTCTTGAAGAAATCAAAGAGAACTGGGCGATCGATCAGATTTTTGAACCTTCAATTGATCCGGAAGTCCGTGAAAAGAAACTGAAGGGTTGGCACAAGGCTGTCAAATATTCCTTCGACTGGGCAAAAGAAGATTAACATTTTTATATCTTTGAAAACAAATCTATACATAAAGAACATATAGAAAAGCTGCTGTCCGTCTGTTGTTCGCAAATCTTGCAAGCAACAGTTCAGACAGCAGCTTTTTCTATTTCATATTCTTCTCTTTTATTTACAACTCATCAAGACTTTCCTTGAATCCCTCTCCAAGCACCTCACTCGTCTCAGTAAACATTACAAACGCAGAGTCATCTACCTGGTAAACTGCATTTTTCACAAGATACGCTTCTGACTTGGAACATGCACAGAGCAGAACATTTCTTTTACTCTTTGTATAAGTCCCCATTCCTTCCAAAGATGTCACACCACGGTCGGTGATTCTTCCAATCTCTTCCGCTGTTTCCTCTCCCTTCGATGTAACAATGATTGCAAGTGTTCCTGCACCGATTCCGTAAAGAATCTTGTCAATCACCATAGAGCAGACAAATACTGCGATCAATCCGTAAAGAACTGAATCAACATCACCGAATACCGGCCATCCGATCAAAATAATGATCAAGTCGATCAACAACGTCAGTCGACCAAGAGACATATGTGGTCTCTTCTTTTTGATCGTCATCGTCAGGAAATCCGCTCCACCCGAAGAAGAACCTCTCATATAGAAAAGAACCATTCCAAGTCCAAGCAATGCTCCCGAGTAAATTGCTGCAAGCAGACGCTGCCCTGTATAGTATGGGAACATCGGAAATACAAGATCGACAAAGATCGTCGAGATAATCATTGTTCTCGCAGTCTTTATCAAAAACCGCTTTCCTACTGTTTTGTAACTGATGATGACCAGTGGAATATTCAGTATCAATGTCATTGTACCGACCGGAAGATTCCATAACTTGTTCATAATCAATGCAATACCTGAAATTCCTCCAGGCGCAAAATTTCCCCCTTCTGCAAATGTATAGATTCCGGCAGCAAACAAAATACTTCCTATAATATCATACAAAATATCCACTGCAAGCTCTTTCTTCGGATGCTCTGCCCGCATCTTTTTATTCTCCATCATACCATTTCCCTCTCGTTTACATCTTATTTTCTATTCTGTCGCTTTTGCATTCGGATAAATCTTCTCCATCTTCGCATCATCATAATGCTCATCTGCCCATTTCTGAATGCTGTTTTCCGCTACAACGCCCTTTCCACGTTCGTCATAACGAACAAGTGCCATACATGACACAGCCACATTGCAGACCATAAAAATGATCAAAAACCAGGTGAGCACCTTCCCTGTCAGCATCGGGATTTTCTCAATCCATGCGGAAATGTACGGATAGATCTTCTTAAACCAGACAACTGCTGCAATTCCCCAGAAGAAGCAGTATAATAAGTTGATTCGGCCTCCTAAGTTAAATGGAATCTCGCTATAGTCCCAAAATACTTTCCCGAATACAATTTCGGTAAACACACTACAAAGATATTCATACGCTCCACCGAGCAATGTACCGATGATAAATAAGAAGCTGTCACTCTTATCTTTATATTTGTAAAGCATTGCTGTCACAAGTGCGATCGCCAGTCCCCAGACAATACTGAATGGTCCCCAAACCACACTGGAGCGACTCATCCACACACCTGCCGTAATCCTGCAGAAAATCGTCTCTGTAATGTCTCCAAGAAATGCTCCTACAAAAAACAACAGCACAATCTTATAGAACCCACAGCCTGCGGCAAATACTTTTCCCTTCTCCGCTTCCTCTTCCTTGCGGATCAGTTCCATCGCTTTTGGATACGCTTTTTGGATACGTTTCCCAACCCATCTGGAAATCGCACTTCCAAGCTTATTGCTGACTTTATCCAGACCTTCATTCGTAGCTTCCCACCGCGCGAGGTTCTTTCCTTTTCCACGAAGCAGCAGATAAGATCCGAGGATATCCACAACTAACACTCCAAGAAGAACCAAGACAAGGATCTTCATCAGGAACAGAGGCAACATTTTAAATACTATGATCGCAAATCTGTTTCCCCAGCGGATTCCGAGATATCCAAGAGCACCCCAGATAAGAGAAGCCGGGATACAGATATATCCATCCAGATTCCATTTAATTTTGGAGTAATCCCACCATCTTACCTTAAACGCCTTCTCGATCAAATGGCCTGCAACCCATTCGATCACTGTCGCATAAATCGTCGCAAATAAAAAAAGCCAGACTCCTCTTAGCTCCTGTAATCCAAATGTCATGAACAGAGCGGCGATACCGTAGATCACACAGAACGGTCCATTCACCAAACCTCTGTTCGCAAACTTCTTCTGTTTTACTGTTGCGGCCGCTGTCTCCAGCACCCATCCTAAGAAAGAATAGATGAAAAACAGCCAAAGCAGTTCATACCATGTAAAACGAATCATTGCTCCATCTCCTTTGTACCATGTTTTCATTCACATCTTTCTTAGTATAACGCATCTCAATGCTTTTTCCTAGGGATAAATCCAAAAATAATCAATACTCCGATCAGCCCGATTCCAGCATAACCGGCTTTCCTCCATAACGTATCTCTCTCAATCAGACGCTGATCTTCCTCTAATGCTTCCGTTCTGTTCTGCTCGGAAGTGGTGATAATCTCTTGCTGGCTGCTGTCCGCCTCTTCTGCTGCATCAACTGCTACCTCCGGCTGTGTTCCAACCTCATCACAATACACAACATATCTTTTAGAATTCTGCGTATAAGGATGACATGTCATCAAAGTCACCATATTCCGCCCCGGCTGAATCATGATCTTGTCACTCTCATCCGGCAGGATAATCTCAATCTCAGACACACGATACGTCAATGTTTCCTGACAGTTTTGTATCGTCAGTTCATCTCCGATCTCCAACCTCTCGATCTCGCGGAACATCGGTATCCCCTTCCATCCACGGTGCGCTGCGATCACACAATTACTGTCTGTACCCTGCACTGGAAATGAAGTCTGTCCAAGCATGACCGCACCTTTCGCCATCTTCTCCTGCGTCGCGCCGAGATATAACGGCAATGTCACATCCATCTTCGGAATATCAAGAATCCCGATCATCCCGTCATCAATCCCATACTCGGACAGATCCAATGTCTCCTGCTCATAAGACCACGGATCAGTCAGTCCTGACTGACCATCAGAAAAGATCTGCTGATTATATGCCTGCATCTCCTGATAGAGCTGGGCGTTCTTTGGGATCTGGTTGGAATCGGCAGAGGTAGGATCTGTCTCTTCACTACTTTTATCCTGCTGGCTTCCTTCCACCTCTTCTTTAAAATGTTCCACTGCTTTCTCGTTTTCCTTCTGCAATACAATCTTTTGTAAATCTGGGATTGCATACACAAACAAACCTCCAAGATACAGAATTATCAGCATAATCGCCATCAGCGTTCTGTTCTTTTGCTTTTTCTTCTCCTTCTTTTTCCTGCTTTTTTGCATGGTTTCTTTTCCTTCTTCTCTTTTTCATCATAAATCGCAACTTCTGATTTATTCTTTTTCCCAAACTTGCGCACAATCACATTGATCAGAACAACCAGAATCACTGCAAAAAGAATGCCTTCTATAATGGCTTTTTCGTACATTGCTTTCCAGCCACCGCCATCCGGACCTTCCTCTGCCTGTCCTGCTGCCTCATCACTTACATCCTGCGTATATTCTGTTCGAATGCCTCTTACCAAAAGACGATGTGAATTAATCCCATAAGGTGTACACGTCACCAATGTTGCATAATCATACCCCGGAACGATTTTCAAATCATCTGTTTCCGATGGCTCAACAACCTTAATCTGATCCACCTTATATGCCAATGTCTCATTCAGCACATGAATAAGAAAAATATCCCCTTCTTTTACAGATTCCAGCTTCGTAAATATTTCCGCTTCTGGAAGTCCTGTATGCCCGGAAAGTACTGTATGTGTACTCTCTCCACCAATTGGAAGAGATGTCCCCTCCAGGTGACCAACACCTTTTGCTAACACTTCTTCTGATGTGCCATGGTACACAGGTTCATACACATCAATCCTTGGAATCTCAATATACGCCATAATTCCATTTTTCTCAAGATTCAATGCTGACATATAATCTGCTGACATATCATCTGCCGCATCCGGATCAAATGGATCCGATATAACAACTGTATTGCTCAAACTGTCATTGTACTGCTTTGCTTTTTCTTTCGCTTCCTCAATCTCTGCATCTGACAGCTTCTCCATCTCTTCATTATATTCCGTAAGAATCTGATCCTGTTTTCTATCCTGTAATATATTACTGATAAACGGATAACTCAAAACGCCGATTCCACAGAGCAGAATCAGCACAAGAAAGATATTAATTATTTTATTTTTCATTTTCCTGCTCCTTCCCTGTATTTGAAAACAAGAAATGTACTTCCTCACTTTCAAATACAGGGAAACAGTCATTTCTGTTTCCCTGTGTAGTATTAATTATGTATATGAGAGCATCTAATTAATTATTTGGATCTTTTTCTCATGAATAAGAGTGATCCTGCAGCTGCAACGATTGCGATACCTGCGATTGTGAAGAGTGCAATACCTCTTCCACCTGTAACCGGAAGGTCAAATCCCTTGCTGTTGACTACTGTGAGTGGAACTTCGGCTGTAGCACTGGTTGAATTCTTCTGATCGTTCTGCATTGTAACAGGTTTACTGCCTACATCTGCTGTTGCATCTCCTGTTGCATTATCATCTTTAATCACAATCACTACTGGATCTTTCAGAAGTACATAACCGGCGTTTGTTTTTGTCTCTGTCAGTTTGTATGTACCTGGTTTTAAACCTCTGATGTAGATTTTTCCTTCGTCTGTTGTTACTGTACTAGATGCTTTAGCGTCATTTGATGGGTAATAAGCATCTCCAGATCTCAAAACTTTAATTTCATTAGTACCTTCTGTTAATTTAAATTCTACTCCTGAAAGCTTAGCTCCACCTTCACCCTGTTTCGTAAGGTCAATTCCGTATGTGAATACTTTAGTGTCTTTACTTGTTATTGTTTTACTATCTTTATCATTCTGATATGTTACAATAACTCTATTTGTATTTCCACTCTGTCCAAGAACTGCATTATTGTTTAATGTTGCTTTATATGTAATTGTAAAGTTCTGTGTTGTATTTTTTTCTAAATTTTTACAATACGCTTCTTTGAAAGTAATTGTAATTGTAGTTCCATCTCCACCTTCAGTTGGAACCATATCATAGTTAGCTGAATCCACTTCCACGCCTTTATTTTTCACTATAATATTAGAATTTTCATCAAATGTTAACCCTTTACTCATTGTATCTTTTACAACTAATTTCACTAACCCCTGCTCTGTTACTGGTATACTATACTCGACTTCATAATTAATAGTATCTCCGATATTAGCAACTGTAGTCTTTTTTTTCTGATTCCCCTCAATAATATTTTTATCAATACTTTCTGTACCTGTTGAGTTCTTTGGATATACATTTAACTCTGTTACTGTTTTTCCATCTTTTCCAGTAAATGGTAAAGAAACGAGGAATGGAACAGAAACTTTTGTTACGTTAACTTTGCTTCCATCATTTGCTAACGCTGCATTTGTAGCATCTGTTTCTGCAAATACATATAATGCATTAAGATCTAGTCCTGTAAAAGATGCTGTACCATTTTTATCTGTAACTTTTGCATTTGATTTTTTATTTTTTTTTACAAAATTTATCACAGCAGTTTTATTAGCACTATCACTTACTTTGTTATTTAATTCGCTTTGTGTATAGTTTTTACCAACACCTGTTTTAATCCCAATTGCCTGCAAAAAATCATCATTTGTCACATTATACTGTATCTCTGTTTGTGAAGACTTCCCTTCACCAGTATCTACCTGCACTCTCTTACCAACTTCTACATAGGCAAACTCAACCCCTTGTAATAAGTTTTTCTCCTCTCCTGTTGGTTCCACACCTGTATAATTCTCTGGTGACAATGTATCCCCAGCTTTAGTATCACCCATATACTTCGTAATCGTAACACTACCTGTTTTTGCTGTCGATCCCGTATCATCTGCAAACGCCATCACTGACATACTGCTCATTACTGTTGCCGCCGCAAGTGCTGCCGCCGCAAATTTTTTCAAAACATTTTTCTTCATTGCTCTCTTCTCCTTCTTTTTTTCTAAATCTATCCAAAGGGACTCCCTATTCCCTACGAATACTGGTTTATTGATTCTTTTAGCCTCTCCTTGAAACTCTCTTCTTTCTGCTTTTCTTTCTTGCTGTTAACAAGTAACCACCCACCAGAACTGCTGTAATTCCGATTACGATAAATTTGAAAATTCCTTTATTTCCACTTGCCGGAAGATCGAATGCTTTATCATTAATGATAGTGTAAGTAAGGTTCCATGTCACACCACTTTCCGTTACTTTATTTCCATTCACTATATCTCCCTCATTATACGTATATGGAAGTGTTATCTTAATCGGCTCTTTTAAGAGCACATAACCGGCTTTTGTCTTTACTTCTTTCAGATAATATGTAATCGGCTTTTCTTCCGTTCCAGCTTTAATGTTATTGAAGACTAACTCTCCGTTATCTCCAGTAATACCCGTCAACTCTATTCCTGTGCAATCCGTTGCAACCTGCGTTGCTTCAGCATCTTTATATAAAGTGAACTTTGCACCCGCTAAAGACTCATTTTTTCCGGTTTTCTTTATTATCTTTAGACTACCTGTTTTTCTATTTGTAATATTGTAACTGCTGCCATCGGTTGCTGTAGTATATTCTGGATAATATCCTGCTATTTGCTTTATATGATCTAGATTCTGTGGGTCTGGTGTCCTACCTTTAAGTTCATTCAAACTTTTTAAAGTTCCCAATTCTACAACCCTGTACTTATACTCTTGTTGAGTACTAGCTTGATAATTCACATATTTCAATAATCCTGTAAATGTATACTTCCACCAGCCACTATTAATATCAACAACTTGATTTGGAATCAGTTCTCCTGACTTATCTTTTGCTTGTTCATATTTATTAGTATCTGGATTAAACCGCTGAATCTGAACAACAATGTTATCCGGTGTATCTGCTGTCTCTCCACCTTCCCAAGTCTTCGTTCCAGAAATGGAAATCAATGGTGTAACTGTATTCACAAATGTAACCTCTGTGCTAGTTGGATTGTCATCATCTGCAACTACAATTCCTGTAACTACATTGTTCTCTGCTTTGACATTCTTGTCATTTCCAGGAACTGTAACTTTAACTTTTTCCAGACTATAGTCAGCACTCTCTGGTATTTCTTCATAGATTGTATAATCGGTCCCCGCCGGAATGCCAGGAATTGTTTTTTGCTCATTTGCCCTCAATTCAATTTCCTGCTTAATAACATCTGTTCCTGTATTCGCTTCCAGTTTCATTCCTGCGACATTTCGGTATTCGATTATAAACTTATAATTTCTTCCTTTTTTAGTTTCTAACTCTCTATTACTCAACTCTTTTTTCAAAGAAATAGAACCTGTCCGCAGCTTGTTTACATATTTTGCTTTCAGATCAATCACTGCATTTTCACTATCAGGATTAGCATAACTTCGGAATACAATCGTTGATTCAGTAGGTTTTAACTCTGTCCTGATCTTCTCTGTTCTTCCGTCATTTACCTCATATCCTGATTGTTTTTCAACAGATGTCTGTCCGCTACCGATTACTGTAGTAGAATTTGTAGGAGTCAATTCACTTGGATTTACAATTACTCCATTTTCATACAACGACCACGTTGTAGTAAATACATCCGGTGAAACATTTTTCTCGGCAATGGAAAGATAACTTCCTCTTCGGAACTGATCGCTGAATATTGCACTTTCTTTATTTCCAATACTAAGAAGTCCATCACTGTAGATGATTGTATCTCCATTTGTATTCTGATAATATGCGCCATTCACCAGTTCCAGCTTCTCTGATTCAATTGACCCATAATCTGGAATATCTTCCTGTTCTGTTGTGAATCCTGTTTTCTCGACACTCGCTGGCTTTACAAATGCAAACTTGTCAAGATAAACTGTCACATCATCCCAGTAAGCAAATTGGATTTCTTTCACTTTGTTGAAGTCAAATCTACTTATTGTTCCCTCGTCTAATCTTTTTTCTTTTAATTTATTAAGATCGATTCGTATTGTCTTCCAAATTTTATTATCAATATTATTATTTCGACCATTATAAGTAAGGAAACTTGCCCACGCTCCTATTCTTGTTCCATCTTCATCTACCAGTGCAACAAAAGGATCTGTCCCTGACGCATTTTCATCCATATTATACACATCAAATTGCAAATACTTGTAACCTTTTGAATCTGATGCGTCAAATGTACCTTTACCACTTGCCTGAATCTTTACTAATCTCGAATCTGTTTTTTCTTGCGTATCCGTTGATTTCTTCTCTCCCGGATAATAGCTGCTTATAAGCTTTCCTTTTCCGTTACCCGTAGAATCATCAACCACTTCAACACTTGAATTCTTCACTCCTGTTCCAGAAATACTACTCTGATTTGTATAATCATTGAATACTTGCTTTACCTCCGGGCTACTAGGATCAGACACTTCTTTAGATTCGCCACTTGTTGCGAGATTTTTTATCTCAAAATCAAATGTTCCGACATCTGCTAAAGCTTTTTTGAAAATATCATTTGCTCCTGTTGTATCAACTTCTTTTTCTACAGTGAGCTTATTCTCCTGTGGGAAGTTGAAAGTGATTTTCATATTTGATTCCCAAAGTCCACGCTCCATGTAAAACATGGTGAGTGTATGTTCCTTTGTGAAATAATCAGTTCCGTTTAATATATCTGGAAAATTTTTTACTACATTTTTGATTACCCCATCGTCGCCGCCGTTATTAGGAATGTTTTTCTTCACACGATTTACTGTAGCTGTCTTATTTGCGAAATCAATTGTTCCTTTTACTACATCATGATCACCACCAACATCAAGAACTAACTGGCCATCGATAAATACCCATACATCATCATCACCGGAAAAGTTGAATTCAATTGGTACTTTGTTATTTGCAGAATCAACAACTTTTCCATCAGATGTAAGACGGAACTTCAGATCAAACTTTTGCCCAAATCCATAATTTAATTCTGAAGCATCTCCTGATTGATACTTTGAATTCAATGGGAAATAGTTTCCATGATCTGTTATTTTATCCGTTGTTCTTCCCTTTACTTCTGTATCAGTTGATTGCAAAAAATATTCATCCGTTTTGTCATACTGCAATTGAAGATTTTTATTGGCTATGTCTGAATTCTGATCAGCACTGTCAAAATACCAATAATCTACTGTTCCGCTAGAAGTTCCACTTGACGACGTCATTGCTTTTTTTACAAATGGAAAAGTTACATTTTCATATACTTTTCCAAGTACAGTATTCTTTGAATTCTTTCCACTTAAAAAGTCTTTGTCAAAAAATGGAGCCGTTATCGTCTTTTCATTTTCTGTTTTTAATTGTAAATTGTTACTGGATAAATGATCTGCAACCAATCCCTGCGTTGCATTTCGTCCATTGAGTGATGATTTCTCATCTATTTTTAAAGATTCTTCATATCTCCCCCACATGGAGTTGTTTTCATAAAAGAATTTTTTATATGAATCAGTTTCGTCCTTATCATAACCAAACAAATTCATTGTACCTGCAATATCTTTAAACTTTGAACCGTCGAAGTTCTGAAAGTTTCCCCAGTATAATGGTGACGCTACATCATTTGCATAATAATAATCACTCAACGCCATGTTGAACTGACGGAACGGCTGATAGATTCTGTGGTTTGTTACATTCTCTTGTTTTGGATAGTTATCTCTGTTTTTTCCGTTCAGTTCATAATCTGAGTAGTAATCATAAATTGTCGTATTTACATATAACTGATCAGCGTTTCTTTTTTCTTCTCCATGCGGTACATCTACAATTTTGTTGCCCTTTCCTGTTTCTGCATCTCTTACTGTATATGCCTCTCCCCAGTAACCGCCACGGTTTCCACCATCGTAGATAACATTATCACTTGAATCACCGTAATAACATGGATTTTTCAAATCTGAAGGAATATCCAATAGCGCAGTTGCTTCACCATTACTTGCATCATTCGTATTAGATACCTGATTTGCTGCAAATCGTATTTTCATATATCCTTCTGGAAGAGTGACTTTATATACATCATTATAAACATGTCCATCTATTTCTTGGTCTGCTTTGGTCATTGTTCCTATAGTAGATTTAGTATCATTTGTAGCATAATAATAAACAGTACTATCTGGATTTGGAATTCCTTTTTTATTATCCTCATAAGACAATTTTGATAATGTAGCATCGTAATATACTGTTATTCCATTTGCATCAAGTGGTTTTTCGTTATACTCCACCTGTTGTGCTTTCGCTCTGTTTCCTGATTTTTCTCCTGTCAATTTAAAACATGGTGAATTTTTTGCCCACTCAACGTTTAAATCTTCTGTTTGCATACCCTGATTCCAATTAGTACCTGTTAAAAAAATCACCTGCTTCCATGGCTTAGTAAAGATGATTTTCCATATCTTCCTTGAACCTGATTCAGCTACTTTAAACATCTGCTGAGGACCCGAGTAGTCATTCGTACCATTAAATGCATATACAGAGATTTGTGTTGCATTATCCCAATTAGCATCATTTATTACACTTTGCTCAAAATACAGTGTATATACTCCTGTTTCTGACACCGTATTAATATTATTTTCTCCATCCGCGTCCTCATCCGCAGCTTCGCTTTCTGATTGACTTACTGCCTGACCTTCCCAGACAACTGTCGCTTCATTCTCTTTGCTCTCGTCTGCTCTCTTAGCTGCTTCTGTGATATCCTGCTTCTCTTCGAAAGCCTTCGCCTCAACCAGCACTTTCTTTGTATAGCTTGCTTCATCTGTACGATACTGAAGCTGCATATCAAAGTTGATTGCTGTTGCATCTGCCGGCATTGTGATCTGCAGATATTTAGAAGTAACTGTTCCATTATCGTCCTTATCGTTCTTCCACTCTGCTGTTGGACTTGCCTTTGTTCCATCATTAAGAGTCACTGAATCTTTCAGTGTCTCATCGATTGTTTTCTGTGTGTTTTTATCTGTAAGCTGATTGCTTGTCAGAAGATTGACTACATCTATATCTGTTGCCGCAGATCCGTCCTCGTTTTTTAGATATACATTCAGACAGACTGATTGCGAGCACTGCCCCTGCGCAGTCACATGAATTGTCTGTGCAACATTCTGTTCCACAGTTTGTTCAGAATCTTTAGAAATATTAATTTTTATCCGATCTTGTTCGTCACTGCTCTCTCCTGTTGCAAATACAGTATTTCCTGTTAATGCTGTTCCGAGTACCATTGTCACTACAAGTATCAGACTAACTCTCTGTTTTGCCTTTCCTCTCATTTTTCGAACTCCATCCCTTTTCTATAAACCGATAATATACTTCTGTCTCTCCTCTGCTGTCTATCGGCATTCTCTTGTCTTTGTTTCATACACTATATTAACATAACTTTCCAATTTAATGAATATTAAATTTTCATGATTTATAACACAATTTCAAGATTTATAACACAATTTCAAGATTTATAACACAATTTCAAGAAGTTACGTGTTTTATCCCCAAAAAATAACCCAGAATCAACTGATAAATTTTCTCTTTTATCAATTAATTCTGGATTATTTCATAGTAATAGCGTAAACTATTCACAGTTTACGTAATAGTAACGCCTGTTGAGTGTTTGTATTTTTATAGAAGTGCAATGTAGCACTTTTAGTTTTTGCAAGAAAAAACAGCGCTTTCGCACTGCTTCTCATTCCTGTCTATATTCCATGTACCTTCAAAACTACATACAGTCAAAACCAACATCATCATCCAAACCTATCACTGCTTTGGTTATGCCCTCGACCTATTAGTAACAGTCAGCTCCATGTGTTACCACACTTCCACCTCTGCCCTATCTACCTCGTCGTCTTCAAGGGGTCTTACTAACTTGACGTTATGAGATATCTCATCTTGAGGGGGGCTTCACGCTTAGATGCCTTCAGCGTTTATCCC
>OGRO01000651.1_pt1 | contig 32402 bp, 18 predicted proteins | sample 1553451 | NCBI WGS metagenome assembly OGRO01 (sample SAMEA2580021, study PRJEB22360) | human gut metagenome | reverse complement strand
TTTTCCGACGTTCCCGCGCTACCGCGCCGACCCGTCTCTCAAGTGCTCGACTATAATAACACAACCGGCCGCACTTGTCAACAGTAAAATTCAATTTTTTTCAGATTTTCTTCATTTTATTTGACCGTGCGGAGGGTCAAAAAAGCCTGCGCGGAATTAAGACCCGCACAGGCCTTGATATATAACGAACTCAGACGGCTGCCGGCTCCGCCGCGCTTATTGCGCTGTCAAAAAATCCGACAATATCGCGGAAATATTCGTCGCGGCACTTCTCGTTGTGCAGCTCGTGACGGGCGTCTTTATATATATGTATCTCTGCGTTGAGTCCCGCCTTGCGATAGCGCCGAAGAAGCTTCTTCGCCTTTGACGACTTCGTGCCTCCTATCGGATCCATATCGCCGCTGAAAATGCCGATGCGGACATTGGGGCTGATCTTTGCGATATTTTCTTTTTTATATATCCTGCCGAACGCCTTTATCATATTCCAATCGAAGTTGACGCTGATATCTATTCCCGCCATGGGGTCATCAATGAACACCTGTCGGCGCTCCACGTCGCTCGTCACCCACTGGCTCGGACCTTTTTCGCCCTTATAGCGCGCGTCAAAAATCATATCGCTCACGGGATTGACGAACTTCGGGCGCCAATCCTTGGCGAACAGCTCAAGCGGCCAGAGCAGAGCGAGCGCAGCCTGCGCGCCGTTCATATCGGCGGTTCCGCAGAGCGCGACGGCCTTGACGTCCGTCCCCTGCTGGAGAAAATCCTGCGCCAAAAAGCTGCCGTAGCTGTGACCCATGAGCACCTGCGGAAGATGATAGCGCTCCTTGAGCCAATTATAGAAGAACACAAGATCCTTGACAGTCTTTCTCTCGATATCGCCCGGATGTCTGCCGCGGTTCTCGTCGGTCTCGGTGTTTCCGTGGGCGCGGTGATCGTCGGCAAAGACTATATAGCCGTGCTCATTGAACATCTGCGCCACTTCGTGATATCTGCCGGCATATTCGCACATTCCGTGCGAAATCTGCACAACACCCTTGGGGCTTTCCACATCGTCCCAGAGGTAGCAGTGTATCGGGGTTGAATCGAAGCTCTTGATATCAAGCTGCTGCATAATATTTCTCCTTTACAACTTTATTTATTTTATTATTAATGTATCATCTTATGCTCATCCAGACCTGCATATCGCTCTCGCCGCGGTTTGCAAAGGCGAAATACGGAATGAGTCTGATGCGTGTCGGCTCATGCTTCATCTCATCTGCGGGCGCATAGAGCGCACCCGAGCCCGAGATTCTTGTCCCGTCAACATCGAGAGCCGGTATACCGAAGCCCAAATCGACGGGCTCCGCGTTGAGCTCGGAGGAGAGGGAGAGCGAGAATATGTCGCCGTTGTCCACACCCTCGGCGCAGTAGACGACCGGACCGCGCATAACGGCGACCTTGCCGGAATCCTCATGCACGGAGGGGTCGGCGGAGACGATAACCGGGGACATATCGAAATAAAGCTCTATTTTTGCGCCGTCACGGCAGTCAAAAAGCATATAGCCGCCGCTTGTACCGAAATTTTCGGCGAGCTTCGCTTCGACAGAAAAATCGCGGCACCACGAGGGTATTCTGACAGCGAGCTTCACAGGTGCGCCGCCGACGCAAACGGTCACTCCGCCGTCGGACGGATAGTCCGTTATTTGAGAGATATGCACCGTCCCGCCGTTCATATCAATATCGGTATCGCTCTGCATAAACTGATGGACATAGACCGTGTCGCCGTCATACGAATATATATACTTTCCGATGCTCTCGACAAAGCGGGCGACATTCGGCGGGCAGCAGGAGCAGTCGAACACCTCGACGCGCTGCGTTATAGGCAGGCGGACTTCCTCGCCGCGCCAGTATTTTATATTCCGCTTTGAAAGGTCTATCGAGAGCGGATTTTCATAGAAGAAGCTCTTTCCGTCGAGCGATACGCCGGAGAGAAAGCCGTTATATATGACCCGCTCCACCGTATCGGCATAGCGGGAATCGACTGCGGTCAGCGACATACGTTGTGCAAACATCGCCAAGGAAACGGCGGCGCAGGTCTCTGCATAGGCGGTCTCGTTCGGCAAATCGCCGTCAACCGTGAACGCCTCGCCGACGCGGGTCGAGCCGATGCCGCCCGTGATATACATACGGTGCTCCGTTATATTCTTAAATATACTGTTCGCAGCGGCAAGCAGCTCTCTGTCGCCGCACTCATAGGCGATATCCGCCATGGCGCTGTAGATATAACAGGCTCTGACGCTGTGTCCGGTGGCCTGCGTCTGCTCGCGCAGGGGTATCATATCCTGAAGATAGTCCTCGGAGGCAAAGCCGCTCGCCTGTCCCCTGTCCTTTTCGTTGTTGCCGCGCTTATCCACAAAGAAGCGGCTGAGGTCGAGCCAACGCTTTTCGCCCGTGCAGCGGTACAGACGCACAAGAGCGAGCTCTATCTCGGGATGACCCGGGGTAGTAAATGCCGCGGAATCCTCCCTGCAAAAAACTGTTTCGATAAGCTCGGCATAGCGGCGCATAAGGTCGAGGAATCTGCGCTTGCCCGTCGCCTCATAGTAGGCTACTGCCGCTTCGATGAGATGCCCCGCGCAGTAGAGCTCGTGATGGTCGCGGTCGGTAAAGCGCTTGCCGGGCTCGACCACAGTGTACCAGACGTTAAAATATCCGTCGGGAGTCATGTTTCTCTCAATGCGGTCAATCAGCTCCTCGACATAGCTTTCGAGTTCGGCGTCACTATGCTTTGAGAGCACATATGCCGCAGCCTCCATCCACTTCGCGGCATCGGAGTCATAGAAAAAATGCGGGCGATCGGGCTCGCCCTGCTTCCAGTTGCAGCCGAGAGCCGAAAATCTCCCCGTGTCCTCAAACCTGCGGCGCACGCTGTCGAGCGTCACGGACTCGTTTAAAGCAATGCGGTCTTTCCAGAAGCCGCCCGTTATGTTTACTTTATCAAAAGGTACCGAATACTGTTTGCTCATTGCGCAGCCCTTTCACAAAAATTATCTTCTGTCAGCAGAACTATAATACCACAAAATGGTCAAAATTGGTAGGACATTTAAAAAAAATTATGAACAAATTCGCCTGTGGATTGAAGATTGAGGGAAAATATGCTAATATATCTATGCTTATAATTTGCATCATTGTGCTTTTTTGAGGAGGACTCTTGGAATGGAGTATAAGCTGAATACAACAAATTACCGCGACTTCAAGGTAATTGAGGACAACAAGTGCGCGGCACGAGCATATTTTATACCGTATTCAAAAAAGGAAAAGCTGAGCGCCGTCGATATTAAACACGAGCGCACCGATTCCGATCTTGTCGAGGTACTCTCCGGCGAGTGGGATTTCAAATATTACAGCGACATCTCGCTCATTCCCGAGGTTTTGAACGCGCAGAGCGTTGAGTTTGACAAAATACAGGTTCCCTCGACCTGGCAGCGTACCGGCTACGAGCCGCCGGTATATCTCAACTGCCCCTATGAATTCGACCTGCCCAATCCTAACCTGCCCGAGCATATGTCCGCCGGAATCTACCGCAAGAGCTTTGAGGTCACAAATTCCGACGACGTTCATATTTTGAGCTTCCTCGGCGTTGTCCCGTGCATTGACCTCTATGTCAACGGAATGTACGTCGGCTACAGCGAGGGCGCGCACAATACGGCGGAGTTCGACATCTCGGAATTCATATACGAGGGCACAAACGAGCTGCTTGCGGTCGTTCACAAATGGTGCACCGGCACGTATCTTGAGTGCCAGGATATGTTCCGCGAAAACGGAATTTTCCGCGACGTGCTTCTCTACAGGCTTCCTGCGGTATATGTCAACGACTACTTCATTCGCCCGCGCAAGGCGGACGGAAAATGGACGGTGGATGTCGAAGTTACGCTCGAGGGCAAGCTCAACGGCTGCGAGGTCGGCTTCTCGCTCGAGAAGGACGGCAAGGTTATTGCGGGCGAGACTGTAAAGGCAGAACGCCTTACATATATGACCTTCACCGACCTCGATGTCACAGAGTGGAACGCGGAGGTTCCGACAGTCTATAACGCTTATATATCACTGTACAGAAACGGCGAGGAGCTCATGACGCTACGAAACCTTACGGGCTTCAAAACAGTGGCTATAAAGGGCAACACCTTTACATTCAACGGACAGGTTATCAAGTTCAAGGGCGTCAACCATCACGACACAAACGGCAAAACCGGCTATGTTATGACCTTCGACGACTACGAAAAGGATGTCCTTCTCATAAAAGAGTTTAACGGCAATGCCGTGCGCACCTCGCACTATCCCCCCGACCCGCACTTAATAGCGCTCGCCGACATATACGGTCTCTACATAATCGACGAGGCGGATATCGAGACTCACGGCGCGTGCTTCGCTCCGCACAACGACATGAACAAAATCAGCAACGACCTCAAATGGGCTCCGCGCTACCTTGACAGGGTCAAGAGAATGTATATGCGTGACAGGAGTCATCCGTGCATCACCATGTGGTCGCTGGGCAACGAGGCGGGCGGCTACGCCTGCCAGGACGTCTGCTATGACTATATGCATGAAATGTGCCCCGAAATACCCACCCACTACGAGGGAGTCATACACACAAAGCGCAAGGCTTACGACGTGGTTTCCGATATGTATCCGACGCACGAGCAGGTTGAAAATGTCGGCAAGGGCACGCATAAGGGTGCATGGTACAAGACAAAGCCCTATTTCCTCTGCGAATATGTTCACGCGATGGGCGTAGGCCCGGGCGCGATGGAGGAATATTGGGACAGCTTCTATAAATACGACAACCTCATGGGCGGCTGCATCTGGGAATGGGCGGATCACGCGGTATATCACGCCGACGGCCCTTATAGATACACCTACGGCGGCGACCACGGCGAGAAAAAGCACGACGGAAACTTCTGCGTCGACGGTCTTGTTCATCCCGACCGCACGCCCTCAAGCGGCGCTCTCGAGATGCAGGCGGTCTACCGTCCCCTCAGAGCGAAGCTCAACCGCGACGGAAGCTTTGTTTTCACGAACACCAACCGTTTCCGCAGCTCGGGATATATCACAGTTGTCCGCTCTATGACGGTTGACGGCATTGAAAGCGACAAGAAAGAGCGCTTCTCGCTTGATATTGAGCCCTGCGAGAGCAAAAAAGTCACTTTCCAGGACGCTATACCCGACGGATGCGACTGCCGCATGAACTTTGAATATCTCGACGGCGATAAATTCATTGCACGCGAGCAGGTCGTAATAAAGAAAACGAACAAGAAGGTTCCTCTGCCCGTAGGCAGCGTGTTTAAATGCAGAGAGGGCAGAGACACCGTGAAGGTCTATTTCTACGGCGGGTCTGTGAAGTTCGACCTGAAAACCGGCGAAATAGCGTCATACAAGCTCGGCGAAAAAGAGCTCATGAACCAATCCCCCGTCGCGCATAAGGGCTTTATCCCGAACATTTTCCGTGCGATGCTCGACAACGACAGGGTTATCATCGAGCAGTGGAAGAAGGCCGGATATGACGACGTAACGGTTATTCCGCGCTCAACCGACTTCTCATGTTCAAAGCGCACCGCGAAGTTCACGGTCGATTTCAATCTCCGCTCCAAAAAGGGCGTTGTTGCAAAGGTCGGCATTGAATACACTGTTGACACCGCAGGCTGCATAAAGGTCGAGACGGTATTCAACGCGAAGGCTCAGAAGAAAGCCGCCGCCGCTCTGCCGCGCTTCGGACTCGTGCTCGAGATGCCGGAGAGCTTCGAGAACATAGAATATCTCGGCTACGGCCCCTACGAGAACATGAGCGATTTCCGAGAGCATACGACATTCGGCGTATACAACACCACGGTCGACGGCATGGACGAGTTCTACATCAAGCCGCAGGATTACGGCGTTCGCACGGGCGTTCGCAGACTCAGCATCACGGACGCGGACGGTGTCGGAATGATGATTTGCAACCCCGACAGGGATCTCAGCTTCACGGCAAGACACTTCACTCAGGCACTCATGCAGCGCTCGATGCACTACGACGACCTCCACTCCGAGCACACGACGGTCATTGACATCGACGGCTTCCTCAGAGGCACCGGCACAGGCAGCTGCGGCCCGGACGTGCTCCCCAAATACGCGATAGACGGCCGCAAGGAGCTCTCGTACAGCTTCGTTATCATCCCGATAAAGTAACAAACAAGCATTTATAAAGCATTGAATCCTACTCACAGTTTTTGTGGGTAGGATTTTTTAGTTGGGAGTCGGCGCGTAATTGATAGGGGTTGTGGGGGTAAAACCGCCGTCAGTCAAACATTTTTATATTTAAAATTAGCAGAATCATGCAGAGGGCGGATGATATCCGCCCGCGGTTTATGCAGTGACTACAGCAGGCGAGCTAAGTTCGCCTCTACAAGGGGATTGCGGAAAGCTTTGCTTTGTAGGGGTCGGCGACTCGACGACCCTTTGACGCGTTAGCGTCACCGAAAATCCATTCATTTCGCCCGTGTCGTGTAATACGCTCTCTGCTTGAGACTTGCCCCCTGTGCCGCCTGCGGCGGCAGCGGTGCGTCGAGTCGCTGCACCCTACAAAGGGGGACATCGAGAAACAAACCAGTCTATGCAAAAGGGTAAATCTGTGCAATGCCCCCTCAGTCTCGCTTCGCCGAGCCGGCTCCCCTACAGGGGGAGCCATAATCGGTCGGTTGTGTACTCTGCAACTCCAAATTTGCACATTTCTTTTTCAAGCTCTCAACACAACCGCATGGCTTCTGCGGGATATAAGAAAATCGGCTGTCGGGTTTTCCTCGGCAGCCGATTGGTTTTATTTTTGCTTTTTTACTTCTTCATCTGCTCGCGCAGGTGGTTTGAGAGCAGGGCGAGCGACGACGCCATGTTCTCATTCTGGACAAGTATACCGTCGGGCACAACAAGATGCACCGGAGCAAAGTTCCAAATGGCGCGGATGCCGCTGTTCACGAGCAGGTCGCATATCTCCTGCGCACTCGACGCGGGAACGGTGATTATGCCTATATGTATGTTCACCTTGCGGCAGAAGCTCTCGAGCTGGGCTATAGGGAAGACCGTCTTGCCCTGGAACTCGGTGGGTTCTTCGCAGAGATCGAACGCTGCGATTATATTGAGGCCGTAGGCCTTGAAGCCGCTGTAATTGAGCAGAGCCTTGCCGAGGCTGCCTGCGCCGACTATAACGGCGTTGTCGATATCGTTATAGCCGAGAAAAGCCTCAAGCTCCGCGATAAGATCCTTGACATTGTAGCCGACCTTCGGCTTGCCGGACGAGCTGACGCTCGCGAGGTCTTTACGCACCTGGACATCATTAAGCTGGAGCGCTTCGGCGATGGTCGTGGCAGATATGTTTTTCGGAGCATCCTCGGGAAGTCCCTTGATATAGCTCAGATACATCGGAAGTCTCTGAAGGGTATGTTTTGAGATATTCTGAGTCATAAAAGTTCACCAACCTGAAAATTATACTTGTTCTGCAATCATTGTATCACATTTTATCAAATAGTTCAAGTGAACTTTGAAGGCAAAAAAATCGGGGGAGCCGCCCGAGAGCGACTCCCCTTCTTACCTGCCGTTTAAAGCAGGATTTTCAGTTTTCGTTCGCAGCCTTAGACTGTGAAAGCAAAGTCGGTGGTATCCCAGACCTGTCTGTCGTTAGCGATGTACTTCGCGGTTGCGGTGTACTCGCCTGCACGAAGCTTGGCATTGATTGTCCAGATCTCGCCGTCGCCGTCGGGGGCGATGGAGACATCGGCATGATCTCTGTCATAGGTTCTGGTGGCGCCGGAAGCGTCAGCGATCTTGATCTTAGTGGCAGTGCCGTTGACGGTAACTTCGACGGAATCAGCAGAGGTCTTAACCTCGGTAACGCTGACAGCCGATACGGGCTTCGCGTCGATAATTACATCAAACTCAGTGCCGGCAGTCCAAGATCTGCCATACTTCGCCTTAGCAATGTGTCTGCCTGCGGGGATGTCAAGCTTGACAGTCCAAATCTCATAAGCGAGGTTGGTGCTGTTCGAATAGACCTCGATGCCCTCTGCGTCATAGGACTTGACGGTAACTCTGGGATCAAGTCTCGAAAGAGTTATCGTTCCGCCGTCTGCGCAGACAACCTGAATCTTATCAGCCTTACCGGAGACCTTGAAGGTGTACTCCTGCTTGCCGCCGTAATTCGGGGTGTTGTAGGTTACTTCAAGAACGCCGTCCGGAGTCGGCTCTTCGGGTTTAACGTCGAATCTGACAGAGAAGTTATGGCCGTTCTCTTCCCAATCCTTGCCGAACTTCGCGAAGGCAACATATCTGCCCTCAGGAATGTTGACATTGATGGTCCAGATTTCGCCGTCGTCAGTCTTCTCTATCTTCAGAATACCGAGAGCATTGGCATCGCTTGTCATGGAGGTGTTTCTGTCAAACGTGCGGGTATTGCCGAATGCATCGACTATTCTGATCTTCTGAGGCTCGCCCTTGACCTTGATTGCATACTGGTGCATGCCGCCGTAGTTCGGGGACTCAGGAGTGACGGAGATGATGGACGAATCGTTGGCAACAAGGATAGCGTTGAAGCTAACATTCTCGATGCCCATAGTTCCGACCTCGGGATCCCAACCGGTGAAGTTGTAACCGTCGACAATCGGATCTGCGGGAGCTGCGATCTGCTCGCCGACCTTCGCGGTAACGGTTGCATGAACTTCGCCGTTTACATAGAAGGTAGCGGTGTAGGTCTCAAGCTCGAGAGCTGCGACTGCATCATTGATAGCCTGGGTGGCTGCGTCAACAACGCCCTGCTCGGAGTACTTCTTACCGGAGACATCCTCTGCGAGGACTGCTGCAAGAGCAGCTCTGGTCTCGGCGGTGTACTTCTTGTCGTAGTTCTCTTCGCCCTGCTTGGCCTGAGCCGCTGCGACTGCCGCGTTGTAAGCGGAGTAGTCGGCATCGTTCTCGCTCCACTGGGAAACGAGGGTCAGGTTCTCTGCGGGCATGGTGGCGGGAACTTCGACGTTCCAGCCGGTGAAGGTGTAGCCCTCTCTGGGAGCCGGATCGGCAATCTCAAGAGCTGCGCCGAAGTAAACATCGGACTCTGCGCCGTCAACAGAAAGCTTATACTGGTTACGGCTGTAGTAGACCTTGAGAACAAGGCTGCTGTCAGCTGCGACTATGCCGGAAAGGATGCTGTCAGCGGCGACCGTGAAGCCCTCGCGGGCGTCAGGTGTGACAGAGACGGCTTCGCCTGTGGTTGCGGGAACAGTCTTAACCGTTGCCGCGCCGTAAGCGCCGTTAACATCCATTTCGTAAGTCTCGACCTTGTAGGAGACTGCGCCTGCGGTGAACTGAGCGTTGAAGGAAACATCCTCAAGGCCCATAACACCAACCTCGGGATCCCAACCGGTGAAGACATAGCCTTCCTTGGCGGGCTCTTCGGGAAGAGCAATCTGCTCGCCGACCTTCGCCTGAACGGTTGCATGAACAGCGCCGTCAACATAGAAGGTAGCGGTGTAGGTCATAAGCTCGAGACCTGCGACTGCGTCGTTGATAGCCTTGGTGGCTGCATCGACAACACCCTGCTCGGAGTACTTCTTGCCGGAGACATCCTCTGCGAGGACTGCTGCAAGAGCATCTCTGGTCTCGGCGGTGTACTTCTTGTCGTAGTTCTCTTCGCCCTGCTTGGCCTGAGCCGCTGCGACTGCCGCGTTGTAAGCGGAGTAGTCGGCATCGTTCTCGCTCCACTGGGAAACGAGGGTCAGGTTCTCTGCGGGCATGGTGGCGGGAATATCCATATTCCAGCCTGCGAAGGTGTAGCCCTCTCTGGCTGCCGGCTCGGCAACGTTAAGAGCTGCGCCGTAGTAAACGTCTGTCTCCACGCCGTCAACAGTAAGCTTGTACTGGTTACGGGCAAAGTAGACCTTCAGTACGAGGCTGCCGTCCGCTGCGATTTCGCCGCTGACAACATTGTCTGCCGACTCGTCGAAGGTGAAGCCTTCGGCGGCAGTTGTGTCTGCATTGACCGTAGCGCCGGTTGTGCCGTAAAGGGTCTTAGTCTCAGCTGCGCCGTAGTTGCCGTTGACATCCATCGTGTAAACCTCGACGGTGTAGGCAATGCCGGTCGCCTCTTCGAACTCGGCGTTGAAGGAAACATCCTCTACGCCCATCTTGCCGACTTCCTTATCCCAGCCCTTGAAGATATAGCCTTCCTTGGCGGGATCTGCGGGAGCGACAATCTGCTCACCGACCTTCGTCTGAACGGTTGCATGAACAGCGCCGTCAACATAGAAGGTAGCGGTGTAGGTCATAAGCTCGAGACCTGCGACTGCGTCGTTGATAGCCTTGGTGGCTGCATCGACAACACCCTGCTCGGAGTACTTCTTGCCGGAGACATCCTCTGCGAGGACTGCTGCAAGAGCAGCTCTGGTCTCGGCGGTGTACTTCTTGTCGTAGTTCTCTTCGCCCTGCTTGGCCTGAGCCGCTGCGACTGCCGCGTTGTAAGCGGAGTAGTCGGCATCGTTCTCGCTCCACTGGGAAACGAGGGTCAGGTTCTCTGCGGGCATGGTGGCGGGAATATCCATATTCCAGCCTGCGAAGGTGTAGCCCTCTCTGGCTGCCGGCTCGGCAACGTTAAGAGCTGCGCCGAAGTAAACATCGGACTCTACGCCGTCAACAGTAAGCTTGTACTGGTTACGGCTGTAGTAGACCTTAAGGGTAAGGCTGCTGTCTGCCGCGACTATGCCGGAAAGGATGCTGTTGTCAGCAACCGTGAAGCCCTCGCGGGTCTCGGGTGTGACGGAGACGGACTCGCCTGTGGTTGCGGGAACAGTCTTAACCGTTGCCGCGCCGTAAGCGCCGTTAACATCCATTTCGTAAGTCTCGACCTTGTAGGAGACTGCGCCTGCGGTGAACTGAGCGTTGAAGGAAACATCCTCAAGGCCCATAACACCAACCTCGGGATCCCAACCGGTGAAGACATAGCCTTCCTTGGCGGGCTCTTCGGGAAGAGCAATCTGCTCGCCGACCTTCGCCTGAACGGTTGCATGAACAGCGCCGTCAACATAGAAGGTAGCGGTGTAGGTCATAAGCTCGAGAGCTGCAACTGCATCGTTGATAGCCTTAGTGGCTGCATCAACAATACCCTGCTCGGAATAAAGCTTGCCGGAGACATCGTCTGCAAGGGCTGTTGCGAGAGCATCTCTGGTCTCGGCAGTGTATCTTGCTTCGTAGCCATCCTCGCCCTGCTTCGCCTGAGCCGCTGCGACTGCCGCGTTGTAAGCGGTGTAGTCAGCGCCGTCCTCTGTCCACTTAGCAACGACTGTTACATCGTGTGCGGGCATGGTCTCGGGAAGCGCAGGATCCCAACCTGCGAAGGTGTAGTGCTCCTTGACGGGGTCTGCTACGGAAACAGCCGCGCCATAGTAGAAGGTATACGCAACGCCTTCAGCGGTAAGGGTGTACTGGTTGCGGCTGTAGAATACCTTGAGGACAAGGCTTCCGTCTGCCGCGATCTCGCCGGAAAGGACGCTCTGCTCATTGTCAACCGTGAAGCCCTCGCGGGTCTCGGGGACGAATGTTGCAGTAGAGCCGGTGGTTCCGGTGAGAGTATCGGAGGTAGGCTCGCCGTAAACGCCGTCGGTGCCCATTACATAGGTATTGACGGTATAAGCGGTGTCACCTGCCGCTGTGAACACTGCCTCGAAGGTAGCGTCTGCGGTACCCATAACGCCGACGGAGGGTCTCCAACCTGCGAAGGTGTAGCCTTCCTTGGTGGGATCCGCGGGGGCGACGATCTGCTCGCCGACCTTAGTCGGAACCTTAGCATACTCTACGCCGTCAACGTTGAATATCGCATTGTAGGTCATCAGCTCGAGAGCTGCGACTGCGTTATTGATAGCGGTTGTTGCCGCATCAACAACACCCTGCTCGGAATAAAGCTTGCCGGAGACATCGTCTGCAAGGGCTGCTGCGAGAGCATCTCTGGTCTCGGCAGTGTATCTTGCTGCGTAGTCGGACTCGGCCTGCTTTGCACGGGCTGCTGCGACTGCCGCGTTGTAAGCGGTGTAGTCAGCGCCGTTCTCGCTCCACTGGGAAACGAGAGCCAGATCCTCTGCAGGCATGGTGGCGGGAACCGCGGGGCTCCAGCCGGTAAAGGTGTAGCCCTCTCTGGGAGCCGGATCGGCTATCTCGAGAGCTGCGCCGAAGTAAACATCGGACTCTGCGCCGTCAACAGTAAGCTTATACTGGTTACGGCTGTAGTAGACCTTAAGGGTAAGGCTGCTGTCTGCCGCGACTATGCCGGAAAGGACGCTGTCACCTGCAACCGTGAAGCCCTCGCGGGCGTCGGGAGTAAGAGTTACCTCTGCACCCGTGGTTGCGGGAACGTTCTTTGTTTCGGCAGCGCCGTACTCGCCGTCAAGACCCATGACATAGGTCTCAACCGTGTAGGAGACTTCGCCTGCGGAGAACTGAGCATTGAAGGAAACATTCTCTACGCCCATGACTCCGACTTCGGGATCCCAACCTGTGAAGACATAGCCTGTCTTGGTGGGATCTTCGGGCTTAGCGATCTGCTCGCCGACCTTCGTCTGAACGGTTGCATGAACAGCGCCGTCAACATAGAAGGTAGCGGTGTAGGTCATAAGCTCGAGAGCTGCGACTGCATCGTTGATAGCCTTGGTGGCTGCGTCAACAACGCCCTGCTCGGAGTACTTCTTGCCGGAGACATCGTCTGCAAGGGCACTTGCGAGAGCATCTCTGGTCTCGGCGGTGTACTTCTTGTCGTAGTTCTCTTCGCCCTGCTTGGCCTGAGCCGCTGCGACTGCCGCGTTGTAAGCGGAGTAGTCGGCATCGTTCTCGCTCCACTGGGAAACGAGGGTCAGGTTCTCTGCGGGCATGGTGGCGGGAATATCCATATTCCAGCCTGCGAAGGTGTAGCCCTCTCTGGCTGCCGGCTCGGCAACGTTAAGAGCTGCGCCGTAGTAAACGTCTGTCTCTGCGCCGTCAACAGAAAGCTTGTACTGGTTACGGCTGTAGTAGACCTTAAGAACAAGGCTGCCGTCCGCAAGGACTGTGCCGGAAAGGACACTGTTGTCAGCAACCGTGAAGCCCTCGCGGGTCTCGGGGGTTACGGAAACAGTCTCGCCGGTAGTAGCAGACTTATCCTCGATAGCAGCGTCGCCGTAGTTACCGTCAAGACCCATGACATAGGTCTCAACCTTGTAGCCGACGGTGCCTGCGGAGAACTTAGCGTCAAATCTAACATTCTCGACACCCATGACTCCGACTTCGGGGTTCCAACCTGTGAAGGTGTAGCCTTCCTTGGTGGGAGCTTCGGGGGCGACGATCTGAGCGCCAACCTCTGTGGCGACGGTACGATAAAGCTCATTGTCGACATAGAACTCTGCGTTGTAGGTCATGAGTTTAAGACCCTCAACAGCGACGTTTATCTTCGCTGTCTGAGCATCAACAATATGCTGCTCGCTGAGCTTCTTGCCGGAGACATCCTCATCAAGTGCGGTGTCAAGGGCAGCTCTGGTGTCGGCAGTGTACTTCTTGTCGTAGTCGGCCTCTGCCTTCTTGGCGTTGGCGGCTGCGACAGCTATATTGTACTCGTCGTAGTTTGCGGGAAGCTCATCCCACTTAGCCGTAAGAACAACATTGTTCGCGGGCATGGTGGCGGGAACTTCCTCCTCCCAGCCGAGGAACGTATGTCCGGCCTTTTCGGGAGTGCGGGCAACAACAGTAGCTCCGTAATAATATGTATCGGGCTCGAGGTCCGTATTGGCATATGTTACGGTGTACTGGTTACGCGAATAGTAAATGCTGAGGACAAGAGAACCGTCAGCGGCGATAGTGCCGGTAAGGACGCTCTTCGCGGAATCGAGCGAGAAGCCCTCTGCGGGAGCTGCGTCGGCGGTTATGTCGGCGGTCGAACCGGTCTCGCCGGCACCCTGATAGGTGCTGTCGGGAGCTGACGGATAAGCGCCGGTGGTGTCCATATTATAAACATTTACAGTATACTTTGTATCCGTGTTGTTTGCGAACACTGCCTCGAAGGAGGCGTCGGCGTCAAACGTTGCGGGTACATTGCCCCAGCTGACGAAGTGCATGCCGACAGGTGCGGCAGGAGCTTCGATGGAGCTGAGATCAACGGGATCGCCCTGGTTGCCGGTAAGAACCGCATGGACTTCGCCGTTCACGGTGAATGTGAAGGTAACGGTGACAACGGGGTTAGCAATAAGGCGCTTCCAGTTGTAGATAAGGTTGTTCATAGCTTCTCTGACCTGCGTGCGCATGGTCGTGGAGGCATTGAACGAAGTGGAAACATTCTGCGCGTAGGCAAATGCCTGCGAGTATGCTTCCCATCTCTCCGCGTCATACTTGGAAGCATCGGCGGGATTGATGGTGCACATTGCTATAGCCGCGTCGAGATACGTCTTAACAGCGTCAAGCTTTATGAGTCTGGGACCCCAAAGCGCTATCTGCTGCTCTGCATAAGCAACATCGACGGAGGATATAGTGGGTGCTTTCCACGTAGCCATCTTGGTCTCCCAAGCTGCGTGATCCTTCTCCCACTGTGCATACTTCTTATTATAAGTAGCAAGCTGGCACTCGTTGGCGCCCTCGCCGGGATGCTTGGGAGCAACCGGCTCCTCGGGAGCCTTGGTCGAGTTGTAGAGATTCATCGCGCGGTTTCTGGCTTCCTTCCAGCCGTTCCAGGAGACGGAATTAAAATCATCGTAACCGAAGAAGTTATATCCCTGATCCCAGTAGACGGAGCCTTCCGGATTGGGTGCGCCCTGGACTGCCTCAACGGCGGTCTTGAGCGAATCAACGGAAGCCGCAACCAGCTTTGCATCAAGAGCCTCGGCAGCTGCGGTCAATCTCGTGGAGATCGTCTGATAGGCTGCGAGATAAGATGCATTGCTGAAGTTAGCTTTCAGCTTGGGTCTGAGAGAATAGTTGGCGGCTGCTATAAGAGCTGCCTGATACTCTGCCCACTCTGCGTCCGCATCTGCGCTGTAGTTAGCGCGCTGACGCTGCTCGCCGGAATACTGGCTGTACTTGGCAGGAACCTCATAGTCATTGTAGACAAAGATCGAGGCAGAGCCGCTAACCGTACCGGTTTTACCGCCGATAGAAGCCGTTCTTGTTCCTTTAACGGAATAATCAATCGTATATGTTCCGTCGGCAAGCGCTGTTCTGTCTGCTCCTGCTTTTGCCTCCCAAAGGATTTCGGTTATATTAGTGTTTTCGTTTTCCGTTTCACCCGAGAAGCCTACATCTTTAAAGAATGTTCCGCTATTGTTCTTAAACGTGGATGCATTCTGAGTATAAGTAGATTTCGTCAGATGTCCGGCATCCTTAACTCTGTTGATTCTTACACGGACGCTGTCGATTTTATTAAGAGCCTCATTCTGGTTGATAAATCCGGCGCGAGGCTTAACAAGTCTCAATTTTCCGGTAATCGTCTCAATGTCCTTGGGCTCAGAATCGTCCTGAGTATCGGAACTGTAATAAGTATAGTACGAAGCGTAAAGCGGAGTAGTGCCTGTGAGCGATTCGCCGTTCTCGGTGAGGATAAAGTAGCCGACCGTGAGGACGACGGTGGTATCCGTTGCACCGGGCTTGGACACGGCGATGTCCTTGGAGAATCCGCCGTTGATTATATCGCCGGCCTTAACACCGGAGACTCCGACATTGGTTCCGTTGCCCGCCATATTATAGGCAGTCGCCGAAACGCTCGCAATTCTATACTTATAGAGAGCGTCCTGAGTGAAGTTGCCGTTCTTGTCAGTGTAGCCTCTGTTTATACCCTTGGATCCGTTGTAGATCGTAACGGTGTAAGCATCGGATGCTCTGGTCGGACCGGTAAACTTCATCTGGCCGAACTTGGATTTATCCGCCAGACCCATTACCTGGGCCACGATATTGACGATAGGCGGAACAAGTTTGTCCTTGTTGCCGTTAAGAGAGCTGATAAGGTTCTCAACGATGTTGGCAAGCTCATTGTTCTTCACTATGGCATCGAGCGAGTCATAGTACTTCGTCGTAATCGTTCCGGGGATAATCGCGTTGAGGATGTCTGTGACAAGTCTTACGATGCTCTTCTTGACAGTCTGCTTGGCGAATGCGCCGTTCTGATTTCTCTCGAAGAGGTCGGTAAGGCAGGTCAGATCCTGGTTAAGGATCAATCCTTTAAGGACAGAATAAACGACATCCTTTAAGATGGTCTCACTGCCGCTGTCAGCAAATTTTGCGGGAAGAAGTGATTTGTCTAACAGCTTGAAGATGATATCATCGAGTGCTTTCCATCCGTTAGAGGTATCAACCGTCGTGTCGGGAAGGAGACCCGTGTAGAACTGCGGGTCAGCTTTAAGCCACTGAACGGCAGTAGTCAGCATCTTATCCAGACCGTCGCCGTAATTGAGTGCCTCTTTGAGGCTGCCCGCATTAAGGTCGATGCCGGGGTTGACATTGTAAGCAACATAATCCGCAAGCATATCAAGAATACCGTCAATAGTCTTGGGATAATTGCTGTAATCTCTTTCGGGAAGGAACTGAGCCATGAGCTGCTTAACAGCCTCCCATGTAACTCCGACAACAGTCGTAACATCCTCGGGGATGTACATATAGCCGACTGATGCGTTAATGACCGAGCGAGCAATGTAAGCAATAAGCTCCTCCTTGCTCATAGCATCGATCTCTTCCGGTGTTGCGATATGCTTCTGCCAATCCGGGAAGAAGTAACCGCCGGTCTTCTTGAGAACAAATCTCGCAACCGAGACTACGTTGTCGGTGAGCTTGGAGTTGTCTCCGTCTACCCAGCCGGTGTAGCCCTTCAGAAGTCCGTTGACAATCTGTCCTGCGATGTTATTAAGTTCGCCGATTAATGTTTTGCCCGCGGGGACAGTATAAGTCTGAACCTGATAACCTGTGTTGAACAGATCGGCAAGAGTGCCCGTCTCATCGCAGCGAATCTGCATCTCGAGCCACGGAATAACCTGCTCGTTGAGCATCGGGACAGCCATATCATTATAAGCCGTCTGAAGCAGATCCTCAATGAAGTCATAGGTTGACTTTGTCGAATTGAGGTCAACGAGATTCCTGACGCTTTCGGGAATTATCGGTACGCCTGCGAGAGCATTCTGAATGATGGTCTGAAGCATCGTATCGACAGTCGTGCTGCTGTTGTATGCCGTATTCGGATACGCAAGACCCCAGAGAAGCTCTCTGAGCATGACTTCGATATTCAGATCGACCTTGACGAACGAGTTGGCAACACCAAGGCTGACGCCGCCGTCTCGTCTCTGCTTACCGATACCGCCGAGAACAACCTTCTTGATGATCGGGTTGTTGTCCGCAAGGAACTGCAAAAGCGAGTTGATAACCGCTACATCGGTTCCGTTGCTTCGACGTGCGTCCTTTATTGCGGAAACCTTGACATGTTTCAGGTCGCCGGCCAGATTAAGAATGGCTCCGTTGCTGTCGATGAGCTTATAGACACTCGAAAGAGCATTGTCTATAGACGTCGCATCAAGCTTACCGAGAATCGAAAGATCCATCGTGATGTTCTCTTTGGCAAGCGCCTCATCGGCATAGTCAAGCAACATAGACGCATACTGCTCTGTGGTCAGAACCGCAGAATCGGTAAAGTCGTACTTTGTCAGCTTGCCATCCTTGTAAGAATCGTACTTGTACGCGCTCGCCGCGGCGGTTGCCGAGGACAAGATGAGCAGCGAAGCAAGGATGACTGCCAACAAGCGTTTCATTTTCTTCAAAAATTACACCTCCATTTAAAAATTTCACCATATATTGAGCATCCCGTCTCCCGCAAATTGACGGAACACATTGGCGACAGAATAATTGCTCTGCTCGGGCAATGCAAAGCAAGAGGGTATAACTATCCCCTCATGTAAAGAATACCCCTTTGCTTTGCGGCTTGTCAATAAGTTTAAATATTTTTAATTATTTTTGTGCGTTATGCACAAAAGAAAAGCGGAAAATTATAGGTGATAACCGATACACTTTTATCGAAACTGTCGAAAAACGTCATTTTCATTACATTTTCCGATTAAAAATGCCGCGTTATTTGTTCACAAGAATAATAGTTTGATTTTTTGTGGGTAATGTTGCACAAAAGTTCATTATGTTTTAGAAAAATAAGGCTGATTTTTCGATTGAATGGCTTCAAAAGAAATATAAAAGGCTCTATATGCCACTGTTGAATCAAAAATATGATTTTACGGGTATGTTTCTTTTATATATCCGCTATGCGAAAGGCGTATATATATAATGTATGGTAACAGGGTGCCGCGGCAGTGATTTATTGAGTTGAGGCGGGGAAAAACAAGGCTGGACCTGCGCGGTTTTGGGGTATAAAATTTTCACCTACTACCTTCGCTACCTACCTTAACGAAATATTTTATCTTTCACAGCGTTTCGGCATTTTCTTTTTATTTGAAAAAGAAAACGCCTGCAAAAGAAAAGCAAACTCAGGGCTTCGCCCCGAGACCCCGCGAACGCCGCGCCGCAGTACATGGCTTGTGCTACTCAGTAGGCAGCTCGGCACATTCGCCCGTAAACTCGCTTCGCTCAAACAGTACGGTCTCGTGCGGCTTGCTTTGCAAGCCGTTCCCTCGCATTTCTCAGATAACCGTTCCACTGCGGCGCGGCTATTGGAGGCTTGTTCCTCGAGGTTTATAAAGTCGCTTGCTTTACCTTTTTTGTGACCTGCAATGATTTACAAATTATAACGTCAAGATCAAACTTGCGGCGGTGCGTCGAGTCGCCGCACCCTACAAGGACGTTAAGAAACAAAGCAGTCTATGCAAAGAGGTAAATCCGTGCAATAACCCCTCAGTCTCGGCTTCACCGATATTAATTTTGCGAAAATTCGGATGACAAGGTGCGGGCTGATACAAAAAATCAGCCGTAAAGTTGTTGTACTTTACGGCTGAAGACTGCACTTTTTTCACTTTTTCCCGCGGCATGCGGCGATTATGCTCAGCGCCGAGCACGCAGCCGCCGCTATCGCCGCCGCGGCAACGAGCTTTTTGACTGCATCGAGCCGATGCATCGAGGTCAGAGCGAAGCTCAAAAATTTAAGGCTGTTTGAAACGCATTGCACAGTATCCATTGCTATCCCCTTTCAGTTTGTCAGCAGGACGGCATGGGCTATCGACGGCACGGTTTCGCCCTGCAGAGGCGAGACGGCCGAGAGCAGTGCGCCCGTGCCGACAAAGAGCACTCTTCCGAGCCTGCCCGCGCGCAGCTCGTCAACTATATGCGAGCAGACCACCGCCGCGCTGCATCCGCAGCCCGAACCGCCGGAGTTCACATCCTGCTCGTCGAGCCGATATAGCATAAGTCCGCAGTCCTTGTGGCGGGTCGTGATATCGATATGCTCCTGCTTCAGCATGAGCTCGCGCAGGAGCGTTGAGCCGACATAGCCGAGGTCGCCCGTGAGAATCAGGTCAAAATCCTCCGGCTGCGTTTTTGTGTCCCGCAGAAAGGCTGCTATCGTCGAGCACGCGGCGGGCGCCATCGCCGCGCCCATGTTGTTCGCGTCCTTCACTCCGTAGTCGGTTATCCTGCCGAAGGCGGCGGCCTCGATATGCGGCGATGCGGCTTCGCCTATCACGGCGCAGCCCGCCGCCGTCGCCGTCCACTGGGCTGTCGGCGGGCGCTGACCTCCGTATTCGAGCGGCGTGCGAAACTGCTTCTCCGCCGAGCAGAAATGCGACGAGGTCGCGACGGCGGCGATCCGTGCCGCACCCGAATCCACGCTCAGCGCAGCCAGAGCCAGCGACAGCGCCATGGTCGAGCACGCGCCGTAAAGCCCGACAAACGGTATGCCGAGGTCGCGCGCGCAGAACGCCGAGCCGCTGCATTGGCTGAGCAGATCCCCCGCCATGAGCAGATCGATATCGGCGGCTGTCATGCCCGATTTTTCAATCGCCTTTATCACCGCGCGCTGCTGCAATGCACTCTCCGCCTGCTCCCAAGTCTCCTTGCCCAATGTGCCGTCGGCTATGACCTCGTCGAAGCACCCGCCAAGAGGGCCGTCCCCCTCCTTGCTGCCGACTATTGCGGCGGATGCGATTATACCCGGACGGCTTTTGAATTTCAGCGTATACTCCCCTATTCTCTCCGTCATTCGCTCACCCCGCAATTTTCTGCGCGATATAATATATCACGCCGTAGACTGCCGCCGCCGCGCTGCCGTAGACTATAACCGGGCCCGCAACCTTGAACATATTAGCGCCCGTGCCCAAAATTCTGCCCTCGCTGCGAAACTCCATGGCGGGCGAAACGACCGCGTTTGCAAAGCCCGTTATCGGCACGAGCGTTCCCGCGCCCGCGTGACGGGCTATTTTATCGAACACGCCCAGAGCCGTCAGCACGGCGGCAATGACAATGAGTGTGCACGGCACAAGGCTCGACACGGTTTTTTCGTCTGCGCCGAGAGACTCATAGAGCATGGAAAAGCCCTCGCCTATCGCGCAGATGAGCCCACCTGTCAAAAACGCCTTCAGAAGATTCATCAGCTTCGGACTCGGCGGCGAGGCGCGCTTCGTCATTTTTTCATATTCCTTTCCGGACAGCGACATCATCTCATCTCCTCGCGTCTATTTTCTGCAAGCGCGAAAGAAATATACCGCCGCTAAAATAATTTACAAATGTTGACTTGACTTAATGAGTAATATTGCGATAAAATTATAAAAAACACTTGAGGAGCTTTGCTATGCCGCATCTTATCGAAGTCAAGGACGCATACAAAATATACAATCCCGGCGAAAACGAGGTTCACGCGCTCGACGGAGTCTCCCTGACCGTTGACCGCGGGGAATTTCTGATGATAGTCGGTCACTCCGGCTCGGGCAAATCGACGCTGATGAATATGCTCGGTCTGCTCGATATCTGCACGAGCGGCGAATATCTCATCGACGGCAAGAATGTTTCAAACCTGACGGACGATGAGCTCTCGGAGATACGCAACAAGGAAATCGGCTTTATCTTCCAGGGCTTCAACCTCATTCCGAGCCTCACGGCAAAAGGCAACGTCGAGCTTCCGCTGATTTACAGGGGTGTCAAAAAGGAGGAGCGCGAAAAGCTCTCCGTTGACGCGCTGCGCAGAGTCGGACTCGAAAAGCGAATGAACCACCTGCCCTCGCAGATGTCCGGCGGTCAGCAGCAGAGAGTTGCGATAGCCCGCGCGGTGGCCGCGCGCCCGCCGATAATCCTCGCAGACGAGCCGACCGGAAACCTCGACTCGCACTCCGGCAAGGAGGTCATGAAAATACTCCACGAGCTCAACGATGAGGGGCGCACGATAATCTTAATCACCCACGACAACGAAATCGCCGAAGAAGGCACGCGCGTTGTCAGGATATCGGACGGAAAGATAATCGAGGATCGCCCGAGCAACAGAGCATAAGCATTGGGGCTATACCCTACCCAAAAAACAGCAGATCCTACCCACGTTTTTGTTGGGTAGGATTTGTTTTTTATATTGTGCGTTATTCGTCCGACAAATAGGGATGTGGCGAGTAGCTGCAAATCCCGATTCGCCGTTACGCCACATTACATACTTGCACACTGCTCACTCATCGCTTTGGGCATGAAAAAAGGACTGCCTATAAGACAGTCCTGATTTTCATTTCATCAGAGAACGTAGATTCGAACGCCTCTGTAGCCCCATGCACAGCACTCCTCATATGTGTTCATATAGAGGTCTACAGTGCAGGAATTTCTCTTTGCAAATCCGCCGGTATCTGCCGCTATGCAGTAGCCGTAGACGAACTTGCCGTCAAGCGAGACGATATAGAGCTCGGTGCCGTAAGGGAACTGCTTGGGGTTGACCGCAATGTGTCCGGGCATCGGCTTGCGTCCGGACGCCGTTCCCGTGCCGCCGTAATATGCGGTTGCGGTGCCGTCAACTATCTTCTTGTAGTTCTTGGGTACGCCGTTCGCGTTCAGCTTAACTCTCGAGGGAACCTTGAGCTCGGATATCGGCGTATGGGTCTTGAGCTTGATGCTCTTGACGCGCTTAACTCTGCCCTTGAGGATGACCTCGGTCACCATCTGCTTGGTTACTTCTTCGTTGACGGTCTCGGACGAGTCGAGGTCGCCGTTGACATATTTGTCCTTATAGGTGACCTTTTTTTCGCCGTCGACACCCTTAACGGAGACCTTTGTCTGGTCAACGTAGAGGTCGGGGGTTCTCTTTGTAACCGTGTCAAACGGAACCTTGACGGTCTCGGTGCGCTCTTTATACTCAATACGAAGAACGCTTATCTCCATGCCGTTTGTGAGCTCACTGTCAAGTGCGGGGTCGGTCTCGTCATTTTCGCCGAGCTTTATGCCTGCGCGGGCAACAGCATCCTTGACTGTGCCGGAGGCTATCTGGACATCGTTTGACTTTCCGTCCGCTATGACCGTAACGCCGAACGAACGCTTTATCTCGAGGGTCTTATCGCTGCTGACGAACTCACCGTCGGCGAGATTTGTCTCGTCGAACTTGCCGAGAGTCAAGCCGTGCTTCTCGAGCATCTGCGCCGCAGGGCCGGCGCCGTTGAGGTAAAACTCCTCGCCCTTATCGATAACTTTAATAACCTGCGAGCGAAGGACAGTCACCGTGCAATTCGTGCCCGCCTCAAAAGAGGATGAGTCGAGATAATCATATTTGCCGAGTGACAGTGTGTCAGCGTTATCTTCAATGAATTTTTCAACTGAGTCTGCGCGGGTCGAAACTGTGTAGGCCGTTTTGCCTGCCTCGTTTACGGTAACCTTATAGGTTGCCGCAGCCGCAAACGCGGTCACCGTCACAACGGAGACGATAATCGCCAGGGCTGAAACCGTTGCCAGAACTTTACGTTTTGACAGATTTCTCACGGGCAGTTTGGCAAAGAAAGCCTTGATATGCTCTAACATTGGGTAATACTCCTTTGTTCTTTGCTTTGGATTCCGTGGGTATACTGAGCCGTTGTTTGAACGACTTTTGCTATTATATTGACACAATCGGCATTTGTCAAATTTTTTTCGCCTTCTGTTTTGTGCAAATTGCACAGCGGCGCCGACAAATTAACTTCGATAACGCTCAAAGTGTGGCGCTGAGTCTTGAAATAACTCGCTAAAATGGGAAAAAATGGCTAAACTTTTGTGAAAAGTTCAAAAAGTTACAAATGGTTACAAATCTATGAAAAAGCGTAACAAAATCGGCGTTTTGTTGCCTTTGAAGAATCATTTTGTGTTGCATTAGCTCCACTCGATATGATTCGGAATCGCGGTATAAAGCATGACATTTCATAAAGCAATGATGCACTGTAAGGCTTTTAACTTTACGGAAAAATGTTGCCGAAAACGGAGTGAAAACTGTAAAGCAAAATACTTTACAGCTGTTCTCGGTTCTCCGTCACACCGACGAAGCTTTTAAGCGACATTTTTCGACGGATTTTTGCCGCCAAAACGCCCTATATATAAAAGGTATACAAAAAGCGGCTATGCACGCTTGCTATTACGCATATATAAGCATTATACAAGTGATTTTTAGCGTAAAATATAAAAAAACAGCCTCGCCGAAGCGAAGCTGTAATTTTAAAAATTCAGGCAGATTACTGCTCGACAGCGTAAACGCTGACTTTCTTGCGATCCTTGCCCATTCTCTCGAACTTGACGTTGCCGTCGATGAGAGCGAAGAGGGTGTCATCAGAACCCTTGCCGACGTTGTTGCCGGGATGAATGTGGGTTCCGCGCTGTCTGACAAGGACATTGCCTGCGAGAACAAACTGACCGTCGCCTCTCTTGACGCCGAGTCTCTTGGCCTCGGAATCACGGCCGTTCTTGGTCGATCCGCCGCCCTTCTTATGTGCGAAAAGCTGAATATTTATCTTGAGCATTGTGTTACACCTCCGTAATGACTTTGATCTTTTTCGGGTACTGCTTTGAAAGCTCCGTCAGATGCAGCTTCAGTCCGTCGAGAACCGCCGCTGCCGAGGTATCGTCCGCGTTGACGGAGAACCTGAAGTGCCCGTCCTGCTCGGAGATATCGGCGTGAACATTGATAACATCGGTGACGGTATTGGCCGCCATATACACCGCGGACGAAACCGCCGCGCAAACAATATCACTGCCGGCGTTGCCGCCCGCATGACCGGTTATCTCAAATCCCCTGCCGCTCTCGCTTTCAAAAAATACCGCTCTTATCATTGGTTAAGCGTTGATAGCGGAAATTTCCACCTTGGTGTAGGGCTGTCTGTGGCCGAGCTTGCGCTTCTCGTTCTTCTTGGGCTTGTAGGTGAAGACGGTAATCTTCTTGGCCTTGCCGTTCTTGAGAACCTTAGCCGTAACAGTGGCTCCTGCAACAGTGGGGGTACCGACAACGACGCCGTCATCCTTGCCGACGACCATAACCTTGTCAAAAACGACTTCCTGCTCAGGCTCAACGTCCAGCTTCTCGATGAATACGACATCGCCGGCCTGAACCTTATACTGCTTTCCGCCGGTTTCGATAATTGCGTACATCAATATTTACCTTCCTTTTTTCAAGACTCGCTATGTGCGGGCGGGATAATCCTCTTCATAGTGCAAAGCACAGCCCGAGATATGCGGCATAGGTGATTATATCATATACAGCACCCGATTGTCAAATATTACGGCAAAGTTTTTTGCGTTTTTGCGCTGTTTTTTGCAGTAAAAAGCTCCCCGGCGCAAAACCGGAGAGCCAAATACTTATTACTGTTCCTCGCTGTTGTCATAAGGGGGCTGAAGATCGTCCTCATCGGGCATGACAAGTGCCATTATGACATAGACAAGAATCCCCGGGAATCCCGTAGTGAAGAGAGAGAGCAGCACAAAAAGCAGCCTGACTACAGTCACATCCATGTTGAGATACTCGGCAAGACCCGCGCAGACGCCGCAGATCTTCTTTTCGCTTGTTTTTTTATAAAGTTTCTTTTCCGACGCCATAAAAATCGTCCTTTCCAAAATGAGTTATTGCGATATCCGCAAAAGCGGTGTTATCCTATATTGTTCTGATGCGCCGCAGCCTCTGCGGTATTTCGCATGAGCAGTGCGACAGTCATCGGACCCACGCCGCCCGGCACGGGCGTTATTGCGCCGGCTATTTTGCTGACGCTTTCAAAATCGACATCGCCGCAGAGCTTGCCGTTTTCGTCCCTGTTCATGCCGACGTCTATGACCGCCGCGCCGGGCTTTACCATATCCGCGGTTATCATTTTCGCCCTGCCGACCGCCGCGATGAGTATATCGGCGTTCGAGGTGAACGAGGCGAGATTCTCGGTCTTAGAATGGCAGACGGTGACGGTGGAGTTCTCTCTGAGCATGAGCATTGCCATGGGCTTGCCGACAATGTTGCTCCTGCCGACGATAACGCAGTTTTTGCCAGCCGTCTCAATTTTCTCGTGATGCAGCATCTCGACTATGCCCGCCGGAGTGCAGGGCAGAAACACGCTGCCGCCCGTCACTACCGCGCCGACATTCTGCGGATGGAAGCAGTCAACGTCCTTTTCGGGCGAGATTCGGCGGATAAGCTCGTCTGAGTCGATGTGCTCGGGCACGGGGAGCTGGCAGAGTATGCCGCTGACCGAGCTGTCCCGATTGAGCTTGTCGATGAGCTCGATAAGCTCCTCCTGCGCAGTCTGCGCGGGAAGCGTAAATTCGAGCGACTTTATGCCGACCTTTTCGCAACTCTTCTTTTTGTTGTTGACATACACCCTCGAGGCGGGGTCGTCTCCGACGATTATGACCGCAAGGCACGGCTCAACGCCGCGGCTTTTCAGATATTCCACGCGCTTGCGTACCGAGTCGAGCACCTCTGCGGAAATAAGCTTTCCGTCTATCAGCTTTGCCATCTTATCCACTCTTTCCGATTGATTTATTCCGTTTTTTCGCTGTCTTCGTGCTTCTCCTCTTCGGGAGTCTCCTCGATTTTTTCTTCGGGCTCTTTTTCGGGAGCTTCTTCGGAAACCTCCTCGGACTTCTCCGCGGAAGTCTCCTCGGTCTGCGCCTGCATAGCGGCGGCCTCGTCCGCAAGACGCTCCTTCTTGGTCTTTACGGCGTCCTCCGGGAAGTAATCCACGCCCTCAATGGGCTTGGGATGCTTCGTATATTTGACTGTGAACACTATATACAGCACAAGGCAGACGAGCATAAGCACGCCCGAGACTACCTGAGAAACTCTTATAGTCGTGTGTGCGATATAGAGGCTGTCGGTTCTGAAGCCCTCGATTATCATTCTGCCCAGCCCGTACCACGCGCCGTAGCCGAGGAAAAGCTGACCGCTGAATTTTCTGAACTTCTTATAGATAACATAGAGGATGAGAAATCCGATGAGGCACCACAGCGACTCATAGAGGAAGGTCGGATGAACGGGCTTATTTGGATCCATGGTTATGCCCTTTTCCGCGAGCAGCTGACTGTCCTGAATTATCGTCGCCGCTATCTTTTTGCTCCACATTCCCCACGGGGCATCGGTATTCGTGCCGAAGGCCTCCTGATTCATGAAGTTGCCCCAGCGTCCGATTCCCTGACCGATAAGCAGGCTGATGCCGCCCATATCAAGAAGGTTAAGAATATTTATCTTTCTGACCTTGCAGACTATGAATGCGGCGATGAGTCCGCCGATTATTCCGCCGTAGATGGCGAGACCGCCCTGCCAGATCTGCGGAATCTCCGCCGGATGGAGCTTATAATAGTCCCACTGGAATATAACATAGTACGCACGCGCACCGATTATTCCCGCGAGAGTGCCGTAGATGAGCACATCGAGCATCTTATCGAGGCTTATGCGCCACTTGTAGGCCATTCTGCCGCCGAAGAGCGCGGCGAGTATAAAGCCGAAGGCGATAATGACTCCGTAGAACTTGATGCTTATCTCGTTTCCGAAGAGCGAGAACTCAACGAGGGTCGACGGGATGTTGAATCCCCTCTTGATCCATGTGAAATAGACGGTTGTGAAATCGGACATATACATCATCCTCTCATTTTAAGATGTAAAGCTGATTAGCTTTACAAGTTTTGTATCATTGAAATATTGGGCTCGGTCGTTTCAAGTCTTGTTTTTTAGCGCTAAACCCGATATTTTTCAACGCTTTTCGCAGTTTGAACAAACGGAATTGAAAGTCGTCAAATCTTCTGTGTAAAGTTATATAACTTTACACAGTTTGTCAGCTTTGGCAAGTCAGATTCCGCTTATTCGGCCGCAGCTGCGATTATTTTTCTGAGTGTATCCACGCCCTCGCCGGTCTGCGACGAGAACGGAACAGTCTCGTAATCCGGGAAGTCGGCAAGCTCGGTTTTGAACGCCTCAAGGCGCTGTGCGCGCTCGGTTTTGTTGAGCTTGTCTATCTTCGTCAGAGCGATAACGGTTCTGTATCCGCCGGACTTCAGGAAGTTCAGCATATCGTAGTCATCCTTGCTCGGCTTGTGGCGCGAGTCTATAAGCTGAACGACGAGCGTTATATTGCGCTCGGAGCCGAAAAAGCCCTCCATGAGCTCCGCCCAACGCAGCTTCTCGCTCTTTGCCGCCTTGGCGTAGCCGTAGCCCGGGAGATCGACAAAATTCACCTTGTCGCCCTTAAAAAAGTTGACGGTAACAGTCTTTCCCGGTACAGAGCTGACGCGGGCAAGATTCTTGCGGTTAAAAAGCTTGTTGATAAGCGACGACTTGCCGACATTCGAGCGTCCCGAAAAAACTATCTCGGGCTCCGAGAATCTCTTGAGCTGAGAAGATGTGCCATAAGAGCGGTCGAATTCAATGATATCAAATCTCATAAAAACCTCACTGAGTGACGCGGCTTCTGCGTCCGCCTGTTTTATCGTGCGCCGGGATGTCGGCGCGCTTGCTGTCCTTTTTGGCATCGTGTTCTTCAACGACCTCGGCGGGTCTGTCCACGGGGATGAGCGCGATGCTCAGCACCTCGTCAACATTGCTGACGGGGATAAACTCAACATTCGCCTTCACCGCGTCGTCGACCTCGTCCAAATCGGGCACGTTCGCCTTGGGGATAATGACGGTCTTTACGCCGCGTATGTAAGCCGCCATGGACTTCTCCTTGAGTCCGCCTATCGGCAGGACTCTGCCGCGCAGGGTGACTTCGCCGGTCATTGCAACATCACGTTTGACGGGCGTGTCGGTGAGCGCGGAGACAAGGGCCGTTGTCATAGTGACGCCCGCAGACGGGCCGTCCTTCGGAACCGCTCCCTCGGGGCAATGGATATGGATATCCTTATTTTTATAGAATTTGCTGTCTATTCCGAGCGCGTCGGCGCGGGAGCGGACATAGGACATCGCCGCATGGGCGCTCTCCTTCATAACGTCGCCCAGAGAGCCCGTGAGCTCGAGCTTGCCCGTGCCGTCGAGCACCGCGGCCTCAACCTCGAGCAGCTCACCGCCGACGGAGGTCCACGCAAGTCCGTTGACTACGCCTACCTCATCGGAATCCCTGAGACGCTCCTCTTTAAACTTCGGGTTGCCGAGCAGAGCCAAAAGGTCGCTCTCCTTGACGTTTATCTTCTCCTCGCCCTCGGCTATGCGCTTGGCGGCCTTGCGGCAAACGGAGGCTATGAGCTGTTCGAGCCTTCTGACGCCCGCCTCGCGGGTGTAGCCGTCAATCATATTTCTTATCGCGCCGTCCGTAAAGCGGAGCTGACGCGCCGTGAGCCCGTGCTTCTTGAGCTGCTTGGGAATGAGATGCTTTTTGGCGATATGGAACTTCTCCTCCGCAGTGTAGCTGCCCAATTCAATGACCTCCATGCGGTCATAGAGCGGCGCGGGGATATCGGACGCAACATTCGCCGTGGTTATAAACAGCACCTTGCTAAGGTCATAGGGAATCTCAAGATAATTATCTCTGAAGGCAAAGTTCTGTTCCGAATCGAGCACCTCAAGCAGCGCGGAGGACGGGTCGCCCTTGTAGTCGCTGCCGAGCTTATCTACCTCATCGAGGAGGATCAGCGGATTTGAGCTGCCCGCCTGCTGTATCGCGGCAATTATTCTGCCGGGCATGGAGCCTATGTAGGTCTTTCTGTGGCCGCGTATCTCCGCCTCGTCATGGACGCCGCCGAGGGATATGCGGGCATATTTTCTGCCCATGGCGCGGGCAACCGACTTTGCGACCGAGGTCTTGCCGACTCCGGGAGGGCCGACAAGGCAGATTATCTGACCGCCGACATCGGGAGCTAAAGAGCGCACGGCCATGAATTCGAGTATACGTTCCTTGACCTTTTTGAGCCCGTAGTGATCCGCCTCAAGTATCTTGTTGGCGCGGGCGAGGTCAAGGTTATCCTTTGTATATTTTCCCCAGGGCAGGTCGAGGCAGGTTTCGAGATAGTTCCTGCTCACCGCCGCCTCGGGCGACTGAACCGCGTAGCGCTCGAGCCTGTCGCACTCGCGCAGAAGCTTCTCTTTCGAAGCGTCGTCAACGGGCAGAGCCGCAATTTTATCGCGGAACTCCTGAATCTCCTCCTCGGGAGATACGCCGTTGTTGAGCTGCGAGGAGATGACCTTCAACTGCTCGCGCAGATAGTATTCGCGCTGGCTGTCGTCCATCTGCTTTTGAACCATCTCCTGAATCTCGTCCTCATATTCGAGCAGACGGGACTCCTTGAGCAGGAGCACGCAGAGCTTTTCAAGGCGCTTTATCGGGTCGAGCTCCTCTAAGACGGACTGCCTGTCCGGAAGCTCGAGAGCGATGTTGCCGGCGATAAAATCCGCCATATCGCCCGGATGGTCAAAGCCGAGCACGGAGAGAACGATATCCGGCGAGAGCTGGGGCGCACTCTGTGCATAGCCCTCGAAGATGCTCTTCGCGCTTCTTATGAGCGCCTGACCGTATTCGTTTTCTATATCATATTTGCGTATCGCGCAGGCTCTTATCGCGCCGACAAGATGCGGCTCGGTCGAGACTATGCCGTTGAGACGCGCGCGGTACATACCCTTGACCGACACGCGCACTATCATCTCGCCGTCAACCGGGAGCTTCGCAACGTGCGAAACGGTCGCAACAACGCCGAGCTTATAGAGGTCGTTGAAATCAGGGTCGTCTGTCATTATATCTTTTTGTGCAGTGAGAAAAATTCTCCTGTCGCCGTCAAGCGCCGCCTTCAGCGCCGCCATTGACTTTTCTCTGCCGACATCGAAATGCACCTGCATACCGGGGAACACTACGAGTCCGCGCAGTGCGACGGTCGGCATAAGCAGAGCCGCAGATTCAAATTTATCTTCCATAATATATCTTCCTTTTTCGTTGATTGCCGCCTTAATGCGGCTTTCCCCCGTCTTTACAGTAAACCTGTTATCGGTTTATTATACTTCATCTTGCCCGCTCCGTCAACCGACAGAGTCGGGAGGAATGTGTAAAATAAGGGACATCGGGCGGTTTTTTCCGATATAAAAACGTGACCGGAGCGGTGCGTGCCGTTCCGGTCCGAGAATTTATTTCTTCTTTTTACCAAAGAATCCGCGCTTCTCATCAGGGGTGACATCGCTGTAGCCCATGGTATCCTTGAAGTTTTTGAGTGCCTCGCGCTGAGGCGCGGTCAGATCCTTCGGGACTTCGACGATAATACGGATGTACTGATCGCCTCTGCCGTGCGAGTTGAGATACTGAACGCCCTTGCCCTTGAGGGACATGACGGTGCCGGGCTGAGTGCCGGCGGGCAGATCAAACTTGACCTTGCCGTCAATGGTAGGCACCATGATGCTGTCGCCCAGAGCTGCCTGGACGAAGTTTACCTTGCAGTCGTACCAGATGTTATAGCCCTCGCGTTCAAAGAACGGATGCGGTCTGACAAATACGGACACATGGAGATCTCCGGAGGGACCTCCGTTCGAGCCCATGCTGCCCTCGCCGCGCACGGAAATAACCTGTCTGTCATCTATGCCGGCAGGGATATTCACCTCAAGCTCGCGGCGCTTGGACACCCGTCCGCCGCCGCGGCACTTCTGACACGGCTTCTCGACTATCTTGCCCTTGCCGCCGCACCTGGTACATGTCTTAGTGGTTGAAATAACACCGAACGGTGTTCTCTGCTGAACATTCACCTGACCTCTGCCGCCGCAGTCGGGGCAGGTCTTGACACTTGAGCCCGGCTGAGCACCCGAGCCGCCGCAGTCGGAGCAGGTCTCGATACGGTGTATCTCCACCTTGCGCTTGCAGCCTTTAGCCGCCTCTTCAAATGAAATCGTGACGCGCGCCTGAACATCGTCGCCGCGTCTGGGCGCGTTGGGGTCGGAGCGTCCGCCGCCGAAGCCGCCGAAGCCGCCGCCTCCTCCGAAGAAGCTGCCGAAAATATCGCCCAAATCGAAGTCAACGCCGCCGGAGCCCGTGCCCCAGCCGCCTGCGCCGCCGCCCGCGCCGAAGTTGGGATCTACGCCGGCATGGCCGAACTGGTCGTACCTGCCGCGCTTATCCTTATCGGAGAGCACCTCGTAGGCCTCGTTGACCTCCTTGAATTTCGCCTCGGCGTCAGCGTTGCCGGGGTTGAGATCGGGATGATACTGCTTCGCCTTCTGACGGTATGCTTTTTTTATCTCGTCCTCAGTGGCATTTTTGCTGACCCCGAGCACCTCGTAAAAATCTCTTTTATCTGCCAAGGGAAATTACTCCTTTATACAATATACAATTCATCCGAAATCCATTTTAACGGATTTTCATCAATGTATTGCCAAATTTCAAAATATTCCTTTTCGCCGCGTATCACGCAGTCGTAAAAGGATTTCTGCCAAACGGATACGCCGAGTTCTTTTGAAACCCACCGCTTCATTGAACCTACAACGGTCGATACTGTAGGGGCGGATATCATCCGCCCGCTCTCATCGGCGGTAATTGTAAGAATCAAATGAATATGGTTCGGCATTATGCAATATTTGTCTACCGCAACACCTTCATAGTGCTTTTCGATTGACTCAATTGCCGTTTTCACCGTTTCACCGCAGCGGGAAAGCCCGACATCAAGATTGGAATTTTTCCACAGCAAAGGCTTTTTATCTCCGGTGCAGACCGTTATGAAATAAGCTCCGCTCGAAGAATAGTCATACCCATCCAGACGTATCTTCTTTCTTGACGGTTTTTTCATATCCATAGGCATCATCATATCGCGGGCGGATAATATCCGCCCCTACAAATCAAACACGCAAACCGCGCAGAGCCCACGGCTATACGTAGGTTCATGCGCGATAACCGCGTAAACATTATCTCTTCCGCAATGCGTATCGGCGCAGCGAGCCCGAGACGGCTTTTCGCGGGCGGATGATATCCGCCCCTACATTAATGACCGAACGGGCAGGTTCTCACAACGCCGTATCGCGCGAAATTACGCATTGCCGGCTGTCAATTCCTGCGAAAAGGCAGGCAATAGCGGAATTT